>WNGJ01002791.1_pt1 | contig 17839 bp, 14 predicted proteins | sample 5400611 | NCBI WGS metagenome assembly WNGJ01 (sample SAMN13153375, study PRJNA577476) | soil metagenome | isolation source: 40 cm soil or saprolite under Garry oak tree replicate 1 | place: USA:California | collected 2016-06-15 | reverse complement strand
AGGCTGGCTGCGGGCAAATACGACACGAGCAAGCGGCGCACGCCCGGCCGCCCGCCGACAGGACCGGGCATCACCCGCCTCGTCGTCCGCCTGGCGAAAGAGAATCCACTGTGGGGACACCGCCGCATCCACGGCGAACTGACCAAGCTCGCCGTGACGGTCGCCCCTTCCACTGTCTGGGAGATCCTGCACGCTGCCGGCATCGATCCAGCGCCGCGCCGCCCGGGCCCGACCTGGCGGCAGTTCCTGCACGCCCAGGCTGCGGGGATCCTCGCGGCCGGCCTTCCTGCACGCGGACACTGTGCTGCGCAAGAGACTGTATGTCCTGGTGTTCATCGAGCTCGGCACCCGCCGGATGCACCTCGGTGGCGTTACCGCGAACCCCACCGGCGAATGGACCGTGCAGCAGGCCCGCAACCTGGCCCTCGGCCTCGACGAGCGGTTCGCAGACATCACGTTCTTGATTTGTGACCGCAGATCGAACTTCACCTGCGCCTTTGACGCCGTATTCCAGGCCACCGGTGCCAGGATTCTGCGTACAGCTGTCCAGGCTCCGCGGATGAACGCGATCTGCGAGCGCCTCGTCGGCACCCTGCGCCGAGAACTCCTCGACCGGATGCTGATCCTCGGCGAGCGGCATCTGCGCGCCGTCCTGGCCGAGTACCAGGAGCAGCTACAACACGGCCCGGCCGCACCAGGGCATCGCCCAGCGCGTCCCCGACGGCGAACCTGACGCTCCTCGCGCCACCGTGACCGGCATAGACACACAGCAGATCCGCCGGAAACCTGTCCTGGGCTGACTGATCAACGAATACACGCACGCCGCCTGACGTAGGAAGACCTGCAGGTCACCTGGCCAATCCTGTTTTCGAGCGGGACACGTTTGCGTGCGGCCCGCCATGCCGCGGATAGCGTGATGCCGGCTGGCATGGCACGCTGGGAGCCGCCGAAATGGTCCTCGACGAAGGAGCCGGCCATGCAGCACGGTGTCATAGATCCTGCCCTAGATGAGCTCATAGGGGTCCTAGGTGAGTGTGAGCATCTGCTGCTCCATTTCCACGGACCGGTCTGCGACATGCCTGCGGGGTCGGGTATTGATGTCACCAGCCAGCTGCACGGATTGCTGGCCAGCCACGGCGTCCAGCTGCCGCCCCCGGCCAGTGCCGCCATCAGCCCCTACGACATCCTGCGCTTCATCCTCACTGCCTGCCCCCAGCTGGCCGGCCGGGCTGAGGCGCAGGTCGCCGCGTACGAGGTCCGGGCCGCCGCGGTGGCCCGGCCTGCCGTGGGCATCCGGAACCTGCTGCAGGGCCCAGCGCAGGTCAGCATCATCGGCAACGCCTGCCCGGCCGCGATCAGCACCTACCTCGCGCGCCTTTATCCGCGCGAGCGCGACCAGGTGCGGCTGGTCATCGCGCGGCTTGGCGCCGACCCGGCCATCTTGGAGCCCACCCCCATCCCGGTCCTGCAGGCCGCTCAGCTCCTGGGGGTGCCGCCCTCGGCGTGTGCGGTGGTGGCCAGCACCCCGGCTGACATCCACAGCGCCCGCCTGGCCGGCGCTCGCGCCATCGGCTATGCCTGCGACCCCACCGCCCGCCAGCGCCTGACAGCCGCCGGCGCTGAAGCGGGCACTGCTAGCATTATCGAGCTCGCGGGCAGCGCCTATATCGCTGCCGGTCTCATTGCCCGCCGTCGGCGAGCCGGCGGGTGGCAAGCGGCCGCCAGGTGGTGAGGCAGGCCGCCGGAGCACAACGCCGGACACCGGAACCTGCCCCGCAGCTGTTGCGAGCTACGCCCAGACCAAGCCGTTCGGCGCTAGGTCGTAAGCCACCACCGGCAAACTGAAAGCCGCGCCGATCGGCGGATCCGGCGCGTCAGGCGCGCCGAAGGCCCGTCACGGAGTGTGATGAAGTAGAGCCAGGTATGGTTACTTGCTGGAACTGGCTCAGGGTCGCGGTGCTTTAGTCGCCACCGGCCGGCGGCTCGATAGCGAGACTGCCGCGCAACGGCATCCGGCTCCACTGCATTCCGATCTTACGGCCGAAGACCTCACGAGCAGTCCTTGCCCGCGTGTGTGCCGGGCTGGCGGGAAGCTCGGAGCTCGCTAGCGCCGCGGCGCGGCAGCGTGGACGTCGCTTGATACCTTGCCTGGGGTGAGCGGCGGCCGCCCAGGCCGGTTTCGGCGGGGCAGCCCGGTGATTTCTCGCGGTGCCGGGCGTCTTCTTTCCGGGCGAACTCTAGTGATGAGGGACCGATGAGCAACCTGCACGACATCCTTCAGATCCATGTCAGCAACGGATCGGTGCCCGGAGCGGTGGCCCTGGTGGCTCGCGGCGACCGGGTCGAGGTGCAGGCAGCCGGCTGCGCCGACGTGGGCGGCACCTGCCCGATGGGCAGGGATTCGATCTTCCGCATCGCTTCGATCACCAAGCCCATCACCGCGACGGCGGTGATGATACTGGTCGAGGACGGCCGGATCGCGCTGGAGGACCCGGTCGGGCACTGGCTGCCGGAGCTGGCCGCACCGAGTGTCGTCCGCACGCCGGCGAGTCCGGTCGGCGATGTGGTCCCGGCCGTCAGGCCGATCACCGTGGCCAGCCTGCTCACCTTCCGTGCGGGGTACGGCTTCCCGTCCGACTTCTCGCTGCCGGCGGTCGGACTGCTGGTCAGCGAGCTGAAACAAGGACCGCCGCAGCCGCAGCTGGTCGCGGCGCCGGACGAGTGGATGGCGGCGCTGTCCCGCATTCCGCTGCTGTACCAGCCGGGCCAGGCGTGGCTGTACAACACCTGCTCGGACATCCTGGGCGTGCTGATCGCCCGGGCCTCGGGGCGTCCGTTGCCCGAGTTCCTGGCTGAGCGGCTGTTCGAGCCGCTCGGCATGGCCGATACCGGATTTGAGGTGCCGGCCGGCAAGCTCGACCGGTTCACCAGCTACTACCGGACCGGTACCGCGGGCGGTCTGGAACTGGTTGACGCCCCCGGCGGGCAGTGGAGCCGCCTGCCGGCGTTTCCCTCTGGAGCCGGCGGCCTGGTCTCGACCGCCGATGACTGGCACCGCTTCGCCAAGATGCTGCTGGCCGGCGGGAGCGCCAGCGGCCGCCAGCTGTTGTCGCCCGCCTCAGTGCGGCAGATGACCACCGACCAGCTGACCCGGTCCCAGCGCGATGCCAGCCGGTTGTTCCTGGAGGGCCAGGGCTGGGGCTTCGGCGGCTCGGTCGACGTCGAGGCCATCGACCCCTGGAACGTGCCCGGACGCTACGGCTGGGTCGGCGGCACCGGAACGGCAGCGCACATCACCGCGTCCACCGGCGCGGTCACCATCCTGCTCAGCCAGCTGGAACTGGCCGGACCGACCCCGCCCGCCCTGATGCGGGACTTCTGGCAGCACGCCGCGAACGCCTGAAGCCAGGTATGGGCGCGGCCGGGGACACCGCCGCGGAGGATGGTTACGCCAGGTCACCGTGGCGATCCTGATTGTTGGCTCCCTGCCAACTCAGGCCGGACTTCGGCCGCTGCGGTCACCTCCCAGCTGGGTGAGATCGTCTCCGGCGGCGTCGCACCCCGCCTGTTAGGCCGCGTCCGGCATGGGTAGTCGCCCGAAATGTCCGTGCCTGAGCCAGGACGCCTTCTTGCCGGACGGTACCGGCTTGGTGCCATCATCGGCCGCGGCGGGATGGGCATGGTCTGGCGGGCCCGCGACGAACTGCTCGCCCGGGATGTGGCGGTCAAGGAGATCATCTTGCCTCCGGAGGTGGAGGATGCTGAGCAGGAAGCCGGCCGCCGCCGCGCGGTGCGAGAGGCGCAGATGGCCGCGCGGCTCCGCCATCCGAACGTGGTCGGCATATACGACATCGTCGAGGATGATGACCGCCTGCCATCGTGATGGAACTCGTGCCGTTCGGGTCGCTGCGCGACACGATCCGCGACCACGGGCCGCTGCCGCCGACTCAGGTGGCCCGGATCGGCCTGGGTGTCCTGGCCGGGCTGCGAGCGGCGCACGAGGCAGGTGTCGTGCACCGCGACGTGAAGCCGGCCAATATCCTGCTGGGCCCGAAGGACCGGGTCGTCCTGACCGACTTCGGTATCGCCAAGGCGGTCTACAGCCCGACCTTGACCACGTCGGGGATCCTGATCGGCTCGCCGGCCTACCTTGCCCCCGAGCGCGCCCGTGGCCAGCCGGCTGGCGCCCCCGCGGACCTGTGGGGCCTGGGCGCCTCGCTGTACACGGCGGTCGAGGGACGGCCGCCGTTCGAGCGGCCAGGAGCGCTGGCCACCCTGACGGCCGTGGTTACCGACGAACCTGATCCGTTCCGTCACGCAGGCCCGCTGGAACTGCTGATCAGCGGCCTGCTCCGCAAGAATCCTGGTACGCGCCTCGGCGCCGCAGACGCGGAGTGGATGCTGCAATACGTCCTGGAACAGGACGCTGCCGCCGCCCGGATCGCACCCATCGTAGGGCCGGGCACCGGCCCCACGGCGGAGACCGAGCCTGCGCCGGCCTCCGTGCCCGCGGCAACCTCGGAGTCTGCGCCCTCCGAGCCCGAGGCGGACACCGAATCGCTGCCACCGGTTACCGCGGCGCCCGCTCCGGTCGTGATGATTCCGCCGGAGCCGGCCGCTGCCGGAGTACCCCGCGCAGCCGGACCGCCGGAAAGGCCCGCCGCGCCTGTGCCGCAGGGACGGCCGCCGGTCCGGCGCCGCGGGCCGCGCCGGGCCCGCGGACTCTGGGCCGTGCTGATCGCCGTCCTTGGGATCGCGGCGATTACAGCCGCCGTCATCTCGGCCGTCTCCCGGACGTCGCACCACCCGACGGCACACCAGCCGCCCAAGACGCCGGCCAGATCATCGGTTCGCGCCTCGGCGCCCGCCTCAGTCCCGGCGTCCGCTTCGTCCGCACCGTCCTCGGCGGCCCCGGCCAGTTCACCGTCGGCTGCGCCTGGCGGCGGCGCGGGCGCGGTACCAAGCAGGTACTACCGGTTCACCAATTCCACCGGTTTCTCGATCGGCGTCCCGGTGAGCTGGCAGATCCAGCACGTGGGTCACTACGTGTATATCCGCGACCCGGCCAACGGCGGCATCTTCTTGCTCATCGACCAGTCCGACCATCCCAAGCCCAACCCGCTGGCCGACTGGCAGCAGCAGGCGGCCGCCCGGCAGAGCACCTACCCGGGCTATCACCTCATCCGGCTGGTCGCGGTGTCGTACCCGCAGGCGGAAAAGGCAGCCGACTGGCAGTTCACCTACAACCGGAACGGTGTCAAGGTCGAGGTGCTCAACCGGAATGTGCTGGCCAACGCGCAGCATGCCTATGCGCTGTACTGGTCGACCCCTGTCAGCGACTGGAACGCCTACTACCACTACTTCCAGGTTTTCGCCGCCACCTTCCAGCCGGCGCCGTAACGCTGGCCGGGTAATCCATCGGGGTTGACGACGGATTACCTAGCCGCAACCCTGGTGGCGTCTCGAGGAACGAGCGCAGGCTGAACGGTTCGCGGAGCCCTTCCGGGCCGTCTACCTGACGTTTCACCGCCGGGACCGGCCCCGGAGCCAGCTGGCCGGCGCCTCGCGGGCGGTCCTGGAGCACCTGGCGCTGGCGGGTCCGCTCATCGTCGGTGAGGCCGCGGCGCACTAACCCGGGCCCAGTCGGTGATCAGCGAGATGGTGACGCACCTGGAACGCCAGGACCTGCTGGACCGGGAGGACGGATCCGGCCGACCGGCGGCGGACGCCGATCTGGCTGACCGTCGCGCTATGGCGTGACCCGGAGGAAGTGGCCTCGGCCGTCTCGGGGCTGGATCGAGTCCTCCCCGCCCAGGCGCAGAACGCGCTGCTCGAACGGTCCCGCGACGAGGCGGGCGGGCTGCGGCTGACCGGCGAGGGCTCGATGCTCGGCGAGCTGGTCAAGGCGGTGCCGGCGCGGCGCGGACGGGCTGGCCGCGCACCTGGGCTATGAGCGGAACGAGCGGGTCGGCCGCGGCGGCGGCCCGGGAACTACCGCAACGGCACGATCGCCAAGACGGTGCAGACCGGGGTCGGCCCGGTGGGCCTGGCGGTGCCCCGGGACCGGGCGGGCACGTTCGAGCCGCTGCTGATCCCGAAGCGCTCGGGCCGGGTCGCCGGCGGCCTGGACGACATGATCATCTCGCTGTACGCGCACGGCATGTCCGTCCGGGACATCCTGCACCACCTGGAGCAGGTCTACGGCACCCAGCTGAGCCACGAGACCGCGTTCGCCGCCTCGCCGTCGGGGGAAGAAGTACCCCCAGGCCGTCCGGGTCTGGGAAGACGCCTGGGACGCCTTCACCCCGTTCCTGGCCTTCAGCCCCGCCGTCCGCAAGCTGTTCTACACCACACACCACCAACGCCATCGAGTCGCTGAACTACCAGCTCCGCAAGGTCACCAAGGCCCGCGGCCACTTCCCGACCGACGACGCCGTCGTCAAGCTGCTCTGGCTGGCCATCATCAACATCGAAGACAAGCGCGCCCGCGAGCGCGCCGCCCGCCGCCAGCAGACCGGGAAACGCTCCGACCAGCCCGCCCGCCTCGTCGAAGGGCAGCGCGTCATGGGCTGGCGCGAGGCGCTGAACGAGCTCGACAGCGCCTACCCAGGCCGCCTGAGATAAAGCTCAAGAAAATAATTCAAAAATGTTTACACATCTGAGGTTACAGGCTCCCAGCGACCGGAATCCGCGTTCCGGAGATGAGTGGCAAGAGGCGCTGGTGGTGTGGGAAGGACGTCACGCCTTTTGCCCTCGCGGTATCGGTCGACCATGCCGGGTGGGGTGGCTCGGGTGGTGGGAGTACCACCGGTGATGGCGGTGCTGACCTGCTTCGCGGCCGCGGGCGGTGCGGGGACAATGAGCGGCAGGATGTCGTCCGAAGGACGGGGCGTTGTGAGCGCGGTCTGGATGCGGCTCCGGTCGGAGCTGCGGACCCGGTGGCGGGCATGGCTGGGCCTGGCGCTGCTGATTGGCCTGGTGGGAGCGGCCGCTGTGGCGGCCGCGGCTGGCGCGCGGCGTACCGAGACCGCCTATCCGCGGTTCGTCCAGGCCCAGAACGGTTATGACCTGATCACCGGCGGGTTCCCCGGGAGGATCGATCCTGGGCGGGCATTGGCACAGATGGAGGCGTTGCCCGAGGTCGCGCAGTGGGCCCGCGTCGATGTGGCGGCGTCGTCGGCCATCTTGCCGTCGGGCCGGGTGGCGCCGGCGCCGGAGCTGATGGCCGTCACCGACCTGATGGGGCGGGCGGGCTTCCGGCTTAACCGGTTCAAGGTCATCTCGGGCCGGGCGGTGAACCTGGACGCGCCCGGTGAGGCGGTGGTCGACTTTCCTACCGCCGACCGTGAGGGCCTGCGGGTGGGCAGCGTGGTCAAGTTCATCGTGGGCGACCCGAACGCCAACCGTCCGAGGCTGGCCGCCGTTCGCATCGTGGGGATCGTGGCCTCGCCGGGGCAGTTCCCGGCCATCGGCGCTTCGTCGGCCTCTGGCAGCGTGTATGTGACGCCCGGGTTCGTCCGGTCGAACGGCATCCGGCCATCGCCGGGCGATGCAGCGCTGCTGGTCAGGCTCCGCCATGGCGCCGCGGGCGGCGGGGCGTTCGTTCGGCAAATGCGGGCCGCGGGCCTGGCTAGCGTCGACATTCCCGAAGTGGAGCAGGTGCAGACCGCCGGGATCCAGCGGTCGATCCGGCTGGAGTCCCAGGCGCTGTGGGGGCTTTGTGTTCTCGTCGGGCTTGCGGCGTTTGCCACCGTGGGGCAGTCGCTGGCGCGGCAGACCTACCTGGACTCGGCCGATCTCCCGGCGCTGTGGGCGCTCGGCTTTTCCCGCGCGCAGCTGTTTTCGCTGCGGATCGCCCGGGCCGCGATCATCGGGACGGCCGCCGCGTGCGTGGTTGCCCCCTTCGCCGTCTTGCTCTCGCCGCTCACCCCGGTCGGCCTGGCCGGGATCGCCGAGCCCGACCCCGGATTCGCCGTGGACGCTTTGCCGCTGGTTCTCGGCGCGGCCCTGGTCGCCTTCTTGACCATGCTGGCCTCCGCCGTCCCGGCGTGGACCGGCGCGCGAACGGCGACCACCAGCCGGGAACGCCCCGGGCCGGGGCGCAGACGATCCCCGCCGTTGCCGCATGCGCTGTCGCGGGCCTGGCGCTCGCCGGCCGTGGCCGCCGGGGTTGGGATGGCGCTGCAGCCCGGCCGGGGCCAGAGGGCGGTCCCGGTCCGCTCGGCGATCTTCGGCGCCACCCTCGGCGTCGCCGCCGTGGCCGCCTCGCTGGTGCTCGCCGCCAGCCTCGGCCACTTGCTGGACACCCCCCGGCTGTCCGGGTTCACCTGGGACGCCTTCGTATCGGTCGAAGGCGGTCTGCCGAAAGCCGCGGCAGCGCTACGGGCCGACCCGAAGATCGCCGGCTACACCCGTGGCGGCTTCACCAGCGTGCGCATCGGCCAGCTCCGGGTCATGGCGCTCGTGCTCGGCCGCCCGGGACCGGCCCGGCTGGTGATCACCGCTGGGGTGGCGCCCACGGCCAGCGACGAGGTCGCGCTCGGCGCATCGACCATGCGGGCCGCGCACACGGCGATCGGCCAGACCGTGGACCTGATGATCGACCAGGCCGGAGGGCACCCCAAGCCAGCCCGCATGCGCGTGGTGGGAACGGTGATCGTGCCGCCCACCCCCTTCCTCGCCACCAAGCTGGGGGACGGAGCCGCTCTTGCGCCGCCCGGCTTGCTGCGGATCGACCCGGGCGCCGCCCGGCAGCTGGGCGGATCGCCGTTCCTGGTGCGCTTCGCCCCCGGCGTCAGCCGCGACGCCGGGCTCGCCGCCGTCGCCAACGACATCAAGGGCCTGCCGAACCCGTACGTCAACGCCGCCGAGCGGCCCGCGAGCGTGGTCAGCCTGGCCAGCATCGCGGGCCTGCCGGTCGCCTTTTCTGGGCTGCTGGCCCTGATGGCCGCCGGGACGCTGGCCCACACACTTGCCAGCTCCACCCGCCGAAGGCGCCGCGACCTGGCGATCCTGAAATCACTAGGGTTCATTCCACGACAGCTCCGGCAGGCGGTCGCGTGGCAGGCCACCACGATCGCCGCGATCGCGCTAATCATCGGGCTGCCCGCCGGCGTCGCGGGCGGCCGGTGGGCCTGGCGCTATCTCGCCCCGCAACTCGGCGTGCTGCCCGAGCCAGCCGTCCCGCTCACCGCGATCTTCATCGCCATTCCCGCCGCCCTGGTCCTGGCGAACCTCATCGCAGCAGCCCCGGGGCAGGCAGCCGCGCGCACCCAGCCCGCCACCATCCTCAGAACCGAATAAGAAGGGGCGAACCCGCCGCACAGGACGGATGTGCACCGGGCTCAAAACGCACTCACACCAAGCAGAATCAGCCGTCGGTCAGCCGGTGCCAACGACCGGCGCAGCCGCACACAGATCAATCTGATCTGTACTGTCTCCGATCTCCTTGAACTCGACCCTGCGACCGCGCCGAACGGCGGGTCAGCGCGCGTTCTCCCTGGTTCCCTCGTTGCCCAGCCTGATGTCGGAATAGGGAGACGGACGTTGCGGGCAGCCGTAACCTCCTGCGCCCTGGCAACCTGGACCGTACCGGCCGACTTCACCGCCACGTTCCCGGATATGGCCGTCCGCTGGGGCTTCGGTCCGCTGGATGATGCGGTACTGGTGTCCATCTCGAGCCCGGGATTACCCGGGATGTCCGGGCACGCGGCAGGCGTCACGGTCACCCGTGAGCCCCTGTCCCATGGCCCTGACCGGAATTCAGGCCGAGTACGGCTGCGATGCTCGCCTGGCCGGCCCATCGGTTAGCCTGCTCCTGGCGGACAAGACGGACAGGGCGGAGCATGGTCAGAGCCGGTGAGGTGACGGGGATATCGGGCGCGGCGGATGGCGGCTGGGTCCGCGGAGCCAGGCGGGCCGTCTGCGCGGCAGCATCCGGCTTTTTTCCTGTCGCCAGCGAGGGACGACCGCGGCGCGGTGGCCGTGAACGGCCGGGGCCGCACAGGCAGCCCGGCCCGGTCGGCCCGGTGCCGGGGATCGGGCCGCGGTCGGCGGGTGACCAGCCGCCGCCGGTGCGCCGGGACAGTTGCGCACGTACAAGCTCGCCGTCCGCGTGATCGCGGCGTTGTATCCGCCTCTCACCAACCAGCGACGGTGGGCGTTCCAGAATGCGGTAGCGCTTTCCCGCGGGCATCCTCTGATCCGGGCGGCAGTGCGCTGGGACATGCGGGATGAGGCCGCCGTCACGATCGAGTGCCAGGCGCGCGATGCCGCGGCGGCCGTGGAAGCAGCCCGGGCCATGATCAGGCGGACCGCCGGGCTCACCGGTCAGATAGGCATCCGCGACATCAAGGTCACCGGGGTCACACCTGCCGGTTAGCAGTTCCGGGCTGGACCGCCCGGATTCCCTTTCCCGCGCTCGCCGAGGATCCGGAGCCTTCCGATGATGGAGGACCAGCCCGGCCGCAGGCAGGGACACGTTGCCTGGAAAGACAGAAGGTATCGCGGGAGAACCGGACGCTCGACTCGCGGCATGAGTGCGCATTCTCCTGCATGGGTGGCGATGCATGACTATGCAGCTATCCAGTCGCTCGTGGCGTCGAACCAGGACGGCGGATCATCGGGCGGGGGCTCTGCTCGGTCGGTCCGGGTAAGCCCTGGCGTGCGGTCGGCTGGCGAGCGGGTGACGTGGTCAAGGCGCTGCGCGGCGTGTGCTGGGGCATCGAGTGGGTCAATGAGTCCAGGAGGAGGTGGCCGGCGCGGAAGTAGGCCGCGGTGGGCCGGACGCGGTCGCACGGGATGAGTTCGAGGGCGGTCCTTGCGGGAGGCCAGGACCAGCGGTCGATGTTGAGCCTCATGCGCACCACCGGGCGCAGCGGTCCGCGGGCGAGACGAACCTCGATCCGGCATGTGCCAGAGACCCGATCGTGCTCGATCGGCCCGCGCAACAGGCTTTGGCCAATGCGAAGTTCGCCGTCCTGCTCTGTGCGCTGCCAGTTCTCAAGGGCAGCCACGCATGTCTCGAACGGGATGTCGATGATCCGCCGGAATGACAGCCGGCCCACGGCACGGCCCGTGCCCGCCTTCATGCCGGATCCGCCGACCGGTTGGCGGTGCGGCCCATGACGATCTCCTGCGCTGTGGCGGGCAGGTTCAGAGCCTGGTGAAAATCGATGAGCCTTGGCATTGTCGTGTCCTGTTGTCGCCGGACCGGTCCTTCACGACCCCTCTTGGATCTGGTAGATGTGGTCGGCGACCAAGCCGTGGGCTTGCCGGTGGACGTCGGCGGCGGCCTTGGCCGATGGGGCCTCGACTAGGCAGAACACCCGCCCGCCTTGCTCGTCGACCCAGTACCGCAGGTACCGCACGTCGTAAGCGGCCTGGATCTGGAGGTCGGCGAGGTGAGCCTTGGCCACGTCATCCATCGCCACGCCGCGGGCGATCTGGTGGACATCCATGAAAAGCGGCACTGGGCCTCCCTGGGGTCATCGGACTTGTTGCAATGACCGTAAGGCGGCCAGGTCAGCCGGTGAATTGGTGAAGATGCTCAGCTTGGCGGTACAGGTGCCCAGTTTGGCCGCGGCAGTGCCTACGCCGAGGCCGCCAAGCCCATCCGGGCGGCCTCGCGGGCAGCCGCCGTCCGTGACGAGACGCCGAACTTGGACAAGACCGAGGAGACGTGGTGGTGCACCGTCCGCTCGGAGATGAACAGCCGCCGGGAGATTTCCCGGTCGGGCAGGCCTTCTGACAGCAGGGCAAGAACTTCCTGCTCGCGGGCTGTCAGCCCGGCCGGAGCGGCCCGCGTGGCCGGGCGGGGCCCGCGCGGGATCGCCTTGACCCCGAGTTCTTTCATCCGCCGCCTGGCCACGGCTGCAGATGCCCGGGCGTCCAGGTCCTCGAGCGCTGAGAGAGCATGCCGGAGCCCGGCCTCATCGGACGAGCCCAACCGGGCCAGGGCGGCGTCGTAGGGCCTGCCGAGCCGATCCCATGCCGCCGCCGCGCCTTGCCAGTCTCCGGCGATCTCCAGCGCGGATGGTTGCGGCAGGCTGGTCAGCGCGCCGTCCGGCGCCTGGAGCCGCGACAGCCAGATGGCCAGGGTTCCCAGCGTCCACCGATCGATGCGCCCGATGGCGCCGTCATAACCGGAGCGGGCCTCCTGGGCCGCGAGGCCGGGCTGGCCCGACAGCCATCTCAGTTCCGCGCGCGCCTCTCGCACCGGCGCGATCCACCGCGGTTCGGCTACTCCCTCGGCCAGGGCGAGCGCCTCATCCAGCAGCTCCCACGCCCCGGGTTCGCCGCGGCGGCCGCGGATGCTGCCCAGCACCCGCAGGGGGTTCAGCCGGTTCACCGGCGAGATGCGCTGACGGCTCAGCATCTGGGCGCTGACGTCCGCCGCCTCGTCCCACCGCCCCTGCAGCATGAGAGCGTAGGCACGCCAACCCGTCAGGCACGTGCTGAAGACGCCGAGCTCGCGGCCCTCGCAGTAGGCCATCCCCTGGGTGTAGTAGCGCTCCTCGTCCTCGAACCGGTGCAGGCGTGCGGAAACCTCATGCAAGACGGAGTACGCGAAGCCGGCCTCCTCGTGCAGCTCCGCGTCCAGCGCGATCCGGAGCGCCCGCTCGACCGAGTCCATCCCAGCTCGGCGGTCTTTCAGAACTGCGGACCCGACCACGGTCAGGGCATGGCTCACGACATCAGCCTGATGCAGTTCGCCGCCCAGAGCCCGCGCCTTCTCACCGACCTCGACAGCGTCGTCGCTCCGGCCCACCAGCATGTAAGAGGTGCCGAGGCTGGCATATGCCCACGCCAGCTCACGGCCGGGCGGCCGGGCCTGCAGGACCCGGACGGCTTCCCCGGCCGCCTGGCCGGATTCCTCCCCGCGGCACAGCCGCCACAGTGTCGTGCAGAGCCTTCGGAGGTCCCGTCCGGCGCTCAGGTCATCGCCCAGCTGGCGCCGCAGCTGCAGAGCGATGCGCAGCGCTCGTTCGGCTTCCTCCCAGCGGTCCAGCAGCGAATACTCCCCAGCAGCACCCTCATGCAGTGCCGCCAGCGCCGTCCCGTCGCCTTCACCGGCGAACCGGATGGCACGTTCGAACTGGGCCGCCGCCTCGCGGTGCGCTCCCAGCACGGACGAACGCCTGGCCGCCTCCGGAGCGTACCGCAGGACCGCCTTCGCAGCCCCCGCGCCCTCGGCGTGGTGGGCGAGCAGGGCCGGGTCGGCATCGCCGCGTTCCTCCAGCACGGCCAGCAGGCATGCGTGCAGTTCTGTCTTGCGGTGCGGCGCGATCCCCGCCTCCACCGCCATCCGGACCAGCTCGTGCCGGAACCGCAGCCCGGTCCCGTCAGGAACAAGGATCCCGGCTGCCTGGCACTCCCCGGCCGATGGGCCCGGGCCCAGTACCGACGACAGCAGCGCCCGGTCCACCCGCACCCCGATCACCGCGGCGGCCTCCACCACCCGGCGGGTGCTGGTACTCGACCGGGCCAGCCGGGCTCCCACCGCGTCGCGGACCGTCGGGGGCACCGACGGCCACCCTGCCACCATGATCTCGCTCACATAGAACGGATTGCCGCCCGTGACCCGGTACAGCTCCCCCGCGTCCACCTCCCGCCGCCCTACCAGCGCCCGCACGGCCTCCTCCGACAGCGGCGGCAGCCGCATCCGCCGGATGGCGCGCTGCGTGGCCAGATCACCCAGCATCACTCGCAGCGGATGATCGGCCGCCAGCTCATCGTCACGGTAGGTGGCCAGCAGCAGCACCCGCGTCCGCCCCAGCCGCCGCCCGGCCAAACTCAGCAGGTCGATCGTTGCCTCATCGGCCCAGTGCATATCCTCGATCACCGCCACGGTCAGGGCCGCAGGCGAATCGATCTCGGCCAGGAAAGCCATGAACAACCGATCCCGCCCAGCCCCCTGGCGGCACAGATCCGCGAGTTCCCCGCCGGCCTGCAAACCGATGTCGAACACCGGACCCAAGGGCCGCGGAGTCAGCAGGCCATCGCAGCCACCCCACAACCAGCGGGCCCCCGTCGTGCGGCGCTGGAACTCCTCCAACAGCGCGGTCTTCCCGATCCCCGACTCCCCGGATACCAGAACCAGCCGACCCTCGCCCCGTCTTGCCTCATCGGCGTATTCGGCCAGCGTCTGCAGAAACGATGCCCGCTCCAGCAGCTCCATCACCCGAACCCCCTGCCAGGATTGTGACCCTCTCCCGCCGGACGCATCAATACGCGAGATCCCGGCGCAGCGGTCACCTGAGGCAACGGATTACCGGCAAGCCCGGTTCAGCCCCGGTCATACAAGAGGGTCATCCCTCGCGCGGCCATGACCGCCGTTGCGCACGGTGCCGCCGCCCGCCGCTAGGAGGCAAAGCATGAATGAACATACCCGTTCGTGCATAAGTATACGGACAGGCGACGCCCTCAATTCATGCATGAGCGGAAGCGTCTGATCGTCACCCGCCAGGACAACCTGCTCTGCACGCGACCGCCTGCACCGGCGAAGGTGCTCTCGTACGGGGCGATGCCCTACGCGTGCGCCGCCATGCTCATCACGGAAGGCAACTTTGAGCGGCCTGCAGAGCCAGCTGCTGAAACCCCGCTCGGCCCAGCTCCCCATCGGCTGCGGCAGCCGCACGGTCAACGGCGGGAAGAAGACGCCCGCACTCGCCGCGCGGCCATGCACAGGCCAGGTAGCGGGCGAAACAGCGAACACGCCGCGGAATAGCCGGGCGCGCGCGTCCCGCTCGTGTTACTTTTATCGCATGATTTCCCCGATCCGGGGAGATCTCACCGGTTTCCGTGTTCAAGTCCCCCCTCGGACATGCGCCGCTCGAAAATAGGATCCGCGTCGTGACCTGCGGTTGTTCGGGATATCAGGCGGCGCTCGCATATTCATTGATCAGGCCGCCCAGGACGGGTTTTCGGAGGATCCGTCCGCGGTCGAGGTCGGAAACGGTGAGGTGGCCACCGTCGTGTTTGCCGTCGGGGACGCGCTGAGTGATGCCCTGGTGCGGCCGGGCCGTGTTGTAGTGCACCTGGTATTCAGTCAGGACGGCGCGCAGATGGGCCTCCCCGAGGATCAGCACGCGGTCCAGGAGCTCATGGCGCAGGGTCCCGACCAGGCGCTCGCAGATCGCGTTCATCCGCGGCGCCTGGACAGCGGTGTGCACGATCCTGGTGCCGGCGGCCTGGAAGACGGCGTCGAACGATGTAGTGAAGCTCGATCCGCGATCGCGGATCAGGAACCTGATGTCCTCGAACCGCTCGCCGAGGGTGAGAGCGAGGTTGCGGGCCTGCTGCACCGTCCAGTCCCCGGTGGGGTGCATGGTGACGCCGCCCAGATGCATCCGGCGGCTACCGTGCTCGATGAACACCAGGACATACAGTCTCTTCAGCAGCACGGTGTCCACGTGCAGGAAATCGACCGCGAGGATCCCGGCGGCCTGGGCCTGCAGGAACTGCCGCCACGTCGGGCCCGCGCGGCGCGGCGCCGGATCGATGCCCGCAGCGCGCAGGATCTCATAGACGGTGGACGGCGCGACCATCACGCCGAGCTTCGCCAGCTCGCCCTGGATCCGGCGGTGCCCCCACAGCGGATTCTCCCTTGCCAGCCGAACAACCAGGCGAGCAATGCCCGGGGCTGTCGGCGGGCGGCCGGGCTTGCGCCGCTTGCTCGTGTCGTACTTGCCGCCAGCGAGCTTGCGGTGCCAGGCCAGGAGCGTCGCGGGCGTCACGAGAAAGACGTCAGTCCAGCGCCTGCGCGGCAGCACCCGTGCCAGCGCGGCGAACCACACCCGGTCGCCCGGCTCGTACCGTACCCGGCCGGCATTCCGTCGCAGCACCGCGTTCTCGTGCCGGAGCACAAGCAGCTCAGCATCCTTCGCCCGGTCACTACGGAACACCAGGACGGCCAACACGAGCACCCGGCACGTCAGCTGGTAGATGATCTTGAGCAGCACCCGGCAAGCCAACCAGCACTGCGCCTGTCATGCCGACAAACAGCGCAGGTGACGCACCCAATCGAGTAATCGAGCGGCACAGGGGCGTTCGCTCGTCCTCCGCGGCGGGGTTCCGATGGGGAACGCCTCGCCTCCCTACGACTTCACATGGGCCTGGGTGCTCCGCGATGAACCAGACGGAACATCACGGCTGCTCGTACGTGAGAGATACGCCTACACCAGGCCGTGGGCCCGGTTCATCGTCGAGCCCGTCGAGGCGGTCAGCTTCGTGATGACCCAGAAAATGCTCCGCGGGATCAGGGACCGGGCCGAACAGGTGGCCTGAGCAGACCTCTGCGACGCTAAGGACAGCACGACTGGCGGGGTTCCACGTCGCACCCGACGCGACCAGGCAGTGCTCCGGGGGCCACCGATCGCCCGATGCGGCGAGGCCGCGGGGTGGCCCGCCTGACCAGGGACCAGGTGGCACGTACCCCGGTGATCCGGGCTGGCCGGCCTCTCAGCCGCCCAGCCGCAAACCGAGACCTCCCGGGGCCCGTGTGCGGGCTCTGGCTCACGTCGGCTCTCCACCCAGAACACACCAGGCGCGGCAGAAGCCATGGGTGAGGTCGTCAACGCGGGAAGTGTGACAATCCAGGTGAGCACACCATAGAACAGCGCACTTACCTCCATATCCAGCATGACCGACCATTCTGCGGTCTGCCGACATGCTGGAGGAGGGCGCGCAGAACACCCGGATCTGGAGGCTGCGGACTGCCGCGCTGGGTGGCACGGGCCTGCGCCAGGCGGCAATGCGTGCCAGCGCCCCGCGGAGCCCTCACCACCTTCGGTTACCAACTACGCACCTGGGCAGGGACCCGGACTGGGGAACCGTCCGGGCCCCAGGTACCCTCGGGCCGTTTCTCTCACGCCACCGCCCGTCTACGCCCGCGCCCTCGGCCCGAGGCCGACTGCCGGGCCGAGGCCGGCCGCGCCTGATCACCACTTGGCACGGCCGCGGGCGGTAGCGCGAATCCGCGAACTGCCCCAGTCGCTGCGCGGGTCTTGTCAGGGTGGCGGGAGGCCGCAGCGTGGTGCACGATCGGATGGGGGTGCGAGGTGGGCGGAGGCATGGCGGCGCGGGTGCCGGTGGACCGGGCTAGCCCGGCCGACCTGATGCAGCTTGCCACGGACGTCGGACCCGCGCCCATGCACGTGGGCGCCGTGCTGGTTCTTGGCACCGGGCCAGGCTTCAGCGTTCAGGACGCACAGCGGCTGCTCGGCGAACGCGTCCACGCCGTGCCCCGGCTCCGGCAGCGGCTGCGCCGGGCGCCGCCGGGCTGCGGCCGGCCGTTCTGGGCCGACGACCCGGCGTTTGACCTCCGCCACCACGTCCGGCAGATGCCCTGCCCGCCACCCGGCGACCAGCGGGCACTGCTGGAGGCGGCCGCGGCCGTGACCGGCGAGCCCCTGCCCCGGTCCCGGCCGCTGTGGTCCGCCACGTTCGTCACCGGCCTGGCCGACGGCAGCACCGGGCTGGTCATCATCATGAACCACGTGCTGGCGGACGGCATCGGCGGGCTCGCCGTCCTGGCCGAGCTGGTGGATGAGATTCCGGGCATGCCACCTGGTGACCCGGAGCGGGCGCGGTTCCCGGTGCCCGCTCCGCGCGCCCGCGCACTCGCCGCCGACGCCTGGGCGGGCAGGGCGCGCAGCCTCACCCACCCGGCCAGCAGCGTGCGCGCGATCCGGCACGGCCTCGCCGAACTGGGCGGTGCCCGCCCGCCCCGCCGGCTCCCGCCGACATCGCTGAACCGCCCCACCGGCCCGCAGCGGCGGCTCGATGTCGTCGCCGCCGACCTGGCCGCGATCCGCGACCTGGGCCACGCCCACGGCGG
>WNGJ01005479.1_pt1 | contig 17849 bp, 13 predicted proteins | sample 5400611 | NCBI WGS metagenome assembly WNGJ01 (sample SAMN13153375, study PRJNA577476) | soil metagenome | isolation source: 40 cm soil or saprolite under Garry oak tree replicate 1 | place: USA:California | collected 2016-06-15 | reverse complement strand
TCATACAGGAGCCGTCCCGTGTCCACGCGCACCGGCACGCCCAGAACATGACATCAGCCACACGCGATCCAGCGCTCGCACCCCCGCGCGGCATCTGCCCAGGTCACACCTCCAGTCGCCTTAAGTTCGTGGTGTTGGGCCCAGGCCGGGAAAGTAGTCCATCAGCGCTTTCATCATTCTGCCTGGGCCTAGGCTGACGACGATCTCGGCTCTGGGCTTGTCGATGGCGCGCAGGGCGGCGGCGGCGACTTTCTCGGGTGCGACGGAGAAGGCGGTGGTGGCGGTGCGACCGGTCTCGGCGAGGGCGACCTGGCGGGCGGCCTGCGGGCCGCCGAGGTCGACGGCGGCGATGCCCACCTTGGTCTCCCCTCGGAGCTCCCTGGCCAGGCGGGCCAGCTCCGCCTCCGAGCGGGCCACCAGCAGCAGGTTCATGCGCCTGGCGGCCAGTGCCCTGGCGATGTAGCCTCCGATGCCGTGCGAGGCCCCGGTGACGACGGCGTTGCGCGGTCCCATGTCCGCACCCTTCCCTCAGTTGTCTCCAAAATAGTAGAATAATAAGATTATCTCAATACAAGACAATCTAGGTGAAAGACAGATAATGAGCAAGCCGGCGCCGAGGCGAAGACAGACCGGGCGGGTGGGCCAGCTGCTGTTCGTGGCACAGCAGGCCGCGCAGGCCCTGGCGGCCGAGCGGCTGGAACCGCTGGGGCTGTCGCCACGGGCGTGGGGAGTGCTGAGCACGCTGACGGAATCCGGGCCGCTGACGCAGATCGAGCTGGCGACCACGATGTCCATCGACCGCACCGCCATGGTGTACCTGCTCGACGAGCTCGAAGAACAGGCGCTGGCCGAGCGGGTGCGCAACCCGCGCGACCGCCGCGCTTTCCTGATCCACCTGACGATCGATGGCGCCGCCGCCCAGCGCAGGGGGGCAGCCGCGCTGGAGGGCGCGGCCGAGACCCTCCTCACGCCGCTCGACCCGGCCGAACGCCGCCAGCTGGTCGACCTGCTAGCGAGGATCGCGGCTCACTGGCAGGACCTGTCCACCGGCCCGCCCAAGCCGGGCAACACCTGAATTCCCGCCCGCCCCGGCCGGTGCAGCGAACGGCCCGCGGAGCGGGAACACCGGCATTGCCGCACTTTCCATTGGCGCGACGCCCGCGCAGCCGTTGAGGATATTGATCCCGAACGGCTGCCGCGGCGCGCCGCCTCGCCGCAGCGTTCCGCCCCGCGGCGCGGAGCCAGGCCGAGCGGAACGGCCCGCACCGGGCACTGCTCGCCACGCCGTAGTCTGGGGCGGCCCGGCGGGCTGCGGGGCGAGCCGTTGTATGTTGGCGGAGACCGAGCATCCCCGTGGCCCGGGTGAGCGGGCCTGGCCTGCTGCTTTTCCGGCGCGCCGTGGCGCCGCACCGGGAGCACGAGACGGTTCCCCTGGGCTCGCAAGATCATCTGTGAGCCGGCCGTGGCAGGTCCGGGGAGGGCACTGGGGCCTGCCGGGAGCTTTCCTGAAGGTCGTGACATTAGGAGGGGCCTAACGTGACAGGCGCGATCGCTCCGCTTACCGACGTGAGCCGGTGGGCGCGCGGAAGCCTGCTGGAGATCGCACTGCTGATCTTGGGCGCGATCCTGCTCACCCGCCTGGCCAACTGGCTGCGCGGCCGGGTCACCGCCCGCATCGACGCCTTCGCGCGCGAAACCGACGAGCTCGTACGCTCCGAGGCCGCCAAGCACCGCCACGTGGTCGCCCAGGTCGTCACCTGGGCAGCGCTGGCGGTCATCTACATCGTCACCGCCGTGCTGGTCGTGCAGCGCCTGGGGGTACCGCTGGCCAGCCTCGTCGCGCCCGCCGCGATCGCGAGCCTGGCCCTCGGGTTCGGCGCTCAGCGCATTGTCCAGGACATCAGTGCCGGGTTGTTCATCACCGCGGAGCGCCAATACGGCTTCGGCGACGTCATCCGCATCGCCGCGGTCGGCGTGACCAAGCCCGTCACCGGGACGGTCGAGGATGTCACGCTCCGGGTCACCCGCATCCGGTCTGTCGCCGGGGAGGTCATCATCACGCCGAACGGCCAGATAGCCCAGGTCACCAACCTGTCGCGCGACTGGGCACGGGCGGTCATCGACACGCCGGTGCCCAGCAGCATCGACCTGAACCAGGTCACCGAACTGCTCCGGCGCGTCGGCGAGGAGGCCTACAACGACGACGAGCTGCGCAAGCTGCTCCTCGACCCGCCGACCGTGATGGGGGTCGAGAAAATCGAGGTCGACACGTTCTCCGTGCGGATGGTGGCGCGCACGCTGCCAGGCCGGCAGTTCGAAGTGGGCCGCGAGCTGCGGGCGAGGGTCGCGCTGGCCCTCCGGCGCGAAGGTATCCACGTCTCCGCCGAACTCGACGCCGGCGGGGCCACCGGTGGTGCCTCATGACCGGGCGGCCGCGCATCTCGACCCTCGTGCTGTGCGCGCTGTTCCCCGGTATGCTCGCGCTCTACCTGATCGCGCGACCCCCACCCGCGCCAGCCACACCGGCGTCCCCGGCGCCGGCACCCACCGCGGTGCCGTCGCCGCGTCCCTCGCCGGCGCCGCGGCACACAGCTCATTCGCCCGCGCCGACCACGTCGCCCGGGTCGCCCACGTCACCGGCGCAGCCCGGCCAGCCGTCGCCGCCGGCGTCGCCCACGTCGAGCACCCCGCCCGCATCGAGCCAGCCGGCGCCATCTGGAACGCCGCACAGTACCAGCGGGGCCCCCGCATCAGCCGGCCAGTGATCGTGACGGGGGTGACCGCCCGCGTCACCCGGCGGCCTGCGCGCCGGACGATGGCCGCAGCAGCCCCTGCGCCCGTGCCGACCGCACCTGACTGGACTGGCGGACCACCAGCTCCGGCTCGAAGATCACCTGGCGGTGCCGGTGCGTGTCGCCGCCGAGTGCCTCGGCCACGAGCAACTGGGCGGCGGCGCGGCCGAGCTCCTGCCGGGGCTGGCGGATCGAGGACAGCGGCACAGCGGCGGCTGCGGCGAACTCGATGTCGTCGTAACCGATGATGGCAACCTCGTCCGGGACCCGGATCCCGTGCCGTGTCATCTCCTGCAACAGCCCCAGCGCGATCAGGTCGTTGGCGCAGAACACGGCGGTCGGCCTTTCCCGGACGGGCAGGCGGGCGATGCTCGCGCCGACAGCCTGACCGGCCGGGACGTTGAGCACCGCCGTTTCGATCACCTCCAGGTTGGCCGCGCTGCGGCCGGCGCGCTCCAGCGCACGGACAGCGCCTTCACGGCGATCGGCAACCTGCCGGATGCTGAGCGGGCCGCCGACGTAAGCCAGCCGCTGATGGCGCGTCTCAATCAGGTGTGACATCGCCAGGTCGCCACCGAGCACATCATCGACCGACACCGAGCATTGACCGCGCGAGGGCGACCTGCTGTCGACAAGGACCACTGAAGTACCTCGCCGCTGCAGCCGGGTGATGCGCTCACCGGCGCCCGTGACAGGCGTGATCAGGATGCCCTGAACGCGGTGTTCTTCCAGCAGTTCGAGGTAGCGGCTTTCCTTCTGCTGCTGATCATCACTGTTGCACAGGATGACCGAGAGGCCAGATTTACTCGCTTCGTCCTCGACGCCACGGGCGACGTCGGTGAAGAAGGGATTGGCCACGTCCAGCACGATCAGGCCGATCATGCGGCTGCGCCCAGCGCGGAGCTGTCGCGCGGACTCGTTCCTGACAAAGCCGAGCGCCTCGATCGACGCGAGCACCCGCTTGCGGGTGGCCTCAGCCACGATCTCCGGGCGGTTGAGCACGTTAGAGACGGTCGCGACGGACACGCCCGCGCGCGCGGCGACTTCCTTTATACCGACGGGCGGCTTCACTGGCGTCCTCTCTGATTGCATCGCCAGTGTCGTGTAGGCGTTGGAACGTGTCAAACAGCGATTCCTTCCCCGTGGAACGTTCAACGTCAATGTATGCGGGCACCGGCGGCGCGCCACCGCGAACGGCCGTCGGCCGGCTGGAAGCGCCGCATCGCCTGGGTGGTGCGCAGGAGCGCACGCATGCCCTCGAGGTCATCGGGCGCAGCGCCGAGGGAGCGCGCCTGGACAAGGATGTTGCCGAGGGCGGCCGCCTCGACCGGCCCGGCCACGACGGGAAGGCCACATGCATCGGCGGTGAGCTGGCAGAGCAGCGAGTTGCGCGCACCGCCGCCAACCACGTGCACGGTGTCCACGTGGCGACCGGAGAGCTCCTGGACCTGGAGGATCGCGCGCCGGTGAGCGAGCGCGAGGCTGTCCATGATGCACCGCACGGTCTCCGCCTGGTCCCGCGGCGGCGGCTGGCCGGTGCGGCGGCATTCGCCGGCGATGCGGCCCGGCATGTCGCCGGGCGGAAGGAAGACGGGGCGGTCCGGGTCGATGACGGCACGCAGCGGCGGCACCCGCACGGCCTGGCCCAGCAGGGTCCCGAGGTCGGCGGGCAGCCCTGCGTCCGCCCAGCTTCGCAGCGACTCCTGCAGCAGCCACGCCGATCCCCACCTCGTTGGTGAAGTTCGCGCGGCGGCTCGCATCCGTCAGCACCGGCTGATCAAGCTCCATGCCCACGAGGGACCAGGTGCCGCAGGAGATGTAGGCGAAATCCCTGCCGCGGGCCGGCACGCCTGCCACGGCAGAGGCGGTGTCGTGCGAGCCCACCGCGACCACCGTCACCGGTGCGGGCAGCCCCGCATCCGCGAGGACGCCGGAGAGCAAAGGCCCGATAATGTCGCCCGGCCGGCGCAGCGGCGGGAAGAGGCGCGGCGGGATGCCGATCCGCTCCATCAGGGGCGTGGCCCACGAGCGCGCCCGCACGTCATAAAGCTGGGTCGTGGAGGCGTTGGTGACCTCCGCCCCGATCTCGCCGGTGAGCCAGTAGGCCAGCAAGTCCGGGATGAGCAGCAACGCGGCGGCTGAGCGCAGCTGCGGGGTGCCTTCCGCGGCGGCGAGCTGGTAGATCGTGTTGATGGGAAGCTGCTGCGCTCCCGTGGTCGCGTAAAGCTCTTGCGCCGTAACCCGTGCGAGCACCTTCTCGACCGCTCCCGCGGTGCGCGCGTCGCGGTAGTGCACGGGGTTGCCAAGCAGCGCGCCGGCGTCGTCGATCAGGCCGTAGTCGACACCCCACGAGTCGATCCCGATGCTGGCGAGCCCGGACTTCCTGGCCGCGGCCCGCAGGCCGTCGAGGGCGCCCGTGTAAAGCCGCAGAACATCCCAGTGCAGGGTGCCGAGCACGCGCACGGGGATGTTTGGGAACCTGTGGATCTCGTGCAGCTCAAGCCGGCCAGCGCCGACGGCGCCCACGATGACCCGCCCGCCGGAGGCCCCCAGGTCGACCGCCGCGACCCTCGTATGCCCGGCCGCCGCCCGGCCGGTGGCTCTCGCCCGGCGGCGGACGGTCCGTTCCGAGGTGCGGAGCCTCCTGGCCACAGCGTTCGCCTGGCTCCTCTCCCGGTCGATAGCGCGGCGGTCACACTGAGCCGGCACGTCAGCGCAGGAAGGCGGCAGCCACCCCAGCGTCGACGGGTATGTGCAGGCCAGTCGTGAGCGGCAGGTCGCCGCCGGTGAGCGCGAAGACCGCCGCGGCCACGTGCTCCGGCAGGACCTCGCGCCCCAGCAGGGTGCGCCGCGCGTAGAACGCGCCGAGGTCTTCCTCCGCAACCCCGTAGACGGCAGCCCGCTGCGCTCCCCATCCGCCGGAGAAAATGCCCGAGCCACGGACCACGCCATCGGGGTTGATGCCGTTCACGCGGATGCCGTGCTCGCCCAGCTCGGCGGCGAGCAGGCGTACCTGGTGGGCCTGGTCGGCCTTGGCCGCGCCGTAGGCGACATTGCTCGGCCCGGCGGCGACCGAGTTCTTGCTGCAGATGTAGACGATGTCACCCCCCATGCCCTGCGCCTGCAGCACGCGGGCCGCCTCGCGTGACACAAGGAAGGATCCCTTCGCCATGACCGAGTGCTGGATGTCCCAGTCGGCCACGGTGGTCTGCAGCAGCGGCCTGGAGATGGACAGCCCGGCGTTGCTGACAACCAGATCCACGCCGCCGAAGGCCAGCGCCGCCGCGCGGAACGCCTCGATGACGCTGGCCTCGTCGGTCACGTCCGCGGTGACGTTGACGGCAACGTCGCGTGAGCCGATGTCCGCCGCGACCGCGGCGGCCGAATCGCCGTCCCGGTCGGCCACCACGACGCAGGCGCCCTCCGCGGCGAGCCGCCGTGCCGTGGCCCGTCCGATGCCCGACCCGGCCCCCGTCACCAGTGCCACCCGGGTGGCCAGCGGCCTGGGCCTGGGCCGGCGGCGGAGCTTCGCTTCCTCCAGGGACCAGTACTCGATCCGGAACTTCTCGCTCTCGCTGATCGGCGCATAGGTGGAGACCGACTCGGCGCCCCGCATCACGTTGATCGCGTTGACGTAGAACTCCCCCGCCACCCGGGCGGTCTGCTTGTCCGCGCCGAAGCTGAACATCCCGACCCCTGGCACCAGGACGATCGCCGGGTCCGCCCCGCGCATCGGCGGCGACGACGCGCCGGCGTGACGCTCGTAGTACGCGCGGTACTCGTCACGGTAGGCGTCGTGCAGCTCGCGCAGCCGTTCGGTAACTTCTTCCAAACCCACGGCAGGGGGGAGATCCAGCACCAGCGGGCGGACCTTGGTGCGCAGGAAGTGGTCCGGGCAGGACGTGCCGAGAGCCGCGAGCGCCGGGTGTTTGCTCCGCGCGACGAAGTCGAGCACGGCAGGGCTGTCGGTGAAGTGCCCGACCTGCGGGTGGTCGGTCGACGCGAGGCCCCTGATCACCGGCGCGAGCGCGGCGGCGCGGGCGCGGCGCTCCGCTTCCGGCAGCGGCTCGTACCCGCCGACAGTTATCCCGAACGGCTCCGGGCCGCCGCGTTCGTCCAGGTAACGCCGCGCCGTGGCGATGATCTCCAGCGAATGCGCCTCGCACTGGCCGCTGGTGTCACCCCACGCGGTGATCCCGTGACCGCCGAGAATGACGCCGATCGCCTGCGGGCAGGCCCGCGCCACCGCGGCGATGTCGAGCCCGAGCTGGAAGCCCGGCCGCCGCCACGGAACCCAGATGACCCGGTCGCCGAAGCATGCCTTCGTCAGCGCCTCGCCGTCGGCGGCGGCCGCCAGGGCGATGCCCGCGTCGGGATGGAGGTGGTCGACGTGCGCGGCACCGGTGAGCGCGTGCATCGCGGTGTCGATCGAGGGGGCCGCCCCGCCCTTGCCGTGCAGGCAGTAGTCGAACGCGGCGACCATCTCGTCCTCGCGCTGCACGCCGGGGTAGGCGTCCGCCAGTGCCCGGAGCCGGTCGAGGCGGAGCACGGCGAGCCCGTCCTCGGTCAGGGTGCCGAGGTCGCCGCCGGAGCCCTTCACCCACAGCAGCTCGGCGGGCTGCCGGGTGACCGGGTCGGTGGCTTCGGCCTTTACGGAGGCGTTACCGCCGGCGTAGTTGGTGTTGCGGCGATCGGAGCCGAGGCGGTTGCTGCGCGCGAGCAGCGCGGCCACCTGCGGGTGTGCTGGCGAGGCCATTGTTCAGCTCCCCCAGCCGGCGGGCGTGCCGCCCGTCCGGCCTGCGATGATCTTCTCGGCGTAGCCGGACCTGTGGTAGGCGGCGACCGGATCGCCGTCCAGGCCCATCTCCTCGCGAAGCCCGGCGAGCAGCGGGCGGACGTCGGTGTTGTAGGCGTCCATCAGCACGGCGTTGGCGCCGAGCACGTCACCGCCGGCCTGCGCCGCCGCCAGCGCACCGGTGTCGACAAGCAGCGCCTTCGCGGCTGCCTCCTGCACGTTCATCACCGACCGGATCTGCGCGGGGATCTTCGGCTCGATGTTGTGGCACTGGTCGAGCATGAAGGCAATGCCGGCCTGTGGGCGCAGCGCGTCCGCGGCCACGACCTCGCGCAGGATGCGGAACAGCTGGAACGGGTCCGCCGCACCGACCATGAGGTCGTCGTCGGCGTAGAAGCGGCTGTTGAGGTCGAAGCCGCCGAGCCGGCCGGCCCGCAGCAGCATGGCGACGATGAACTCGATGTTCGTGCCCGGCGCGTGGTGCCCCGTGTCGACCACGACGGCGGCCCGGGGTCCGAGCGCAAGGCAGTGCACGAGCGATGTGCCCCAGTCGGGGACGTCGGTGGTGTAGAAGGACGGCTCGAACAGCTTGTATTCGAGCAGCATCCGCTGGTGGCCCGCCAGCCGCCGGTAGACCTGGTGGAGCGCGTCGGCCAGCCGGTCCTGGCGGGCCCTGATGTCATCCTGGCCCGGGTAGTTGGTGCCATCGGCGAACCACAGCTTCAGGTCGGCCGACCCGGTGGCGTCCATGATGTCGACGCACTCGAGCAGATGGTCCAGCGCCTTGCGCCGTACCCGGGGGTCCGGGTTCGCGACGCTGCCGAGCCTGTAGTCGTCGTCCTGGAACACGTTGGCGTTGACGGTTCCGATCTCGATGCCGGCGTCGGCCGCGTGCCGCGCGAGGCAGGCGTGGTCATCGACCTTGTCCCAGGGGATGTGCACCGCCATGCTGGGCGCTACGCCGGTGAACTTGTGGACCTGCGCCGCATCGTCGATCTTCTCCTGTGGCGTGCGCGGTATGCCGGGCTGGCCGAACACCTTGAACCGCGTCCCGGAGTTGCCGAACGCCCAGGACGGCGTCTCGATCCGGTGTGCCCGGAGGGCACTCTTCACGTCAGTCAGGTCGCGCATGTCATGTCATCTCCAGGCAGCAGATCTTGTGCGCCCCACCCGTCGGTCAGAAGTTGAACTGGCTGATATTCGACGCGCTGAACACGAACGGGGGCCCGAGCAGGATGCTGCTGTCCGATCCGACGGTGAAGGACCCGAGCTTGCCGGCGGTGAAGGTGCCACTGGTCTTCGCGATCTTCCCAGAGGCGAGGTTGACCGCCGCGTAGGCGGCCAGGTAGCCGAGATTCGCCGGGTTCCACAGCTCGAACGACTTGATCGTGCCGTCGGACACGTACTTCTTCAGCGAGTTCGGGGTGCCGAGGCCGGTCAGGGCGATCTTGCCGCGGTACTTCGCGGTGTCAAGAACCGCAGCCGCCGCGGCGATCCCGACGGTCGTCGGGGAGATGATGCCCCTGAGGTTCGGGAACTGCTGCAGCAGCCCTTGGGTCACCTGCGTCGATGCGGTCGGGTCGTCATTGCCGTAGACGACCGACACGAGCTTCATGCTCGGGTACTTCGCCAGCTCCTGCTTCATGTACTTGATCCAGGTGTTCTGGTTGGTCGCCGACGCGGCGGCGGAGACGATCGCGATCTGCCCGGTGCTGTTGATCTGCTTGGCGAGCACGTCGACCTCGCTGGTGCCGATCTGGGCCGTCGACGCCTGGTTGACGAACAGGTCATGGCAGGCCGGCGCGTCGGAGTCGTAGGTGACGACGGTGATGCCCCTCGCCATTGCCGAGCTCAGCGTCGGGCACAGAGCCGTGGGGTCGGAGGCGGACACGATGAGCACCTTCGCGCCCTTGGTGATCGCCGCCTGGATCGCTGGGATCTGGGAGGCCGGGGTCGCCGCCGTCCCGCTGGTCTCCGCGCCGGTCTCGCCCAGGGCCTGCAGCGCGGCGAGCGCGCCGCCCGAGTTCACGCTGTCCGCGGTGGTGAAGTACGGGTTACCGAGGTTCTTCGGGATGACATAGACCTGAAGCCCTGTCTTCAGGGCACCCGATGACGATCCCGCCGATGACGAGGCCGGCGATGAGGGGGCCGAGGATGACGAACCGCCGGAGGAACAGGCAGCCAGCACCAGCGCGCACGACGCGAGCACGAGCGGCGTGGCGGCCCATGGAGCCCGGTTGAGGGAAGCTCTCATGGATTGAATCCTTTCAAAGAGTCGGAACGACGGTGTTCTCGGTCGGACGGTTGGTTGGGGTGGGTGGTTAGGAGCCGTCGCCGATCGCCGGCTGGCTCCGGCTGTGCCTCCCGGTGAGGAACTCCCGCAGACGGCGCCAGGAGGATGCGGCGCTCGGCGCGAACACGCTCACGAGCAGCAGCGCGCCGGTGACGATCCCGGTCGCCTCCTGGTTGAAGTTGGTCAGCAGCAGCGCGTTCTGGAGCCCGGCGAACACGAGCACCGCGAGCACGACCCCGGCGATCGATCCCTTACCGCCGAAGATCGACACTCCGGCCAGGAGCACGATCGCGACCACGGAAAGCTCAAGACCGAGCCCGTTGTCCTGGACCGCGGTCGAGAGCCTGAAGGTCCACAAAACCCCAGCCAGCGAGCAGATGACGCCGGACACGATGAACAGGATCGTCTTGACGCGTTTGACCCGGATCCCGGCGAACCGGGCGGCGTCGGAGCTCGCGCCCATCGCGTAGATCGACCGGCCGGACGGCGTGGCGTGCAGCACCACGCCGGACACCACGGCCGCCACGGCGAAGATCCCGACGGAATAGGGGATGTCGCTGTGTGGCAGCGCGCTGACCCCGACCCTGGTATAGGCCGCAGGAAAGTTCGAGACGGTGCTCGCGCCGAGCAGGATGGTGGCGATGCCACGGTAGAGGGCGAGCGTGCCGATGGTGACGGCGAGCGACGGCAGGCCGAGCCGGGTGACGAGCAGCCCGTTGATCGCGCCCGCTACGGCGCCGGCCACCAGCACGGCGACCAGGATGGCGATCATCGGCCAGTGATGGCTCCACAGGACCCCGAGCAGGGCGCTCGACATGCCCAGGATCGAGGCGACGGAAAGGTCGATCTCGCCGCTGATGATGACGAGCGTCATCGGCAGCGCCATGATCGCTATCTCGCCGGTGGAAAGGCCGAGGTTGAAGAAGTTACCGCCGGTGAGGAACCGCGGCGAGGCCGTGGCGCCGAACACCACGACCAACGCCAGCACAACCACCAGGCCGGCCTCCCACCGGGTGGCCCAGGGCAGCCGTGCGCGCAGGCCGTGGGCGGCAGAGCCGGCCCGCTCGCCGACCGGCGAGGACGTCCCGGATCCGGCCGCAGGGCCGGGTGGGGTGATCACCCATTCGCCGATTTTTTCCCTGTCAGGTTGCACGGCGGGAACTCCTTGTCCGGAGCGCGGCGGTGAGCCGGAGGTAGATGGCCCGGTCGAGGGCGATCGCGACGATGAGCAGGAATCCCGCGATCGACTGATCCCAGAACGGCGAGATGCCGAGCACATACAGGGCCGAGTTGATCGTGGCGAGCAGCAGCGCACCGAAGGCGGCGCCGACCGCGCTGCCGCTGCCCCCGAAGATCGCCACGCCGCCGACCACGACCGCGGCTATCACCTGCAGTTCGTAGCCGGTGCCCGCGGTTGAGTCGATCGTGCCGTACCGTGCGGCCCACAGCGCCCCGGCGAGCCCGGCGATCGCGCCGCTGGCGGCGAAGGCCGTGAACACCCGCCTGGCGACGGGGATCCCGGCCAGCCGTGCCGCGTCCGGGTTGGATCCGATGGCGTACAGTTCCCTGCCCGACCGGAATGAGCGCAGGTAGTAGGCCCCGAGCCCCACCAGCACCGCGATGACGATGGCCAGGGCCGGGATTCCGGCCACGGTCGCCTTGGGGATGTTGAGGAAACCGGCAGGCAGCGACGCGGCGACCACCTGACCGCCGCCGACGGTCAGGACGTCGATGCCCCGGATGATGTAGAGGGTGGCGAGCGTCACCACCAGGCTCGGCACCCGGCCGACCGACACCAGGAAACCGTTCACCATCCCGCACGCGAGCCCGATTCCCAGCCCGGCGAGAAACACGGCGGGTATGGGGATCCCGCGGTGCTGGGCGAACAGGTTAGCGGACACGAAGGCCGACAACCCGAGTACCGATCCGATGGACAGATCGACGTTCCTGCTGACGACCACCATCGTCTCGCCAAGGGCGAGGAACGCGAAGATGGTCGCGTCGACCAGCACGAACTGGATGTTCTGGAGGTTGAGGAAACGTGGCTGAATGGCGGCCGTGATACCGGCGAAGACCACAAGGACCGCGATGATGCCGAACTCACGGACCCGGAAGACCTGCTCGGTGAGCCTGCGTGAGGTGCTCGGCCCGGGTATCTCTGGCGGTTCGCGCCGTTGCGCCAGCTTGACCGTCATGACGAGCTCGCCTCGAGCTGCCCGGTCGCGGCCGTCATGATCTCTTCCTCAGAAGCCGCCGCGCGGGAGTACTCCGCCACCAGCCGCCCCTCCCGCATGACCAGGATCCGGTCGCCGACCCGCAGCACCTCGGGCAGCTCGGAGGAAATCATCAAGACCCCGACCCCGTCGCGTGCGAGCCGCATGAGCAGGCGGTGCACCTCGGCCTTGGTGGCCACGTCGATGCCCCGCGTCGGCTCGTCCACGATCAGCAGCGACGGCTTGCGCCCGAGCCATTTCGCGAGCACCACCTTCTGCTGGTTCCCGCCCGACAACCTGGCGACCGGATCGGTCAGGCGGCCGTACTTGATCCGCAGCCGCAGCGCCCAGTCCGCCGCGAAACTGCGCTCGGCCGAGGCGCGGATGAGGCCCGCGCGCCGCAGTCTTTTGAGTGACGCGAGCGCCACGTTCTGCTGCACGGACATGTCCATGACCAGGCCCTGCTGGCGCCTGTCCTCGGGCACGAAGCCGATTCCCGCCGCCATCGCGGCGGCCGGCGACGCCCGGCGCAGGTTATGCCCCCCCGCGGTCACCGTGCCGGCGTCGTAGCGGTCGATCCCGAAGACGGCGCGCGCCACCTCGCTGCGCCCGGCCCCGACCAGCCCCGCCAGCGCCACGATCTCACCGGCCCGGACCACGAACGAGACGTCGACGAAGACACCCTCCCGGGTAAGGCGCGCCACCCGCAGCACCGGCTCACCTGTCACGCCGCGGGCCTCGGCGGGCCACTCGGGCATGTCACGGCCGACCATCGCCCTGACGAGGTCGGCGGCGGTAAGGCCCGCCAGGTCCCTGGTGAGCACGTGCCGGCCGTCCCGCATGACGGTCACCCGCTGGCAGATCTCGAAGACCTCCTCCAGCCGGTGCGAGATGAACAGCACCGCGGCGCCCGCCGCGCGGAGCGCCCTGACGATGTCGAACAGCCGGTCCACCTCCGCCGCCGACAGCGCCGCGGTGGGTTCGTCCATCACGATGACCCGCGCGTCGAGGGACAGCGCCTTGCCGATCTCGACGATCTGCTGGTCCGCGATCGACAGCCCCCTCGCGATCCGGCCAGGGTCGAGCGGTACGCCGAGCCGCGCGAAGATCGCCGCGGTATGCGCCTGCATCGCGCGGCTGTCAATCCGCCGGCCGGCGCGGCGCGGCTGGCGCCCGATGAAGATGTTCTCCGCGACGCTCAGGTCAGGGAAAAGCGTCGGCTCCTGGTAGATGACGGCGATCCCGGCGTCGCGGGCACCCGCGGGGCCGTGCAGCACGACCTCACGGCCGTCCACCGCAACGGTCCCGCCGTCCGGCCTGTACACACCCGCCAGGATCTTCACCAGGGTCGACTTGCCCGCACCGTTCTCCCCCACCAGCGCATGCACCTCGCCCGCGCGCAGGTCGACCGACACATCCGTGAGGGCGTGGATGGCCCCGAACGACTTCGTGGCGTGACGCAGGGACAGCAAGGCCCTGGCGGTGCCCGGGGCGGGCGCACCGTCAGCCGGCGCACCGTCAGCGGGCGCACCGTCAGCGGGCGCACCGTCAGCCGGCGCGGGAGGGCTTGCGTCGCCGGCCGCGGCCGTGTTGTCGGCAGATGCCATCGCCGCCATCCGTCCTCTCACAGCGGGTGGAGCTCCCTGCCCCTGGATGGTAATGAAACGTTTCAAATCATTTTCAGCAGTGTTAAGGCTGACAACAGGCATGTCAAGGACCCGCTGGGCTTCGCTATTGGATCGTTACAGACAAGTTTCACAGCCCTGCGCGCGGTACCGACGAGAGCGGCGAGCCCTGGCTGGCGCGCTTTCACGGCAGCGACCGACGTGGAGGGCCGCGTCGTGCGCGTCCAGAGCGCCGGCCTGGCGGTCTCGTCGGCGGGAAGGAACGGCCCCAGCGAGCGCGATAGCCGTAGCATCGTCTGGCATGTCCCCTAAGCGGATGAACCGGGAAGAGTTCTTCGCCAAGCTGTCGCCGCTGGACGAGGACCGGCTGCGGAAGGTGCTGTGGAACGTGTACTGGCGCGGCTCGGCGCAGATGCGCGAACGCATCGAGGGCGAGCTGGATCCGCCCGAGCAGGAGCGCCGCAAACGGGCCGCGTCGCAGCCGGAGGACCCGGACCGGGTGCTGTACGAGGTCCGCGAGTTCGCCGAGCTTGCGCGCGCTGGCGCCTACATCGCCGGCGACCGGCGGGTGTCGCCGAAGGAGCGGACCCGCTGGCGGGTGACGTTCCGGCGGCTGGCTGCCGACGCCGAGTCGGCGCTGCGCGCCGCGGACGCCGAGCCGGCCGAAGAAGCGCTCGCGCTGATCATCGACCTTGCCTGTGAGATGCGGAACAGCGGTTATTTCCGTTCCGAGGACCCCGTGGAGGCGGCACGGTTCGTCGTGTCTGACGCAGCGGCAATGCTCTGGGGGACCATGCAGGACCGGCATGGCTTCGGGGCCTTTGCCGAACGGGCAGCGGCGCAGTTCATCAGGTGGGAGTCACGGTACGGGTGGACACGCGGGTGGGGCCAGGTCCATGCGAAGGAGACCTCCCTGGCCAGCGTCCTCGCCCGGATGCTGCGCGTGCCCGACATGTGGACCGTCTTCGCCGATCGCTACCTGGATGCGCTCGACAAGGCAGCACGCGCCGAGGCGATCACGCCGCGATCCGGGCGGATCTACGGGTCCTGGGGATACGGCGACGCAGGTTACACGCGCCGCCAGCGAACCAGCTACCTCGCGGAATGGCACGGCCTGCTGCTGGACCGGCTGGCCGGCTCAGAAGCCGAGGACTGCCTCGACCGGATCGTCAGCCACCCTGCACTCGGGGGTCCCGAGCGCACCTTCCTGCAGGCGCGGCTGGCCCGTCTGCGGGGTGACCTGGACGGTGCCCGCAGGCTGATCCAGGGCTGCCTGCAGGAACTCCCCGGGCACCGGGGTTTCGCCGGCTTCGCGGCAGAGATCGGGGTGCGCCTGCCATCCACGCCCGGCGGCCAGCCGACGGCCGGTCAGGACGGGTCTGATCAATGACCGTGGTGTGACCTGCCGCCTCGAAGCTAATGTGTGCGCTACCAGGGGTGCTGCGGTGACAGCTTCAGCCGCGCTTGCAGCAGCGGGGTGACCGCGCGGGTTTCGGTGCCCTCGACACGGTACAGCTCAGCGATCGCCTGGTGGGTGATCCCGGCCTCACCCGCCCGGTAGCCGACCATCCGGTGGACCGCGGCGGCCAGCACGCTTGGCCGGTGCACGGCCAGGAGCTCGGCACCTTCGCCGATCCGCCACCACGCGGCCAGGCAGCGCAGCGTGAGCGGGAGCCCATGTGCCGGGGGGACCTTCCGCCACAGCCGGACCGCCACCGGGTCGAGATCGCAGCCCGGCTCGGGGAATCCGCCGGACATGCGCGCCGAGTCGGAGCCGAACAGCCACCTCGGCGATGGCAGCCGGGCCGATACCCAGCTTCCGAACGGGAGCACCTCGGCGACCAGCCGCGTATCCGGGTGCCACCGCAGCAGGTAGTTGTACCTGGCCCGGCCCGTGTGCAGAGATCCGCAGGTACCTGCCAGATCGCTGTCGCGCGGGCCCGAGGTGGCCGAGGTCAGGCTTTCCGGGCGCTCGCCTGCTGCCAGGCCAACTGCCATGGCCGGCCCCGCTATGCCGTACAGCAGGATGGCCGCGGCCGCCGGCGAGTCTGGAGCGCACAGCCGCCGCAGCGCCCGCAGGTTGCCGCCGCCGGTCACTGACCAGAATTCCATGGCCAGTTTCTCGCCCATTTTGGTCAGTGCCTCGTGGTTGAGCGGCTTGAGCTTGGCCGCCGGGGGCACGGGCCTGGAGGCTGTGGGTGTGGGCTTCGACCGCGCTGCCGGGTCCGCAGCCCGGGCGCTGCCCTGCCCCGAGTTCGGTGCCGCACGCTTCGCTGAGCCCGGCGTTGATCCCTTCCGCTGGCCGCCGGCATGGGTCGGGGCCGCGGGCTCGGGCGCGAGGACGGTGGGAGGCTGCTGCCCGGTCGGGGGCGCGGCCACCCTGGGCAGGCAGCGCGAACAGCCGACGTGGGTCTTGGCGGCAACAAGGGGCCAGCTTGCGGCGTTCGCCCCGCACGCGGGACAGCGCACCGGCGCGAACGCGCCGGCGGGCAGCAACCACTCCAGTACCAGCGGGAAGCGCCGCGCACCGCGCAGCACGTCGACCGGGAACCGCAGGGCCGGGACGTACAGCAGATGCAGCCGGTACGGGCGGATCTCATGCCGTGGCGTGTACTTTTCCTCGATCTCGGCCAGCCGCCGCCCTTCCTCCGCCCGGACGCTGTCCATCCGGGCTGCCAGCAGTGCCTGCCGGTCCGGTGCGGCGTTCCCCTGGCGCCTGGCCAGCGAGGCGAGCGCCTCGGCGTAGTACTTCTTGGTCCTCGCCAGTTCCGTGTCCGCGGCTGCCCGCACCGACCCGTTGGCCAGTACCCCGCACCGGCCAGCGGCCGCCTGGTCGAGCAGACGATGGGCCGCGGCAAGGGCTGGCGGGACCGCCCCGAGATCCGGTGCGGCGCCAGCGGGCGAGCCATCCGCGGCGAGCCGCCGCATTCGCTTGACGGCCTGCTCTGGCAGCTCCTGCCGGGACGGGACGTCCACCCAGCATTCCGCACGTTCACAGAACCGGTCGTCCGCGGACGCCGTATAGGTCACCATCGCGCCAACCCGGAGCACCTGCCGCACGCTCCGGTCCACCGGGCCACCGGCATCGATCCGGCCGTGATCGACGGGAAACGCCTCCCGCGCCTTCTCCAGCAGCCGCTCGCCGTCCGGCGGCCCGGCGGCGGGGACCGCGAGCCTGAGCACGCCGGCATCGTCGGCCGACAGGACGTCCTCCGCGGCGGCCATCAGGAGCGGGTGCCCGGCCCCGAGCAGCGCGACTCCGTCCTCGCGGGCGACATCGGCGTGCTCGGTGACGGCGAACTCCTCCGTCAGGCCGAGCCTGCGCTGCAGCTGCGGTGGGATCATCACAAGCGCGCTGTCGCCGGACCTTTCCCAGAGCCCGCCGCGCGACTCGATGTAACTCAGCCAGAACGCCAGCGCGCTGTCCATCGTCACGCTCGTTCCTGCGCCATCAGCTCGTCGGTATGGGCGCGATCCCGCAGGTACTCCGTCCTGGCCCGGGCCAGATCCTCCCCGATCTCCGCCAGCCGTTCGGCGAACTCGGCGTCGTCGTGGGCCTCGACGTAGGCGTCGAACACCGAGGTCTCGAAGTCGAAGTCGTCGCTGACCCTGCCCAGGATCATGTCAAGCTCCCCGACCACCAGCTCGAACAAGTTGATCTTGGTTTCGAGGACGTGCAGAATGCGCTGCTCGATCGTGCCGCGGGCGACAAGGTTGGTCAGCAGCACATCGCGCGTCTGGCCGACCCGGTGCAGCCGGCCGAGCCGTTGCTCGATCTGCATCGGATTCCACGGCAGGTCGACGTTGACCATCATGCGGCAAAACTGCAAGTTACGTCCCTCACCCGCGGACTCGGTGCTCAGCAGGACCGGCACCTCCTCGCGGAACGCGCAGATCGCCTTCTCCTTGCCGGAACGAGCCAGGCTCCCGTGGTAGATGGCGGCGCGGATTCCCCGGCTGCTCAGCTCGCTGGCGAGGAGGTCCAGGGTCTGCCGGAAGGCGGTAAACACGAGTACTTTCTCGGCGCCGGCGTCGGCGTCGGCGTCGGCGTCGGCGCGGCGCAGCCTTGCCACAAGCTCGGTGGCCTTGCTCGTGGCCGTGATCGCCGCCGCCTGCCGGCCAAGGTCATCC
>WNGJ01002788.1_pt1 | contig 17849 bp, 23 predicted proteins | sample 5400611 | NCBI WGS metagenome assembly WNGJ01 (sample SAMN13153375, study PRJNA577476) | soil metagenome | isolation source: 40 cm soil or saprolite under Garry oak tree replicate 1 | place: USA:California | collected 2016-06-15 | reverse complement strand
CACCCTGTGAGCTCAGCGTCGGTGGGCTGTGTGATTCCGACCCGTAACGGCTCGGGTAGCCGCCCGTCTCGCGGGACCACTGCGGAGAGCGCCTGCACGAGCGCGTGCATCGCGTTCAGCGCGGCGCCGCCGTAGATCCCCGAGTGGAGGTCGCGGTTGCCGGTGCTCACGCGGACGTGGAGGTAGACGAGCCCGCGCGTCGCAACATTGAAGACCGGGACGTCACGCCGGAGCATCGCGCTGTCGTAGATCACGCAGGCGTCACCGCCGCGATCGTCTTCGGCGAGGAAGTCGACGATCGAATGGCCGCCCGTTTCCTCCTCGCCGTCACAGCAAACACGGAGGTTGACCGGGAGCGCCTTCTCCGCGGCGAGCCGCTCGGCGGCCTTGAGCAGCATATACAGCTGGCCCTTGTCGTCTGCGACGCCGCGCGCGTACAAGCGATCGCCGCGGACGGTCGCTTCGAAGGGGTCCGACTCCCAGAGCTCGAGCGGTGGCGGCGGCTGGACGTCGAAGTGCCCGTAGACGATCACCGTCGGAGCGCCGTCACCGGACGAAGCCCGGAGCTCGCCGAGCGCGAGCGGATGCCTCTCGGTCTGGACGAGCTCTGCCTCGCCGCCCGCGCCGCGCACGAACTTGCAGACCCACTCGCCCGCTTTCTGGACGTCTTCCGCGTGCGCCTCGTCGGCACTCACGCTCGGGATGCGCAGGAACTCCGAAAGCTCGGCGAGCCAGGCTTCGTCCACTACAACGTCAGCTACGAAGGCATCGCCGGCGGCTGGTTCGACGCAGGCGGCTCAGTCGACTTGCTCGTCGATGCACCCGCGGCCGCGCCCGCCATCGCCGGCTCGCCCTCCGCGGCCTTCAGCGCCCGGATCTTCTCCGCGTGCGCCTCGAGCTGCGGATGCGTGATCGCGCCGCTCTCGATCAGCTGGTAGGTCTCCTCACCGAGCTCGTTGTACGCCTGCCCGAGGGAGCGCTTGGTCTGGACGTCTGCGACGCCTTCCTTCGCCTTCGATGCCGCCTGTTCCGCTGCCTGCTTTGCCTTGTCGAGAAATCCCATCGTGCCTCCCTAGTTAGTCACCGAGAATGCCCAAGAGTCCGCTGCCACTCTTTTCGCCGTGCCCGCCGGCGGCCTCGAGCACACGCCGCGCCGTGCGGTTGAAGGGCAGCGTCTGCAACGTTACGTGCCCGGGCCCCGTCATGTGGACGAGGAAGAGGCCCTCGCCGCCCATGAGGCCTTTCTTGAGCCCGCTCTGCATCTTGACCTCGTAGCGCACCGTCGGCTCGATCATCACCATGCAGCCCGTGTCGACGACCATCGTCTGGCCGTCGGCGAGATCGAAGTCGACGAAATCTCCGCCGCCGTGCAGCCACACCGTCGCCTTGCCGACGAGGCGCTGCAGGAACAGGCCCTCGCCCCCGCCGAAGAAGCCCATCCCGAGCTTCTTCGCGAAGGCGCTCTGGATGTCGAGCTCCCCGTGATGCGCGATGTAGGCGTGCTTCTCACAGATGATCTCGCCGTCGAGCTCGTGCTGGCGGATCGAGCCCGGGAAGGGGCCGCACAGGCCGACCGCTCCGGCACCGCGGGCCGTGTAGGTGGCGAGGAACATGCTCTCGCCCGCAAGGACGGCGCGCTTGAGGCCACCCATCAGCCCGCCCGGCATCTCGACGTCCATCGCCACGTCGCCGGAGATGAACATCATCGCGCCGGCTTCAGAGCGAAGCTCCTCCCCGGGCTGGAGCGAGACGATCACAGCAGGCGCATGGCCCTCGCGGACGGTTGCCTCCACGAGGGAGGATCCTAAGCTAAGGCGCAGGTCGGGTCGGAACGCCTCGCCGCCGGAGCCCGGCTCAGCCGGGCGGGAGGCTAACTACGACAGAAACGATCGAGCCACGGCCCGGAGTGTCGGCTCCTGAAACGGGGCGCCACGAAGACGTCCTGAAGGAGGGGGCTCACGGGGGAACCAGGGGTTCACCCGTGCTAGGCGACGTCGCGAAGCATCTGCGAGTCGCTGAGCGCCCGCAGCTTCTTCAGGCTCTGGTTCTCGATCTGGCGGATCCGCTCGCGCGTGACGTTGAACATCCGCCCCACCTCGTCGAGCGTGCGCGGATGCTCGCCATTCAGCCCGTAGCGGAGCTCGAGCACCTTGCGCTCACGCTCGGAGAGCATGCCGAGCACGCGGCAGAGCGCCGCCTTCCGCAGCTCGCCCTCGGCGATCTCGTCGGGGAGCGGCTCCGTCTCGTCGGTCAAGAAGTGTCCGAACTCGGATTCCTCCTCGTCGCCGACCGGTTTCTCCAGCGAGACCGGAGCCTGCGAGGTGCGGCGGATCTGCTCGACCTCCTCGAAGGCGAGCTCGACGTCGCGGGCGATTTCCGCGGAGGTCGGCTCGCGCCCGAACTCGGCGCGCAGCTTGCGCTCGGAGCGGACGATCTTGTTCAGTCGCTCGACGACGTGAACGGGCATGCGAATCGTCCGTGCCTTGTCGGCGAGTGCCCGGGCTACCGCTTGCCGGATCCACCAGGTGGCGTAGGTCGAGAACTTGAAACCCTTGCGGTAGTCGAACTTCTCCGCTGCACGAACAAGCCCGATCGTCCCTTCCTGGATCAGGTCGAGGAAGGGCAGGCCCTGGTTGCGGTAGCGCTTGGCGATCGAGACGACGAGCCGCAGGTTCGCCTCGATCATCTCCTGCTTCGCGCGGTGCTCACCTCGCTCGATCCGCTTCGCCAGCTCGACCTCCTGCGCCGCTGTCAGGAGCTCCACCTTGCCGACGTCCTTGAGGAAGAGCTGGAGCGTGTCGGTCGAGACGTCGCGCGCTTCGACCGCGAGGTCCAGCTGCTCGCGCCGGTCGGGCTCGACGACCTCGATCTGGAGCTCGTCGAGTGCGTGGTAGACCTCTTCGAGCTGGCTGTCGTCGAGCTCGAGCTCATGGAGGGCCAGCGCGATCTCTTCGGCGGTGAGCGAGCCGGCTGCCCGGCCGCTTTCCAGCAAGCCGCGGGCCTCGTCGGTTTCCAGCACCTCGATCGTGCCCGCCGGTCTTGCTTTGGCTCCCGCGTCCGTTCCGATGCGGCACTCTCGCACGGGCATCGGACGGAGGCTATGACCCAAATGGGTCATTTTTGGATCGATTCGAGCCTCGCCAGGAAACGCCCCGCTTCGCGACCGATCGGCGTGGTCGGGCCTTCCCGTTTTGCCAGGACGAGCTCGCGCTTGGCGGCGTCGATCCGCCCGAGCCAGAGGAGGAGCAGAGCGAGGTGGAATCGCACCGTCGGGGCCCGTGGGAACCGGCGGACAAGCGGACCGAGCCGAGAGAACGCGGCGGAGGGATTCGCCTTGGTGAAGCGACCGACGTCGGCTGCGACCTGAGCCTCGGCGTCGCCCGGCGCCTGTGCGGCCGCGCGCGCGAACCAGCGCTTGGCCGAGACCGGATGCCCCAGGTGCTGGAGCGTGACCCCGTAGAGGATCTTGGCGCGGGCTCCGCCGGTCACGGCGGCGTGCGCGAGGGCGGCGAGCTGCCGGCCGGGAGGAAGCCTCTGCACTGAGTCAGGCGGCGAGAAACTCGGCACGAATGCGGGCAAACCGCGCGGGAAGCCGGGGTGGAGAAGATCGTCGGCAGCGACGGCCGAGGGCGTGTCTGGGTCCGTTCGCTCGGCGGCGCGCCAGGCAGCGACCGCTTCCGCGTTCCGGCCGGCCCAGAACGAGGCCAGGCCGAGATGAAGCAGCACGAACGCGTCGCGAGGATGGTCGCCTGCGATGGTTCGCATGCGAGCGAGAGTTCCGTTTGGCCAGGAGGAGAACGCAAAACCGACCTGGGCCGGCGTCGATCCGTAGCGGGTGAAGATGCGGGCGGCGCCCTTGTGATCGCCGCGGTTGTAGAGCGCCTCGGCGCGCCGCAGCGCGGCGGCCTGAGCGTCGGCGCGCACCCCGAGGTCGAGGACGAGCGGCGGTGCTCCCTTCCGCGGACGAGTGACTGCTCCGTTCGTGGCCTGCTTCGCCTCGCCGCCACCGGTCACGAGCGCGACGCCGGCGACTGCTCCTCCGGCGGCCAGGCCAAGAACCGAAACGACCACGACGATCCGGGTACGAGGGCTCACTCGGGCGACGATAGCCATGTCGCGCTCGCTATATTTTGTGAAGCATGGCGACCTACCGCGAGCTTCTCCAGCAGGTGCGTGCCGAGATCGATGAGATCGACGCCGCCCAGGCCCACTCGCTCCTCGACTCCGAGGGCGCACCACTTCTCCTCGACGTTCGCGAGCGCGACGAATGGGAGGAGGGCCACATCCCCGGCGCGATCCACGTGCCCCGCGGGTACCTGGAGTCACGGATCGAGCAAGCGGCACCCGATCGCCGCCGGCCCGTGCTCGTCTACTGCTCCGCCGGCAATCGGTCGGCGTTCGCCGCGCAGACCCTGCAGGAGCTCGGCTACGACGAGGTCTCCTCGCTCGCCGGCGGCTTCACCGACTGGAAGCGAAACGGCTTTCCGACTGAGCTTCCGCGCTCGCTCGACCCAGTGCGCCGGACGCGCTACAGCCGCCACCTCTTGATCCCAGAGGTCGGCGAGAGCGGCCAGCTGAAGCTGCTCGACTCCCGGATCCTGCTCGTCGGTGCGGGAGGGCTCGGCTCGCCGGCTGCGCTCTACCTCGCCGCAGCCGGCGTGGGCAAGCTCGGGATCGTCGACGCCGACATCGTCGACGAGACCAACCTCCAGCGGCAGATCGCGCACTCGACCCACTCGCTCGGCGAGCCGAAGACCGACTCCGCGCGCCGCGCAATCGAGGCGCTCAACCCGGATGTCGAGGTGGTGCCCTACCGCGAGCGGCTGACCTCCGAAAACATCGACCGGATCCTCGACGAGGGCTGGGACGTGATCGTCGACGGCGCCGACAACTTCCCCACGCGCTACCTCGTCAACGACGCGTCGGTCTGGCACGGCATCCCGGTCGTGCACGGTTCGATCTTCCGCTTCGAGGGCCAGGTGACGGTCTTCAAACCGAACGAGGGTCCCTGTTATCGGTGCCTGTTCCCACAGCCGCCGCCGCCGGAGCTCGCACCGAGCTGTGCCGAGGGCGGCGTGCTCGGCGTGCTCCCCGGCGTGATCGGGTCGCTGCAGACGAACGAGGCGCTGAAGCTCGCACTCGGGATCGGCGAGCCGCTCGTGGGACGCCTGCTCCTCTTCGACGCGCTGACGGCGACCTTCACCGAGGTGGCGCTGCGCCGCGACCCGGACTGCCCGGTCTGCGGCGAGCACCCGACAATCACGGATTACGTCGACTACGTCGAGTTCTGCGCCGGGGTAGGGCATTGAGCGTCGTTCGCATCCCACCCACGCTTCGCGCCGAGACAGGCGGCGAGCGCGAGGTGCTCGCCGAGGGCGAGACGGTGCGCGAGTTGCTGGACGACCTGATGGCGAAGTTTCCGGCCCTGCGGGAGCAGATCTCGGAGGACGGCGAGCTGGCCCGGTTCGTGAACGTCTACGTCGCCGGCGAGGACGTGCGTACCCGCGACGGCCTCGAGACCCCGGTGGCCGAAGCCGACACGGTCATCCTCCTTCCGGCAATGGCAGGGGGTCAGACCCCGAGACATGTCTCGCCGGGCGCCGTCTGGGGTCAGACCCCGGACACGTCCCGGGGGGCGGTGGCTCGGGGATTGTCCCCTCGGCATGGCTAGCCGCGTCGAGCCCTCGCTGCTCGATCTCGTCGGGCACACACCACTCGTCGAGCTGACCCGGCTCGCGCCGAGCCCGTCCGTGCGGCTCTACGCCAAGCTCGAGGGCCAGAACCCGACCGGTTCGATCAAGGACCGCGTCGCGAAGGCGATGATCGAGGCCGCCGAGGCAAGCGGCGAGCTGGCGCCCGGTCGCGCCCTGCTCGAGCCGACGAGCGGCAACACCGGCATCTCGCTCGCGCTCGTCGCGAAGCTGAGGGGCTACCCACTCACCTGCGTGATGCCGGCGAGCGCGACCGAGGAGCGCCGCCGACTGTTGAGGCTCTACGGCACCGAGATCATCGAATCGCCGGGCGAAGAAGGCTCCAACGGTGCCGTTCGCATGGCGCTCGAGCTTGCCGAGCGGGATTCGCGCTATTTCATGCCCTTCCAGTACGGCAACGAGGCGAACCCTCGCTCGCACTACGAAGGAACCGGAGCCGAGATCGCCGAAGCGCTCGACCGCGTCGACGTGCTCGTCGCCGGTCTCGGCACCGGCGGCACGTTGATGGGCACGGGCGACCGCCTGCGCGAGAGCTTCCCCGACGTCGTCGTCGCCGCAGCCGAACCGCTTCCCGGCGACCCGGTCATGGGCCTACGCTCGCTCGACGAGGGCTACGTCCCGCCGATCCTCGATGTCTCGAAGCTCGACCGTAAAGTGCTCGTCTCCAATGCAGAGTCGGTCGCAGGCGTACGTGCCTTGCTCGACCAGGAGGGGATCTTCGCCGGCGTCTCGTCCGGCGCCGTCGTCCACGTCGCACGCAGGCTCGCCGCCGAGCTCGACGAGGGCGTCCTGGTCTGCGTGCTGGCCGACGGCGGGTGGAAGTACCTCTCGGCACCGTTCTGGGACTCGCAAGACCCGGAGGCGGAGATGGAGCGAACGCTCTGGTGGTGATCCCCGCCGAGGTGCGGTGGGCGCTGGAGGAGCACGCGCGAGCCGAACAACCGAACGAAGCATGCGGCCTGCTGGCGCTTCGCGACGGGATCGCCGAGCGCTACATCCCGGGCGCGAACGCAGCCGCGAGCCCGTACCGCTTCGAACTCGAGACCGAGCCCGAGAACTGGTTTCTCGAGGACGAGGGCTACGAGCTGGCGGTCTTCCACTCGCACCCTTCCTCCCCGGCACGGCCCTCGCGCACCGACGTCGAGAACATCGGGCTCTGGGAAGGCCGGCCTTACGTGATCCTCTCGGTCCGTCAAGGCGATCTGGCCGCCTTCACGATCGAAGGCGGCCAGATCGCGGAGCTGGCGCTACAAGCGGACTAGGTGACCCGGAAGAACGCGGCAGGATCGCCGACGAGCCGCTCGCCGCTACCGCGCGACGAAGAAGAGCTGCATGCCGAGCTTGGCGTGCGCGTCGACCTTGCACCACACCTTGTACTTGACGCCCTTCTTGAGGGTCGTCGTCAGCGTGGCGCTCTTCCCCGGCTTGAGCACCTTCGTGTGCCAGGTCTTCCCGCCCCCGTGGATCCACAGGTCGTGATTGATGCCCTTTGCTGCGTTCTTGGCGATGAACTTGACCGTTCCGTGTCTCGGCTTCGCCGAAAGCGCGATCTTGAAGTTCGTCTCCTTGGCGATGACGGTCTGCGCGGTCCCGGCGGCGCCGGCGAGCCCAGGCAACGCGACAAGAGCGCCCAGGGCGAGCGCGGCGGCGGTCTTCCTCAGCATAGGTCCTCCAGTCCTCGGTCGAAGGGCGGCTCGCCCATACTACCCGCCGTGAATCTGCAGGTTCCCGATGGTTGGGCGGAGGTCGAGGGCGCGCTGCAACGGCAGTTCCGCTTTCGAGATTTCGCCGACGCACTCGCGTTCGTCAATCGCGTCGGCGAAGCCGCGGAGGCGGAGAACCACCATCCCGACGTCGCGATCCACTGGAACGAGGTGACGCTGCGCTGGTGGACACACGCCGCGGACGCCATCACGGAGCGCGACGCGCGGATGGCCGAGCGCTCGGCTGAGCTCGCCTAGGAGGCCTTTTCCTCGATCTCGCTCGGGGTGAGCTCCGCCCCGTCATCGCTCTGCGGCAGCAGCTCGACCTCCAGCCGCTCGATCCGCGAGCCCTCCACCTCGAGCACACGGAAACGGGCGCCGTCGTACTCGATCTCGTCGCCGGGCTCCGGCGCCCGGCCGAGCTGGCCGAAGACGAGCCCGCCCATCGTGTGGTAGTCCTCGATCGGGAACTTCGTGTGAAACTGCTCGTTGAAGTCGTCGATCGGGAACGTTCCGTCGATGCGCACGGTGTGGTCGTCCAACCGCTCGACCGACTCGTCCGGCAGGTCGAACTCGTCCTCGATCTCGCCGACGATCTCCTCCAGCAGGTCCTCGAGCGTGACGATCCCCTGCATCGCCCCGTACTCGTCGACGACGATCGCCATGTGCTGGTTCGTGCGGCGGAACTCCGCGAGCAGCGCGGCCAGGTCCTTCGTCTCGGGGACGATGTACGCGGGCCGGACGATCGCTTCGACCCGCACCTCCGCGAGACCCCGTTCGTACATGGCCTGGAACAGGTCGCGCACGTGCAGGATCCCGACGATGTCGTCGAGCGTGCCGCGGTAGACCGGGTAGCGCGTGTACGGCGACTCGATCATCGCGGCGAAGCACTCCTCGGGCGGCAGGTCGATCGAGAGCGCGACCACCTCGGGCCGGGGGACCATCACGTCGGCAACTTCCTTGTCGGCGAAGTCGAAGACCTTGTAGAGCATCTCCTGCTCGCCCTCCTCGATCTCTCCGTGCTCGGTCGAGCGCGAGAGCAGCATCTTCAGCTCGGCCTCGGAGTGGACGTCGTCGTCGGCTCCGGGCGGTTCGACGCCGAGGGCGCGCAAGGCGAGCTCGGAGGACTGCTGGAGCACCCAGATCAGTGGCCGCATCAGCACGAAGAAACCCCGCACGGGCGTCGAGACGGCGAGCGCCGTGCTTTCCGAGTGGCGCAATGCAACGCCTTTCGGCACGAGCTCGCCGATCACGACGTGCAGGAACGTGATGATCAGGAAGGCGAACGTGAAGGAGATCACCGAGGCCATCACGGGGTCGAAGACGCGTGCGAGCGCAGGCTCGCCCAGCGCGCCGATCGCGAGGCTCGTCGCGGTCACCCCGAGCTGCATCGCGGCGATGAAGCGCGGAGGATTCGCGACGATCGTCCGCACGGCGCGCGCACGGCGGTTGCCTTGCTCCTCGAGCTCGCGAATTCGCGTTTTCCGCGACGTGACGAGGCCGTATTCCGCCGCCACGAAGAACGCGTTCAGCAGAATCAGCGCCGCGACGGCGAGCAGTTCGAGGCTGAGGCTCACGTCACGGCCCGCGAGGGCGGACGTCTAGGTGGTTCGTCGTCGTCCAAGGTCCCGCCTGAGTATAGGGATAGCCTCTGCCGGTAGCGCGGGGCGAACATACGTTCTATACTGGAGAGCGTGGAGGTCGAGTACCGCGAGGAGCCGTGCAGGGGCGCGCTCAACCGCGTCAAGGGAATGGCGTTCAAGTGGTCGCTGAACCCGTACATGGGCTGCGTGCACCGGTGCACCTTCTGTTACGTGCGGGCCTTCGAGCGGCGGGCCGACCGGCCCTCGGACGACCGGTACGGCCGCTCGATCCGGGTGAAGGTGAACATCGCCGAGGTGCTGCGACGCGAGCTCGCCCGACCAAGCTGGGAGCAGGAGTTGGTCGCACTCGGCGCGGCGACGGATCCCTACCAGCCCGCGGAGGGCCGCTACAAGCTGACCCGTGCCTGCCTGGAAGTGCTCGCGGAGGCGTCGAATCCCTTCAGCATCATCACGCGCGGACCAATGATCGTTCGCGACATCGACGTTCTGGCCGAGGCGGCACGGAGAGCGAAGGTCTCCGTCACCTTCTCGATCCCGACTCTCGACGAAGAGGTCTGGCGGAAGACAGAGCCGGGAACGGCGCACCCGAGGCAGCGGCTGCGTGCGCTGAAGGCCCTCGTCGACGCAGGGGTGCGCGTGTGCGTGGGAATGGCCCCTGTGCTTCCGGGGATTTCTTCCAAGCCCTCCCAACTCGCTGAGGTCGTGCGGGCTGCCCGTGAGGCTGGGGCCTGCAGCATCTGGGCCAACCTGCTCTTCCTGCGGCCCGGCACGCGCGAGCACTTCCTCGAGGCGCTTGCCCGCGACTGGCCGGAAGAGCTAGATCGCTACGAGCGGCTGTACCGCGGCCGCGCTTACCTCGGAGCCGAGCGCACGAAGCCGTTGCGCGCGCAAGTCGATGCGCTGGCGAGGGAATATGGCGTGCGCGACCGCCGCCGCGTCCGGCTGGAGCCAGAGCCGCCTGTGATCGCAGAGCAGTTAGTACTGGCCGTGTAGTTCACCCGGACGAGAAGGAGCACCTGCCGGTGCGCCAGCTCGTCGCCCGCACCTCAAGACGGGCGTGTGTCGGCTATTACGGATCGCACCCAGGAGGTCGCGGGTTCGAGTCCGGCTAGCTCCACTCGCGATGTAGGGCCGACGCAGGTGGGTTAACTTCCTCCGATGCAGACGCGCATCGTCGTCTTGGGTGCCGGCTTCGGCGGTCTCGAGCTCGCGACTGTCTTGTCCGAGGCGCTCGGCAGCGACGCCGGCGTCACGCTGATCGACGAGAACGAAGCCTTCGTCTTCGGGTACTCGAAGCTCGACGTGATGTTCGACAGGGCGAGGCCCGAGGATGTCCGCCTGCCCTATGCCGACATCGTCAAACCCGGCGTCCGGTTCCTGCGCGAGACCATCACCGCGATCGACCCCGAAGCGCGACGGGTGACGACGAACCGGGGCTACCACGAGGCGAACGTCCTCGTCGTTGCCCTCGGCGCCGAGTACGACTTCGACGCGACGCCCGGACTTGCCGAGGGCGGCAACGAGTTCTACTCCGTCGCCGGCGCTGAGCGGCTGCGCGAGGTGCTGCCCACATTCACCCGCGGCCGCGCCATCGTCGGCGTCTGCGGGGCACCCTTCAAGTGCCCGCCGGCGCCGAGCGAGGCGGCGCTTCTTTTGCACGACTACCTATCGCAGCGGGGTGTCCGCGACGACTGCGAGATCTCGCTTGTGATGCCGTTCGGGACGCCGGTTCCTCCGTCACCGGACACCTCGGCGGCGCTTCTCGCAGCGTTCGCCGAGCGTCGCATCGAGTTCGTCCCCGGTCGCCGGGTGAGCTCGCTCGACCCGGGGCGCGGCGTCGCAGTGCTCGACGACGGCGCGGAGCTGCCGTACGACCTCTTCCTCGGTGTCCCGAAGCACCGCGCGCCTGACGTCGTCCTCGAGAGCGGGATGGCCGAGGACGGCTACGTACCCGTGGATTCGCGAACGCTCGAGACCCGTTTTGCGGACGTGTACGCGATCGGGGACGTCGCGACCGTCGGTGTGCCGAAGGCGGGCGTGTTTTCGGAGGGGGCAGCGCGCGTCGTGGGCGCGTCACTAATCGTGCGACTACAGGGAGGCGAGCAGCCAGCGGCGTATGACGGGCGCGGTGCCTGCTATGTCGAGTTCGGAGCCGGCCGCGTCGGTCGGGTCGACGTCGATTTCCTTTCGGGGCCGAAGCCGACGGGTACGTTCAAGGAGCCGTCGAGCGACCTCGTCGCCGAAAAGAAGCACTTCGGGGCGAGCCGCCGGGCCCGCTGGTTCAACCGCTGACCTTGGCCCGAGCAATGGCGACGTTCGCCTCACTCGATGCTCAGCAGCACGTAGTAGACCCGGCCTGGCTTCCGACGGGGATCTCCGACCGGCCCGAGCAGCTGGAGGAGGTCGTCCGAGCCGCCCGTGAGGCCGGCGCGTGCGGGATCTGGACGAATCTGCTCTTCCTCCGTGCCGGGACGCGTGAGCACTTTCTCGAGCAGCTCGCGCGCGACTGGCCCGAGGAGCTCGCACGCTACGAGGAGCTCTATCGCCGCCGCGCCTACCTCGGCGCGGCAGAGGCGAAGCCGCTCAGGGCCGAGGTCTCGGCGCTCGCAAAGCGATACGGGGTCAGGGATCGCCGAGCAGTCCGGCTGGCGGCGCCGACCGCCGCGCAGCCCGAGCAGCTGGCCCTCGCGGTCTAGACGGCCGATTTCGCACGTACAATTGGCCCCTTGTGAGCGATAAAGCAGGCGCCGAGCCGGATGGCATCACCTGCCTGATCGTCGACGACCACGAGGTCGTCCGCGAGGGGTTGCGACTATCGCTGTCGCGGGCGCCGCACATCCGCGTGATCGGAGAGGCCTCCGACGGGGCCACGGCCGTCGCGCTGGCGGAGCGTCGCCGGCCCGACGTCGTGATCATGGACGTGCGCATGCCCGGCATGGACGGGCTCGAGGCGACGAAGATCCTGACGGAGAAGGTTCCCGAGACCGCCGTCCTCATCTTCACCGCCTACAGCGAGCGCAGCCTCCTCGGACGCGGCCTGGAGTCGGGCGCGAAGGGCTACATCCTGAAAGAGGCCCCGCACCAGACGCTCCTCCGCGCTATCGAGAAGGTCGTCTCCGGCGACGGCTACGTCGATCCGGCGCTGATGCCCGCCTTCCTCGGCGGAGATCGCGACGAAATGCTCACCGGAAGGGAGCGCGAGATCCTGCAGCTGCTCGCGGACGGAATGTCCAACGCAGATGTGGCCGGGCGCCTCTTCATCAGCCAGGAGACGGTCAAGAGCCACGTGCGCCACATCCTCACGAAGCTCGAGGCTGACACGCGCACGCACGCGGTCGCGATTGCGCTTCGCGAAGCGATCATCGACTGAGGCGTCGCTTGCGATGCCGATCTGGAGGCCATGCCGGCTTTGCCGGCGGGGCCGTCTAAACCCGGGAGAAAGGATGACGGCGCGTGGGCTTCGCGAAGCGATCGTCGACTAGGGCGGGCCTGCTCGTCGGGGCCGTCGCGATTGCGGCGATCCTGGCCGTGCTCGGCCTCGCTGTCCACACGGTATGGCTCGCTTTCGGTGGCCTTGCCGCGGCGATCGCGGCGGCCTCTGCATTCGCATTCCACCTGATCGTCACCGAGCGGCGGCGCCACGAGGCCGCCGAGGACGAGCTCTCGGCGCAGGCCCACTTCCTCGAGTCGCTCGTCGAGTCGATGGGAGCCGTGGCTGAATCGCTCGACGCGAGCCAGATCCTGGAGCGGACGCGCCAGGAAGCCGAGCGGCTGTTCCGCGCCAGCGCCACCATGCTCCCGCCCGGCGCGCCTCAAACGGAGGCGCCCGCCGAGAACGCGGTCACGTTCCCGCTGAAGATCCGCGACGAGGAAGTTGCCTTGCTGCGGCTGGGCAGGCGCCAGCCGTTCGCCCGATGGGACGTGATGCGAGCAACGCTGCTTGCAGACTTCGCCGCCCGCTCGCTCGAGAACGCCCGCCTGCTCGGAGAGGCGCAGGTGCGCGAAGCGGAGCGCGCGCGACTCTCCGACCAGCTCATCGTCGCCGAGCAGGAGGAGCGCCGCCGGCTCGCGCTCTTCCTCCACGATGGGCCGGTGCAGTCGATGTCGGGGATCGCACTGATGCTGGATGCCGTCCAACACGCGATCGAGACCGACCAGCTCGGAGACGCGAAGGAGGTGCTCGGCTCGGCCTTGGACCGCCACCGCGACACGATCCGCTCGCTGCGGAATCTCTCCTTCAACATCGAGCCTGTCGTGCTCCGCGACCAGGGCTTCGCACCGGCGGTGCGGGCACTGGCCGACCAGCTCGGAATCTCGAACGAGATCCAGATCGACCTCGACCTCGACGCCGCCGCGGGGCTCGCCGAGAAGGCGCAGATCTCGCTCTACCAGATCATTCGCGAGGCGCTTGACCAGGCAATCCGGCGCGGGCCTCCGTCGCGGATCTCGATTCGAGTCGAGCAGCGCGAGGACGGCGGGATCGACACCGTGATCGCCGACGACGGCGCCGGCGAACGACGGCGGGCGGGCTTCGACGAGATCGCCGAGCGGGCCAGGGCGATCAACGGGCGCTTCACCGTCGAGGCGGGGGACGATGGCGGCACGGCTGTTCGCGTCACGCTTCCGCCGTACACAGCGCGGTAAGATCGCGCGCGCTCATGGGCTACCTGCTCTTCATCTCCAAGCCGACGGGCTATGAGCTGCGGGAGCGCGAGGGTGATCCCCCGGTCCTGGGCGAGGAGGTTGAGGACGACGAGCTGCGCCTGCGGGTGACGAAGATCGCGACTTCGCCGCTGCCCGGCGACTCGCGACGGTGCGCGTATTTGCAGCCGGTCAGCTGAGCGCCGTCTCCGCCGCGAGGCGGCCGAAGACGAGTGCGGCGGCGAGCCCGCTCGCATAACCGCCCGTCGAGAGCCCTCCGGCGTCGACCCCCGCGGCGAAGAGGCCGTCGAGCGGCGATCCGTCTTCGCTTAACACGCGGGCCCTCTCGTCGATCGCGAGCCCGCCGATCGTGTGCGTGATGGCGGCCGCCACCCGCACCGCGGTGACCGCATCGGGAGGAGGCTCGAACGGAAGCTCAGACAGCTCGACCCGCGTCGTTGCGGAAGCGATGATCTCGCGCACGGTCCGCTCGCGGACCCGCTGGTCGAGAGCCGCCTCGTCGACGACGTACCAGGCGCGGGCGCCGGGCTGCCGTGCGGTCGCCTGCACGAGCTCATTCTCCGACCACGAGACCTTGCCGGCGAAGAACTCCTCCCCGCGCTCGTTGTAGACCCGCGCCCAACGGCCGTAGAGCTGCGCGAGCGAGACGAGCTCGCCCTCGTCGAAGTCGACGTCGACCATGTTGCGCCCGTAGAACTCATCCATCCCGGCCGAGAGCGCTGCGCCCTGGGCGGTCGCGAACTCGAGACCGTCGCCTGCGCTCCAGCGGTTCGCCCTCAGTCGCAACGGCGCGGCCGGCTTGACGAATCGCTCGACGAGCTCCGGGGAGCCCTGGAAGCCCCCCGTTCCCAGCACAATCGGCCCTTCGGGACGTGTCCCGGGGTCTGACCCTAAAAGGGGCCCTCCTAGACGCGTCCCGGGGTCTGACCCTCGAACGGGCTCCCTTGGACGGGTACCGGGGTCTAGCCCCGGAATGGGCCCTTCTGGACGTGTCCCGGGGTCTGACCCCAGCGGCGAGCCGAGACGGACGTCTCCGGCCCCGTGGACGAGAGCTTCGGTCAGCCCGCGCGTGTCGAACCGCCGGCCGACGGTGCGCGGGTTTCCCGTCTCGCGGGTCAGCACAGGTGCACCGAGCGATTCGAGCCAATCGAGACCGTCGTCCAGGCGATCGATCACGAGCGCCTGCAGCCGGGCGTCAGCGTCCGGGCACTCGGCGCGAAACTCCTCGAGCGTGTGAAAACGCCAGACGAACCCGCTCGAGAGCAGCATCGACCCGCCTGGACGGTCGCCCTTTTCGAGCACCACCGGCGCATCTCCCAGTTCGCGCGCACGGGCAGCAGCGCAGAGCCCGGCCATACCCGCACCGGCGACCGTCAGCACGCTTTTAGGTGAGCGAGAACGAAGGCTTGTGCTCGACGTACTCGATCTTCACGCGCTCCGGGCCCCAGAGAAAGACCGCGTAGGTGTTTGGCGCGTCCACCACGTCCGCGATCTCGACGCCGAGCTCCTCGGCCTCGGCGATGTGCTCGTCCGCCGAATCCACGAGTACCGCGAGGTGGTTGAGAAGCGGCCGCTCCGGATCGCCCGGATCGCCGGCATGAAACTCGACGAAGGCGCCGCCTACCTCGACCCGCTCCTCGCCCGAAGGGCCGGGAGGCGCAGTGCTGAAGCCGAGCTCCGTGTAGGCCGACGCGGTCCCGCCCGGCTGAGCCGAGTAGAGGGCGACATGGTCGAGGTCGTAGTCCACTGCCGGCTCGCCCTGAACGAGTCCCAGCCGCAGGCCCTCACCCGCGTCGAAGAAGGCCTCGCCGGCACGCGGCCGCTCCACGGAGGTCTCGTCCGGCAGCCGGCCCGCAGCCGCGTCGACGTCGAAGACACGCAGCGCGATGTGCTTCAGCGCGCCCCGCTCGCGCGGCCCCTCGGCGTCGAAGAGCGTCAGCTTGCCGCGGCGTGCATCCGAGCCGACGAGAGTGAACTTCTCGGTTCGGTCGATCACGTGCATCCCGACGTAGCTCGTCAGGAAGTCGGCGATCGGGTCGCGGTCGGCGACCCACAGCGCAACGTGGTCGAGCGTGTTCGGGTTCACCGGGCGAGCATAGCTATGGGCAAACGAGTGGCCGAGGCTACTTCCGGCGGTCGACCGCTCTTTGCAGCTGCTGCTTCGTCATCTTCGACCGGCCGGAGATGCCCATCCGCTTCGCCTCGCTGTAGAGCTGCTCCTTCGTGAGGCCCCTCGGCCGGTTCGTGCCGGAGCGCAGGCCGCCCCGCCGGCCCGAGGCGCTCGCGCTTGTTACTCCCGGCGTCCTGTGGCATCCCGATCCCCTTTTCTCGCTGGACGCGAGAGTGTTTCCCGCTCAGGCGAGAATTATTCGAGCGGAGGGTTCTGGACGTCGTGCTCGGTCGCGTACTCGTCGACGAGCTTGTTCACGACCTCCGGGCCCTCGCCGTAGGCGTAGTTGATCTTCACAAACGGCGACCACTTCTCAGGCAGCGCGTCCTCGGGAAAGATCGCCTCGACGGGGCACTCCGGCTCGCAGGCGCCGCAGTCGATGCACTCCTCCGGATCGATGATCAGGATCCGCTCGAACTCGTGGATGCAGTCGACCGGGCAGACGTCCACGCAGGAGAGGTCTTTGATGTCGATGCAGGGCTCGGCGATGATGTACGTCACAGCCGACCTAGTCTACTGAGGCGATTAGCTCCTTCACGAGCTCGGGCGCGCGCTCGTCGAGCGCCGCTTTGACCACGACCCGATCGAACCCCGCCGTGTGCGCGCGGCGAAGGCCGGTCGTGTCCGTGTGGTTCGCGAAGCCGAGGATCGGAATGTCCGGATATGCGTCGGCGACGTCCTCGGGATCGACCCGGCCGATGTCGCAGATCACGAGCTCCGGTGCCTCGACGCTGTCGGCCGTGACGAAGTGATGGCCCGGAAGAAGACCCTCCAGCTTGCCCCGGAAGAAGACGTCGACTCCTGCCAGCAGGATCGTCGCCACGTGCTGAGCGTAACATTCCGCTCGACCCGGGTAGGGTGCCGCGATGACGGACTCGCTGGAGCGAGGGCTGGAGCTGATCCGGCACCGGGAGTTCTTCACCGCACACGAGGAGCTCGAGGACGCCTGGCGGGCCGCCGGTCCGGAAGAGAAGGACTTCTTCCAGGGGCTCGTGCATGTCGCGGTGGCGTGGTACCAGGCAGGCCGTGGGAACCGCGTCGGCTGCGAGCGGCAGCTGGAGAAGGCGGCGCGCAGGCTCGCGGACTTTGCGCCGAGCCATCGCGGGGTCGACGTCGCCGCGATCCTCCGGCAGGTCGAGGCGGCGGGCGCGACCGTGGCCGGTGGCTCGCTCGCGCTTCCGGCGCCGAGGGTCTAGACGCTGCCGAGCCCGACCGAGTCGAGCAGGCGGTTCAGGAGCACGTTCAGCCACCAGTTCCGGTGAAAGAAGAGGAGGAGGCCGAGCGCGACGAGAACTGCGCCGCTTGCCACGCGGATCGCCGTGTAGTGGTCGCGGAGCCAGCGGAAGGCGGTCATCGCACGCGCGAATGCAAGGCCGGCGAGCAGGAAGGCGACGCCGAGACCGGCGGAGTAGACCGCGAGCAGCAGTGAGCCGCGAAGGACCGTGCGCGTGTCGCTCGCAAGCACGAGGATCGACGCCAGCACCGTGCCGATGCACGGGGCCGCGCAGACGGCGAACGCCCCGCCCAGGAGCGCCGCGGAGCCGCGCTTCCGCGCCCCTGTGAGGAGGCTTGGCGCCAGCGCTCGCTCCGGCCAGGGCAGGAGCCCCATGAACGCAAGCCCGAGCAGAACGAGGACGAAGCCGGCGATCTCGTTTCTCCGGTTCGGATCGACCACGCTCCCGATCGCCGCGGCGCCCGCGCCCAGCACGACGAAGACCGCGGTGAACCCGAGAATGAACGGCAGACTCGCGACGGCGATCCGACGAGCCACACCGCGCTCCCCGAGCCGGTCGACCTCGACCGCCGAGACCGCGGAGAGATACCCCGGCACGAGCGGGAGCACGCAGGGCGTCACGACCGAGACGAGGCCCGCGAGGAAGGCAACCGGAAGACGCTCGAGCACGCGCCTAGTCGTCGAAGCGGCGCAGCTCGTCATCGAGCTTGCGTTCGAACTCCGGATCCAGCGGCGGACCGACGGCCGCGGGAGCGCCCGCGGTCG
>WNGJ01002786.1_pt1 | contig 17856 bp, 17 predicted proteins | sample 5400611 | NCBI WGS metagenome assembly WNGJ01 (sample SAMN13153375, study PRJNA577476) | soil metagenome | isolation source: 40 cm soil or saprolite under Garry oak tree replicate 1 | place: USA:California | collected 2016-06-15 | reverse complement strand
CCTCCGCGTCGCGTGCGCCGCGCGGGCCATCCGGCTCGCGCGGCGCGGCGCGCTCGAGGCTCGCGCGCTACGTCTTGCCGGCGAGGACGGGGTTGCCGGTCACGCGATCGACGCCACCGCTGGGCTCGAGCGTCACCGCGACGCCATCGCCGGTCGTGAGGGGCGCCGTCAACAGCAGCGTCGTGACGCCGCGGTCGTTCGTGATCCCCGCCGCCAGCGGGGTCTCGCCGCGCAGCACCCACGCCTCCCACGTCTTGCCGGAAGGGGCCGCGGGCAGATCGAGGATGAGATACGGCGCCGCGCCATTTGCCGGGATGACGAGCGAGCCCCGTACGCCGGCGACCTCGCCGGTCGGCGCGAGCGCGACGACCCTCGCGCCCGCGATGCCAGAGAGCGCGCTCGCGTAGCGATCGCTGTCGCGCCGCGCGCCGGCGTACGCCGCGAGCGAGACCAGAAGCAGCACCGCAAGCGCGACCGGGATCGCCAGGGGCGCGGGCCGGCGGAACAGGTCGAAGAACGACGATGACGGCGCGCGACGCGGCGCGCCCTCGCGACGCGCGCGCTCGACGATCTTGCTTCTGACGCCGTCGGGCACATCTCGTTCGGCGGTCTCCGCCACCGCGAACGCGGCCTCCTCCAGCGCGCGGAGCTCCGCACCGCAGGACTCGCAGCCCGCGACATGCGCACGGACCATCCGCGCCTCGTCCGCGTCGAGGGCGCCGATGGCGAGCGCGGCGAGGTCGTCGGTCGGGTGGGGCGTCATCGCCGCACCTCATCGTCGCCGAGCCACTCACGGAGTCGGGCCATACCGAGGCGGACGCGGCTCTTCACCGTGCCCAGCGGCGCGCCGGTACGCGCCGCGATCTCGGTCTGCGAGAGACCGGACCAGAACGCGAGGCTGAGCGTCTCTCGTTGCTCGCGCGGCAGTGACGCGACCGCCGCCCGCACGCGCTGCGCGCGCAAGCTGGCGATGACCGTGTCCTCGACGCGCCGCTCGTCGACGAGCATCAGCGTGTCGTCGATCGCGGTCTCGCGCCCCGTTCGGTTCCCCTTCGAGCGCCGCCAGTCGATGGCGGCGTTGCGCGCGATCGCCAGCAGCCACGTGCGCACCGAGCCACGCTCGGGCCGATACCGGCTCGCCTGGCGCCAGACCGAATGGAACGCATTCTGGGCGACCTCCTCGGCCGATTCGGGACTCCCGAGCATCCGGTAGATGAGTCCGAACACGACGCGGCCGTAGCGGTCGTACAGCTCGCCGAGGGCATCGGCGTCGCCGCCGGCCACCCGGGACATGAGGCGTCGATCTTCACCCGCCTGATCGCTGGCTACGAGGTCATCCGACGACACGGATCACCGCCACGGTCGCGAACTCTACGGCCCGCGCGTCGTCGATACCCGCTTGCTCCGGCGCCGCCCGACTCCGACTCGCGGCGGCGTGGGCCGTCCCTCAGGCCGCCGGCCGGTGGACCTGCCTTAGCTCGAGCTCACGGTGTCGCCGACCAGTTCCAGGTCTGCCAGGTGGGAGTCGTCCCGTCGGTCATCGGGTTGTTCCATTCGCCAGAGAGCCAGACCTGGCCGCCCATGGCTCTGAGCGGATCGGGTGTTGCGCCCCCGTAGTCGCCCCAGCGACACACGTTCGGGACCGCCGAGCCGCAGGAGAAGTCGACGTACGGTCCCACCGATTGCTTCACGAGAACGGTGCCGGACTGCGCTCCGGTGCCGCGTTGCGACACCATCTGCAGCGCCGCGAACGTGTTGGGCGACGAGGTGTTGAAGCCCATCACCATGTTGCGGCCGGTCGTCGCAGTCGCGTCGGTCGCGTCGTCGGCCGCGCGGTCCGGCGAGATCGCTCCGTTGAAGGTGTAGAAAGCGGGATCGGTCACCGTGCCGCTTTGCGCGAGCTGTGCGGCCCCTCCGGTGTTGATCTCGTACCACCGGTCTTCGGCGCCCGCGCCTCCGAATACGGCGTGCGCGGTCCAGACCGCGGTGGATCCGATGCGCGGGTCGTACGCGGCGACGGCATGCGTCAGCCGCGTGTCCATCGTGTCTATGAGCTGCGTCGTGCCGCTCTGCGGAGCGTTCGCCGGCATCTGGTACGACGCGACGGTGATCGGCGTTGGTGCGCTGATCGAGGCATAGCCCTGAGCGTTCTTCGTCACCTTGAAGAGCGTGAGGAAGCTCGCGCTGCCGGTGCCGACGTCGGCCGAACCGACGACATAGCCGCCGGACGTCGCGTCCGCGCTCACCGCGGGCTCGGGCGTCGAGGTCTGCGTGCCGTTCGCGTTCATCAGGTTGCCGAAGATGCCACCCGCGCCGAGCTGCGCCGGGCAGACCGGATCGGTGGGCTTCTGGAACCAGTCGACGTCAGAACCCACGTAGAACGCGGCGAGCAGGAAGACGTTGGTGCCGACGAGGACGAAGTCCTGCGTGACCGCCAGCTTCGGGTAGTCGGGCAGATAGAACCCGTTGTAGAAGGCGCCGACGAAGTAGTGGCAGAAGTCGTCGGCCGAGCGCGGGTCGGCGCTCTTGCTGTAACCGAACGCATAGGCCGAGTTGTAGTAGTCGAGCACGAGGTAGTAGTAGAGCTGCGACGTCGGATCCCAGACGATCTGAGGATCCGTGAGCTCGCCGACCGGGAACAACGTGAGCGCGCCGAGGTCTCCGTCGTTCAGCAGACCGCCGTCGCGTCCGTAGATCCCGTAACGGAGGTTGATGAGCTGGATGTAGCTGTTCGGACCGATCGCACCCGTGGGGTCGGGTGGCGCGAGGTCGGCTTCCGATTGGCCGTTCCACGTCGCGCCGATCGTCGGGCCGGTCGCGGACGCCGCGGTGATCACGAGGGACACCGACGTCGAGTGCGTCGGACCCGACGGGTACTGGCCGGTGATCGCGAGTGTTGACGTACCTGCGGCGGCCGCCGCTGTGGTCGTCACAGTCAGCGTCGCGCTCTGCCCAGCGGTGACGGCCGCGGGGGCGAATGCCCCGCTCGCGCCGGCGGGCAGCCCGCTGATCGACAGGCTCACCGAACGCGCCGTACCGGAGGTGACCTGCGTGTCGACGGTGTACGTCGTGCTCGAGCCCCGGACCACCGTCTGCGCCGATGGGCTCGCGCTGATCGCGAAGTCATCGAGCACCAGCGCCGACACGGTCAGGCTAACGGCGGTCGAGTGTGTCGCGCCGGATGGGTACTGGCCGGTGATGGACAGGGTGAATGTTCCCGTGGCAGCCGTCGTCGTGGTCGCGATGGTCAGGACCGAGCTGCCCCCAGCCGTGACGGACGTGGGGTTGAACGAGCCGGCTGCGCCCGTGCCCAGTCCGCTCACGGAAAGGGTGACGGTTTGCGCGGTCCCCGACGCGACCTGCGTGCTGACGGTGTACGTCGTGCTCGAGCCCTGGACGACACTCTGCGCCGAAGGGCTCGCGCTGATCGCGAAGTCATCGATCACCGGTGCGGTCACCGTCAAATTAACGGTGGTCGAGTGTGTCGCACCGGACGGGTACTGGCCTGCGACGGACAGCGTGAATGTTCCCGTGGCAGCCGTCGTCGTGGTCGCGATGGTGAGGACCGAGCTGCCGCCAGCGGTGACGGATGCGGGATTGAAAGAGCCGGTCGCGCCTGCCCCGAGTCCGCTGACGGACAAAGTGACCGTGCGCGCGATGCCCGACGCGACCTGCGTGCTCACCGTGTACATGGCGCTCGAGCCCTGGACCACCGTCTGCGCGGATGGGCTCGCCGCGATCGCGAAGTCGTCGAGCACTGGTGCGGTCACGGTCAGGCTGACGGCGGTCGTGTGCGTCGCCGGCGGCGAGCTGTAGTTGCCCGTGATCACCAGTCCGACCGTTCCGGCGGGCGTGGCCGTGGTGGTCGAGACGGTGAGGACCGAGCTACCACCCGCGTTGACCGATGCGGGATTGAAGGTGCCCGTCGCGCCCGCGGGCAGGCCGCTGACCGAGAGGCTCACCGGGCGTGGCGCGCCCGAGGTCGCCTGCGTGCTCACCGTGTACGTGGTGCTGGAGCCCCTGACCACCGTTTGGCTGCCCGGGCTCGCGGTGATCGAGAAATCGCCGCGCGCGTACGGCGCGACGCCGTGCGCGGCCTGCTGCTGCGCTTGCGCTTTCGCGCGCGCGTAGATGGCTTGGTCGAGCGCGCGATAGGGCAGGCCCGACGGTGGGCCGTGCCGCGAGGCTGGGACCGAGTGCGCGCTGTCGAGGCGCGATCCGACCGTCGCGATCGGCGCTTTGGTGCCCGCCGCGCCCGCGGATGACGGCTGTGCCGCACTCGCCGGTTGCGACGCGAGCATCAAGGCGAGAGTGACGACCGCGGCGAGAACCGCGTTGAAGAATTTCCGCATCTCGGCTCCCCTTCCTGAACGCGCGGCCCAGCGACCGTTCCCGCCGGCCGCCCGATGGTCTGGGCCGGTCTGGAGTAGTAATCCCGGGCGGCGCGGTGTCAAGGCGGGCTGATCAGATTGATGGCATCCAGACACGGCAGCGCGGCCTAGGAGCGCTCCGTACGAGCTATCGGCCCTCGGAGAGCGACACGACCATTCGCGTCCCGCCATCGTCGGGGGCCTCGGTCTCGATGCGACCGCCGTGCAGCTCGACGATCTCGCGACTCACGTACAGGCCCAGTCCAAGTCCTGACCGCTGATCGCTCGGCTGCGACCGATAGAAACGCTCGAAGATGTGAGGTCGGTCCTCCGATGCGATGCCGATCCCATGATCACGCACGGCGAGCCGCACCGCTCGCCGCTTCGGCGATGAAAGCTCGACCTCGACGCGTCCCCCCTTAGGACTGAACTTGATCGCGTTGTCGAGAAGATTGCCAACGACCTGGGCGAACCGAAGCGCATCGAGCTTGGCTCTGAGCCGGGTTGGCGCCGCGAGGACGATCTCGTGCCGCGACGTCGTTGCCTGCGCATCGCGGACCGCCTTCGTGACGATATCGACAACGTCCGCCGGTCGCAGGTCCAAGACCATCGGGCCGGTCCGCAGGCGGACCGTTTCGAGAAGCTCGGTGACCAAGCGTCCCAGTCGCTGCGACTGTGACTCGATCGTGCGGAGCGAATCGCGAAGCTTCGCATCCTCAGGCGCCGCGCCGCGCTCGGCATCGCGCCGCAGGACCTGCACGGCAAGACGCAGGCTGGTGATCGGAGTCTTCAGCTCGTGCGCAGCCACGGCGATGAACTCGTCGCGTTCGGCGATCTTGCGCGCCTCGGCACGGCGCAGTTCCATCTCTGCTGCCGCGAGCGCAAGTGTCATCACCGCGGCGACACCCATGAACGCTTGGAGCAGGAGCAGCGCCTCGTTCGGCGGGATGCTCGCGAACGGGCCATAACCATGCAGCGTGCCCCAGGTGGCCATTCCGGACAGCAGGAAGAGCGTGGCGGACGCGACGCGCGGCCCGAACCGGAAGGCAGCCCAGACCAGGACAGGAAAGGCGAGGAACGTCGTGGGGTATGTGTTCCCGGACAATGGCGGAACCCCATCGAAGACGATCAGGACGGTAAGCACGAAGGCCGCGGCGAATATCGCGAGCTCGAACGCACGTCCGCGATCCCAGGCGGGCAGACGTGGCGCATTGCCCCAGACGACGAGCAGTGGTGCCACGATGAGCGCGCCGCCTGCGTCGCCCAGCCACCACGTGAGCCAGATCGGCCCGAAGTCGGCCCACTCCGCGTAGCCCGTCGCGCAGAGGCTCGTGACCCCGAACGTCGCGCTCACCACCGGACTGACCAGCGCCGCGAGGATCGCGAACCGCACCACGTTTCGCAGACCCTCGAACGCATAGCGGCCACCCGCGTACCGGTTGACGAGATACGCCGCCAGCAGTGCTTCGAGGGTGTTGCCGATCGCGATGCCGGCTGAGGACACGGCCGATCCGGCCGTGGTGACATTGACCAGGAATGCACCGATGAGCACTCCTGGCCAGACGCGCGTCCCGAACAACAGGAGCGCCGCGAGCGCGATACCGGTCGGTGGCCATACCGCGGTCGCGCTGGCGTGCACGAAGGCCAGCGACAGGCCGAGCTTGCCCGCCGCGAAGTAGATTGCGGCGAGGCCAGCGATTATCGAAACGCGATCCCAGCCACGCGCCTTCACTCACCTCGGAGGATAGGCTGACGAAGCTGAGCCGACGCCGCTGGATCCTGGTCGTCACGATCGTCATGGTCGGATTGCTCTGGCGACCGGTGCTGCGACCCGTCGGCCAGGCGGCGATCGTCCTCGCTGATATCTACAGCGAGCAGCTCGTCGGCACGAACCTCGCGCGGCTGGTGACGCCCGAGCCGCGCGTTGTCGAGACGGACGACCGCTTCGCGGACGTGCCGATGCGCGTTACATACTGGTCCCCGGGTTGGGGCGACCAGCATCCGGCGATCCTGGTCGTGCCGGGAGCCGCGCCACGTGGCAACGACGAGCCGCTGCTGCGGAGCTTCGGCGTGACGCTCGCGCGCGCGGGCTATCTGGTGATGATCCCGGAGTTCCCGTTCCTCAAGGCGGGACGCTTCGAGACGAGCGCGACGAAACAGATCGACGCCGCGTTCGCACGCGTGCGGGAGCTGCCCGCGACGAGAGACCGGGACGTCGGCGCCTTCGGCGTGTCTGTTGGTGGCGGGATGCTGCTCGTCGCGGCGGGTCGCGAGCCCGCGATAGGCCGGGCAGCGTTCATCGGGATCCTCGGCGCCTACTACGACATCGACACGTATCTCGCGAGTGTCGTCGGTCGCGAGCAGCTCGCCGACGGTCGGCTCGAGCCATGGGGACCGAGCGCCGAGGCGCTCGAGCGCCTGCCCCCGGGAGCGATCGATCTCGTGCCACCCGCGGATCGCGACGCGATGCGGCGCGCGCTCGCAGCGACGTCGTACCAGCAGGCGCTCGACCGGCTCCGCGCGCTCGGTCCGGGAGCGCGTGCGGCACTCGATGCGGTCTCGCCGAAGATCGTGTGGCGGGACATCGCTCCGCCGATCTACTGGATCCACGATCCGCTCGACACGTTCGAGCCGGTCGCGGAGGCCGAGGCCGCGCTCGCCGCGTCACGCGACGGTCAGATGGTCCTGGTCGTGCCGCATCTCATCACGCATGCCGCGCCCGCCGGTGAGGCCGCGAAGGCCGGGGGCCCGCTGTTCGCCATCGGAGAGCTGTGGCGTCTGTTCACCTTCACCATCGAGGTGCTGCGGCGCGCCGGATGATCACCGTCTCGCCCTTTATCATTCGGTCTTCAGGGGGTCCCCGAACGTGCCACCACTCGGCGCCACCGCGCGCGCTCGCCTGCCGGACACCGCGTTCGCGTACGTCGACTCGCGCGGGCAGAGGCGCCTGCCGATCCACGACGCCTCGCACGTGCGGAACGCACTCGCGCGCTTCGAGCAAGTCGCGTTCGAGGACGACGCCGCGCGCGAGCGTGCTCGCCAACGCCTGCTGCGGGCCGCGAAGAGGTACGGGATCGTCCCGCTCGGATTCTTCGACGGTCAGCTCCGCAAAGAGCGGCAGCAGACCGAGATCAAGGCGCGGGCGCGCGACATCGCGAGCCTTCCGCGCGGGACGGTGACGTTCCTCCTCACCGATATGGAAGACTCGACGGGTCTGCTGCGACGGCTCGGCGACGGTTACGCGGCGCTGCTGCGCGACACGCGCGCCCTCATCCGCGCGAGCGTGCGCGACGCCGGCGGCCACGAGGTCGACGCCCGGGCCGACGAGTTCTTCGCCGTCTTCGCGGAAGCCGCGCCGGCGCTGGGCGCGGCCGTCGCGATCCAGCGCTCACTGCGGAAGCGCGAGTGGCCCGAGGGTGTCGAGGTCTGCGTACGGATCGGCATCCACACCGGCCGCACCACGGTGAGCGAGACCGGGTATGTCGGGATCGCGGTGCATACCGCGGCGCGCCTGTGCTCGGCCGGCCATGGCGGTCAGATCCTGCTCTCGTCCGCGGCGCATGCGCTCCTCGCCGCGGGTCAGCCCGCCGACGGCGTCACCTTCCGCAGCCTGGGCGAGTACACCCTCGCCGGCCTCACCGATCCGGAGGCGCTGTTCCAGGTGCACGCCGCGGACCTCCGGGTGCGCTTCCCGAAGCTGCGCACGAGCGCGGTCCCCACCCCTCGCGAGTCGCGCCGTCGCTGACGCCGCGCCGCCGATCACGGGCATCGCGCACGTCGAGCTGAGCGTGCGTGATCTCGAAAGGAGCGTGGCGTGGTACTGCCGGCTGCTGGGGGCCCGCGACGTGTTCCGGAATCGGAACGACACGCGCGCGTTCAGCGCGTCCGCCATCCTCGAGCCGTCGTCGCGCACGGTGCTCGCGTTCACCCAGCACGACGTCGTCGAGGGCGGCGCATTCACTCCGCGCCGCGTCGGCCTCGATCACCTGTCCTTCGCGGTGCCTGACCGCGCCGCGCTGGACGCGTGGCAGGCGCGTCTGGATGAGCTCGGCATCGAGCACGAGGCGCTCGACGATCAGGGCTTCGCCGTCGCGCTGAACCTCCGCGACCCGGACGGCATCGCCCTCGAGTTCTACTTCCTTCTGCGGCGCGGCGGGAGCTAGCGCGGAGCGGCGGCTCCGACACCCGACACGCGCGGCTGACTCCGTGCGAACAAGAGGCGCCGACCGTACCTGCTGTTCACGAGCGCCACGCCGCCGATGATGAGCGTGGTCCCGAGGATGATCCGTCCGTCGATCGGCTCCTGCAGCACGAAGAACCCGAGCGCGATGCCCACGACGGGAAGCACGTAGGCCACGAGCGCGGTGCGCGTCGCGCCCCAGCGACCCAGCAGGTGGAAGAAGGCCAGATACGCGAGGCCGGACCCGAGCAGACCGAGCCAGACGATCGCGAGGATCCCCTGCGGCTGCGGGCGCACGTCCCAGGGATGCTCGAGCAGCAGGGCGATCACGACGGTGATGACCGCGGCGAACGTGACCTGGAACGTCGCAGGGATCATCGGGTCGAGCCCGCGCACGTTGCGGCGCGAGTAGACCGCGCCGGCGGCGTAACTGATCGACGACCCCACGAGCGCGATGTCGCTCAGGATGTCGGACCGGGTCCCGGTCATTTCGCGGCTCGTCAGAACGACGACACCGATGAAACCGATGATCAGACCAGTGACCCCGTTCACCCGCAGCGGCTCGTCGTGGATGAACAACGGTGCGAGGACGACGACGAAGAGGGGCACGAGCGACGTGAGCACCGCGGCGAGCGCGGACTCGACGCTCTTCTCGGCCCAGGTGATGAGCAGGAAGGGGATCGTGATGTTCACGAGCGCCATCACCAGCAGGTGGCCGTAGACCCGTGGCGTACGCGGGAGGCGCGTCCGGGCGACACGCAGGACCGTCCACAGCAGCGCGGCGCCGACGGCGAGGCGCAGAGCGACGAGCGTGAACGTCCCGAAGTCCTGCACGCCGATCTTGATGAACAGGTAGCTCGAGCCCCACATGAAGCCGAGCGCGAGGAAGATCAGCCAGTCAACGCGCGTCGACCGCATGCCTTATTCGCCGGGCTCGGCGAGCGCGCCGGACCCGCGCGACGTCTGCGGCGCGGGCGCCCGCATCGGCGCTTCGCGCAGCAGCGCGACCGCGCCGCCGGCGACCACGGCCGCGACGACACCGAAGACGAAGGTGTTCGCCGTCGCGAGCGAGAACGCGCGGTAGATCGCCGCCACGATGTCGGGAAGATACGGCTCGATCTGTGCGCGCGCACCAGCGGGAACGCCGGCGAGGATGGCCTGACCGATGTTGCCGACGCCGACGAGCTGACCCACCGCCCCGGCGGAGCTCGGGAACGCGGCGATGATCTGCGGTGGGACCGGCGAGGCCGCGAGCTGCCGCGGCAGCTCCTCGACGAGACGCGTTCCGAAGGCCGTGCCGGCGACGGCGAGGCCGACGCTGCCACCGATCTGCTGGAACAGGGTGAGGCTGCTGGTCGCCGTGCCGATCTGCCGCGGCTGCACGGCACCCTGCACCACCAGCGTGAAGATCGCGAACATCGGACCGACGCCGAGCCCGGTGATGAACATCCAGGACCAGAGGACCGGCAGCGGCGTATCGGCGCGGAGGTTCGTCAGGAGCAGGAGCCCGATCGCCAAGGTCGCCGCCGCTCCGAGCGCGAGCGGCTTGTAGCGACCGGTGCGCGCGACGATCTGCCCGGACGTGATCGCGCTGAGGATCAGACCGCCGAGCAGCGCGAGGATCTGATAGCCCGACTGCGTCGCGCTCGCGCCGCCTACGACCTGGAACCAGCGTGGCAGGAACACGATCGGCGCGAAGAAGGCCATCGACGCCAGGAACATCGCGGACACCGAGAGCGCGAACGACCGGTTGCGGAACAGCTCGATCGGAACGATCGGGTCGGCGGTGCGCGACTCGATCCATACGAAGATGGCCGTGACGACCAGGCCCAGGGCGATGAGCCCACCGACCGCGGGGTCGGTCCACGCGCCGCTCTGCTTGTTGGTGAGGCCGATCAGGATCGGGACCAGGGCTGCGACGAGCACGCTCGCGCCGAGGTAGTCGATCCGCGGAGCCGCGTCGCTCCTGCGGAGGGACGGCAGCGTCCGCCAGATGACCGCGAAGACCACGAATCCGATCGGAAGGTTGACGAAGAAGACCCACTGCCATCCGACGGTGTCGGTGATGATCCCGCCGATGGCCGGACCGATGAGCGAGCTGAGGCCGAAGACCGCGCCGACGAAGCCCTGGTACTTACCACGCTCCGCCGCGTCGAACATGTCGCCGATGACCGCGAGGGCGACGGGGAACAGCGCGCCCGCCCCGAGACCCTGGAGCGCACGGAAGGCGACCAGCTGCCACATCTCGTGTGAGAAGCCCGAGAGCGCCGATCCGACGAGGAACACCACGACCGCGAACAGCAGCACCGGCCGCCGTCCGAAGAGGTCCGAGATCTTGCCGTAGATCGGGCCGCTGATGGTCGCGGTCAGCAGATAGCCGGTGAAGGCCCAGGTGTAGATGTCGTTCCCGTGCAGGTCGGTGACGATGCGTGGCAGTGCCGTCCCCACGATCGTTTGGTCGATCGCGGCGAGGAACAGACCGAGCATGACCGCGATCACGATCTGCGTGCGTGTCCGGGGGTCGATCACGATGGTCGGTGTGCGGGCGGCTGAAGCCATCAGGTCCTCCGGGTGGTGGTGTTGTTGTGGGTCTGGCCATAGAACAACAGAAGTCGGTGCGCGATTCGTGAACCCGGACGCATTTCGCCCGCTTTGTTAGATGTCTTTCAGTCCGCCGCGCGACGCCGCCGCTCGCGAGCCCGCGGCGGTGCAGCGGGCACACTCTCCGGGCGCGTCGCCAGCGGCGCGACCGCGTCCCGCAGGGCCGCGAGCTCGCCCGTCTCGAGGGCGAGGAGCTCCGGCGGGGCCTTGTAGATCCCGCGTGTGAGCTGGGCCTTTGTCTTCACGCCTCCCGGCGACAACACGACGAGCGTCACGCGGCGATCCGTCGGCGCCGCCCGTCGCTCGACCAGTCGACGCTTCTCGAGCCGGTCCACGATCCAGGTCGCGGTCGAAGCATCGCAGCGCCATTCCTTGGCGAGCGCGCTCATCGTGCGGCCGCTGGCGCGCTCGAGGCTTCCGAGCGCCCGGCTGTCGTTCGGCGTGAGCCCGAGCTGCGCCAACACCTGGTTGCGGTGATCCGCCGTCGCGATGATGAAGTCGAACAACCCCCGCCACGCCTCGGCGGCAAGGATCCTCTTGTCTGGTCGGCGCGGCACGCCCGAAAGCATAGAGCCGTCGGATGATTGGTGCGCTCCGATACTTTACATACTCAAACTATCTGGCCATACTTGCACGGTCGGCCGGACCGAGCGTCCGGGCCACAGGGGAGAACAGACATGACGGACTACACGATCGCGCTCTTTCTCCACATCGTCGGTGCTCTTGGCATGTTCGTGGCCCTCGCATTCGAGTGGGTCGCCTGGGCCGGCCTGCGGCGATCCGGGACGGTCCAGGAGGCGCGCGGTTGGCTCGGGCTCCTCGGCCTGGTGCGGCGCGTCGGTCCCGCGTCGCTCGGATTGATCCTCGTCGCGGGTCTCTACATGACCGCCACGGTCGTGGGCTGGACGGCCTGGATCCTTGTCGGGCTCGCGTCGTTCGTGGTCATCGCCGCCCTCGGGGGCATCAGCAACGGCAGGTCGCTCCCCGCGATCGAGCGAGCTCTCCAGACCGACACGGGTCCCATCTCCGACGCGCTGCGCCAGAGCATGAGCGCGCCGATCCTCGCGGCATCCGTGCGCGTGCGCACCGCACTGGCGCTCGGCATCGTGTTCCTCATGACGACCAAGCCGGACGTCGTCGGTGCCCTCGTCGTGATCGCGGTCGCCGCGGCCGTGGGCGCGGTCGCGAGTCGTGTCGGCACGCCGCCGCGCCTCGCCGAGCGCGCCGCGCGGGCGGGCCGGCCATGACCGGGCAGATCCGCGCCCTGCTGCTCGTCGAGGCCGTGACCTACGTCATCGCCGCGCTGGTGCACTTCGGCGTGCTGACGACCGGATTCGAGCATCGCCAGGCCGGCACCGCCGAGAGCCTGATCGCGGCAGTCCTTCTGGCGGGTCTGGCTTTGACGTGGACCGCGTCGGCGTCCGCGCGCACGATCGGCCTCGCCGCGCAGGGGATCGCTCTGGCGGGCACGCTCGTCGGTGTCTTCACCATCGCGATCGGTGTCGGTCCGCGCACCGTGCCTGACATCGCATATCACACCGCGATCATCGCGGTCCTCGTCGGGGGCCTGATCCTCGCCCGGCGCGCGCCGCGTCAGCCCTTCACGCCGCCCACGCGGATGCCCTCGATGAAGTAACGCTGGAAGGCGAAGAACACCACGATCATCGGGATCGCGGCGACCGCCGCGCCCGTCATCAGCATGCCGAAGTCCGTGTTGAATTCGCCCTGCAACGTCGCGAGCCCGACCTGCACCGGGTACTTCGCGGGATCGCGCAGGATCACGAGCGGGAAGATGAACGCGTTCCAGTAGCGGTTGAAGGTGAAGATCGCCAGCACCGCGAGCGCCGGCTTCGATAGCGGCAGGATGATCCGCGTGTAGACCTGCCACTCGGACGCGCCGTCGAGGCGTGCCGCGTGCTCCAGCTCGCTGGGCAGCGTCTGGATGAACTGCTTCATGAGGAACACCCCGAAGACGTCCGCGAGTCCGGGGACGATCACGCCCGGATACGTGTCCAGCAGACCGATGGCCCGCAGGATGAAGAACACCGGAATGAGCGTGACCTGCGCGGGGACGGTGAGCGTGCTCACGACCAGCCAGAACATCACGTTCTTTCCCGGAAAGCGCCGCTTCGCGAACGCATAGCCGGCCATGCTGTCGAACAGCAGGTGGAAGGCGGTGATGACGCCGGCGATGACGACGGTGTTCACGAGCCAGCGGACGATCGGGGTGGTGTCGAAGAGGCGCTGGTAGTTACCGAAGGTGAGCTCGCGCGGCACGACCTCCGGCGGCACCTTCACGACGTACTGCGCCGGACTCAGCGAGGTGAGGAAGAGCCAGTACAGCGGGAACAGCGAGAGCAGCCCGGCCGCGAGCAGGACGAGGTGGACCGGGAGCCTCCTTCTAATACTCGACATCGGACCGGAGCGAACGGAACTGCACGACCGCGACGGCCACGGCCATGATGAAGAGGACGACGGCCATCGCGCTGGCGAGACCGTAGCGGCCGAACTGGAACGCGGTGCTGTAGATGAGCTGCACGATCGTGATCGTCGCGTTGTTCGGTCCGCCGCCGTTCGTCATCACATACACGCGCTCGAAGACCTGGAACGCGAGGATCGTGTAGACGACGAGGAGGTACAGCGTCGTCGGCTTGAGGAGCGGCACGGTGATGTACCACCACTTCGTGAGGGCCCCGGCGCCCTCGACCTCGGCCGCTTCGTACAGCTCTCGCGGAAGCGAGCTCATCGCGGCCGAGTAGAGGACGACACCGCCGCCGGGGATCGTGAGGACCGCGCTGAGGATGACCGCGGCCAGCGCCTGGTCGGAGCTGCCGATCCAGAGCAGCGGCTGGACGCCGAAGACGCCGAGGACGGTGTTCGCGAGTCCGTACGGGTTGGCGTTGAAGATCCAGCGCCAGACCATCGCGACGAGGATGGCGGAATTCACGAGGGGCAGGTAGAACAGCGCGCGGTAGAAGGTCTGACTTCGCGGCCCCAGGGGCTGGATGAGGCTTGCGACGACCAGCGCGAGTGTCAGCTGGGCGGCGACGACCACCGCCGAATAGAGGACGGTGTTGCCGAGCGCCTGCCGGAAGACCGGGTCCTCCGCGAGCGTGACGAAATTCTGCAGGCCGATGAACTCGCCGCCCACGATCCGCGCGCTCTGCAGCGATAGCACGAACGCCTGCACGACCGGCACGAGCGTGAAGACGACGAACAGCGCGAAGGTCGGCAGGACGAAGAGATACGACCAGCCGTGACGCCGCAGCGCGGCGCCCACGCTATTTGTTCGCTTCGTCCAGCAGCTTCTGCGCGGTCGGCGCCACCTCGTCGAGTGCCTGCTTCGCGGTCTTCTTGCCCTCGAGGGCCGCGTCGCGAGCCGGTCGCAGGTACTTCTGGTCGATCTCGGACCAGGTGCTCACGTTCGGCAGCACGTAGGTGAAGGACCCCATCTTCGCGACCTTGGCCTTCGCGGGGTGGTATTCGCCGTAGATGCCGGCGGCTGAGGTGCGCGCGGCGGGCGCGAGCCAGTACTCGATCGGCGGACTCATCTTCTTCAGGTCGGGACCGATGTCGGGTCCGGTCAGGTACTTCGCGAACACGTGCGCCGCGGCCTTCTTGTCGGCGTCCGCCTGCTCGCGCACGGCGATGAATCCGACGCCGCCCCAGGCGGTCTGTGCCGTCTTGCCCTTCGGGAAGTTCGCGATGTCCCAGTTCGTCCCGTAGACCCACTTCGGGTCGGCGTTGAGCACGTTGATCATCGCGCTCGGGCGCTGGAGGATCGCGATCTCGCCGCTGATGAAGCGCGCCTGCGAGTCGTTGGGGTTCAGCGTGAGGAAATCGGGCGGCATGACCTTTTCCTTGGCGAGCGCGACCCAGCGTTCGAGGCCGCTCACCGCCTCCGCGCTGTTGAACGTCCACGTCTTCACCGCCGTGTCGTACAAACGACCGCCGTCGATGAGCATGAAGGCGAACTCGTCGTTCGCGTGCGCGAAGCCGTAGATCTGCTTTCCGTCGGCGCGCTTGAAGGTGAGCTTCTTCGCCGCGTCCAGGAACTCCTCGTAGGTCCAATTGCCGTCCTTCGGCGGTGTGACGCCGCGCTCCTTGAAAAGGTCGAGGTTGATGTACTCGAACCACGGCACGATCCACAGGGGATACGCGACGACCTTGCCCTTGTACGTCGTCGCCGTGAGCGCGCTCGCGTTGAAGTCGGCCTTCTCGGCGGCGGTGAGCGGTGGCTCGGAGAGCTGACCCGCCGCCGCGTACTTGAGGACATCACCACCGGTCGTGTGGAAGACGTCCGGTCCGGCCTTCTGCTGGAGGATCGCGATGTCGAATTTCTGATCGGTCTCGGGACCGAACGGACCACCCTGGATCGTGATCGTGTAGTTCGGATTGTGATCACGGAAGCCCTTCACCGCTCCATCCGACGTCACCGTTTCGGCGCTCTGCGTCCCGGCGGTGTAGTTCCGCCGCCACCATTCGATGCTCACCGGCTTCGCCACGACGGCCGACGCCGACGGCGCGGAGCTCGTCCCGGTGGGTGCGGCGGCGGGACCGCAGGCAACGGCGACGCCGACCGCGGCGAGCGCCTGGAGGAACCGTCTCCGATCGATCGTCACGCCAGCGTCGCTCTCCATCTCATGCCCTCCCCGCGAATTTCGGCTCGACTATACCTGCGGTGTGATCCTCAGCCGGCGCGCGCTCAATCGGGCGCTGCTCGAGCGGCAGCTCCTGCTGCGCCGCTCAAAGGTATCCGCGCAGGAAGCGATCGAACACGTCGTCGGCATGCAGGCACAGGTGCCCACCGATCCGTACATCGCGCTGTGGACGCGGCTCGTCGGCTTCCGCACCGAAGAGCTCGCTGACCTCATCACCGAGCGCCGCGCGGTACGCATGGGGCTGATGCGCGCGACCGTTCATCTCGTCACCGCGCGCGACGCGCGCGCCATCCGGCCCGTCGTCGCGTCCGTCTACGAGCGCCTCTTTCGGAGCGCGAGAGGCGACGTCGGCGTCCCGACCTTCGCCAGCCGGCTCTCCGGCGTGGATATGGACGCGTTGCTCAGGGCCGGTCGGAAGATCTTGGACGAACGCCCGCGGACCGCGGTGGAGCTTCGGCCGCTGCTGAAGGAGCGATGGCCCGCGGTCGACGGCGAGGCGCTGGCGGCGGCCGTGCACTTCAACCTGCCGCTCGTGCAGGTGCCACCACGCGGCGTGTGGGGCGCGAGTGGCCAGGCGCGCCACACGACGCTCGAGGCCTGGCTCGACATCAAGAAGGATCTCGGTCGCGATGCTTCGCCCGACAAGCTCATCCTCCGCTACCTGCGCGCGTTCGGCCCCGCAACGGTCGCCGATGCGCGGACCTGGTCGCGTCTGGGCGGACTCCGTGAGGTCTTCGAACGGCTCCGGCCACGGCTGCGCACGTTCCGCGACGAGCGAGGCCGCGAACTCTTCGACGTGCCGGACGGCCTGCTGCCAGATCCCGACACGCCCGCGCCGCCGCGTTTCCTGCCTCAGTACGACAACGTCTTCCTGTCGCACGAGGACCGCTCGCGCATCGTCGGCGACGACGTCCGCTGGTCGCAGCGCGCGGTGATGGAAGGCCGCTTCGGCACGGTGCTCATCGACGGATTCGTCGCCGCGACCTGGAAGACCACGCGCCAGGAAGGAACGGTGACGCTGCGGGTCGAGTCCATCGCGCCGCTCGGCCGGCGGGATATGGACGCGGTCGCCGCGGAAGGCATGCGGCTGCTCCAGTTCACCGACCCGGAGGCCTCACACGACGTCAGTGTCGCGCGGACGACGAAATCCGCCGCCGGTCCGGCTCGTAGTCGGACCAGCGTGAGGGTGAGACCGGGTGTCACACTCGAACGCGTCCGAGAGAAGGAGGCCTGAGGTGCCCACGACGAAAGAGTCCATCTTCGAGACCTTCCACATCGACGAAGAGGGAGTCGACCGTGTCATCGAGCGGATCAAGGCCCTGGTCGAGGAAGGGAACGCGCGCCGGCTGGTGGTCAAGACGCGCGACGGCGTCACGATCATCGAGGTCCCGCTGACGCTCGGCGTCGTCGGGGCACTGCTGCTCCCGGTGTGGGCGGCGATCGCCGCGGTGGCCGCGATCGTGACGGACGCCGTGGTCACGGTCGAGAAGCGCACGGACGAGAAGCGCTGAGGTAGCCGGCCTCCGTCACCAGACCGACGTTGATGCGTCACCGGATCGCGATCGGCGGCATCCACATCGAGTCGAGCACGTTCTCGCCCCACCGCAGCGGGGCGGCGGACTTCACCGTGGTCCGCGGCGACGAGCTGCTCGCGCGATACGACGACCTGCCGCGCCACGTCGACTGGCTTCCCCTCGTCCACGCGCGCGCGCTGCCGGGCGGCGCGGTCGAGGGCGACTTCTACGCGTCGGTGAAGGCGGAGCTGCTCGAGCGCCTGCGTGCGGCGCTGCCGCTCGACGGAGTGTTCCTCGATATCCACGGCGCGATGACCGTCGTGGGCCTGACCGACGCGGAGGGAGATCTCGCCACGGCGGTGCGAGGCGTCGTCGGACCGGATGCGCTGATCTCCGCGGCGATGGATCCGCACGGCAACATGTCGCGGCGCCTGGTGAAGGCGCTCGATCTCGCGACATCGCATCGTCTGTCGCCCCACGAGGACGCGCCTCTTACGCGTAAGCGCGCGGTCGCGAATCTCGTCGCGTGC
>WNGJ01002887.1_pt1 | contig 17860 bp, 15 predicted proteins | sample 5400611 | NCBI WGS metagenome assembly WNGJ01 (sample SAMN13153375, study PRJNA577476) | soil metagenome | isolation source: 40 cm soil or saprolite under Garry oak tree replicate 1 | place: USA:California | collected 2016-06-15 | reverse complement strand
CGAATATTCTCGGGTGGCGTCGTGTGGGGCTGCAGGTACGGGCTCGCCGGTCCGGCGTACGGGAAGTAGCGCGTGGTACCGGGAACTTCCTGGTTGTCGCCGGTGAGGCAAGCGCAGCCGATACCGAACGGCGCCGTGATGGTCGGAAGCTGGCACCAGCCCCACGACGTCGTGCAAATGTTCGCGCCCGGCGGGGGCGGCAGGGTGTCGCGAGGAGGTCGCGGCGATGGCGGTCTCTGCTCGGGCCTCGGCGGCGGCGTCATCTGGGCGGACGGTGAGTCCCAACCACACGCAAGGACGAGCGCGACGAGGACCAGGGCGAGGGACGATGGAGCTCTCACTGCGTTTCGCGAGACTTCGCGCCGGTTCCCCTACTTGAGCCGAGGGTCGAGCGCGTCGCGCAGGCCGTCGCCGAAGAGATTGAACCCGAGCACGGTCACGAAGATCGCGATGCCGGGGAAGAGCGAGATCCAGGGGTTGGACTGGATGAACGCCACGTTGGCCTTCAGGTCCCAGCCCCAGCTCGGTGTGGGCGGCTGCGTGCCGAGCCCCAGGAACGACAAGGTCGCTTCGACGATGATCGAGGTCGCGATACCGAGCGTCGTCGTCACGATGATCGGCGCCAGGCAGTTCGGCAGGACGTGGCGCAGCAGGATCCACGGGTCGCGCACGCCGAGGGCGCGGCATGCCTCGATATACTCCTTCTCCTTGATGGACAGCACGCTGCCCCGCACCAGGCGCGCGTAGATCGGGATCCGCACGATGGCGATGGCGCCGGTGACCTTCATGGTGCCGATGAGCCCCGCGGTCGGGGCGAAGATCACCATCAGGATGATGGCGAGCAGGTAGATCGGGAAGGCCAGGATCAAGTCCATCAGGCGCATGATGATCGTGTCGGCGCGGCCGCCGTAGTACCCGGCGATCATCCCGAACGGGACGCCGACGAAGAGGGCGAGCAGCACCGACGAGACGCCGACGGCCAACGAGATCCGGCTGCCGTGGATGACGCGGCTCAGCATATCGCGCCCGAGCTGGTCTGTTCCGAGGGGATAGTCCCATCTCGGGCGCTCGAAGGTGTGGGTCTGATCGCTGGCGATCGGACTCTGGGGCGCAAGCACGTCCGCGAACAGGGCGACGAGGAGCAGCACGGCGACGATCGCCGCGCCGATGAGGGCGGTCGTGCTGCGCCGGAGGCGACGCACGCCCTGCGCGAACGGTGACTCGGCGCGAGCGCCCTTCGCCGACCAGGCGACGTCCGAGGCCGCCGGGAGCTCGGCCTCCTGGAGGCTTCCTCCGCTGATCTCCCGGGGCCCCTTCGGGAACACCTCGCGCTCGTCGTTCATCGTGGCCTCAGCTGTAGCGGATCCGCGGATCGAGGAAGGTGTACGTGAGATCGACGATGAGGTTGATGACCACGAACGCGAGCGCCGTCACCAGGGCGAAGCCCTGCACTTGCTGGTAGTCGCGCGCGATGATGGCGTCGATCCCGAACGTGCCGAGGCCCGGCATCGCGAAGAGCGTCTCCACGACGATCGCGCCGCCGATGAGGAAGCCGACCTGGAGGCCCATCACGGTCACGGTCGGGATCAGCGCGTTCTTCAGCGCGTGCTTGAGTACGACCGGCCGCTCGCTCAGACCCTTGGCGCGTGCGGTCGTGACGTATTCCGTGCGAATGACCTCGAGCATGCTCGCGCGGAGCAGCCGCGTGAGGAGCGCGGCCCGTCCGACACCGAGGGCCAGCGCGGGCATCAGGACGTGTTGAGTATTGCCCCAGAGACCCGCGGCACAGACCACGGTCTGGCACGTGCCGGGCAGGTACACCCAGCCCGAGCTCGGCAGCCACCCGCCGAGGCCGACGGAGAACACGAGGAGGAGCAGGACGCCGAGGAAGAACTCGGGGATGGAGACCCCGATCATCGCCACGGAGGTCGCGGTGTAGTCGGCCCACGTGTTCTGGCGCAAGGCGCCGATGATGGCGGCGGGGATCGCGATCGCGAGCGCCACCGCCATCGAGAGGACGACCAGCTCGAGGGTCACCGGCAGGCGCACCAGCACGTCCTTGAGGACGGGGCGGCCGGTGAGGATCGAGGCGCCCCAGTCACCCTGCACCAGCTTGCCGAGCCAGATCACGTACTGGACGAGTATCGGCTTGTCGAGCCCATAGTCGTGACGGGCTTTGATCGCATTTTCCTCGGTGTAGGCGTCGCCTAGCAGGGACACGACCGGGTCACCGGGGATCGACCGCATCATGATGAACACCACGAACGTGATCCCGAGGATGGTCGGAATGATCTGCAGCAACCGCTTCAGGATGTAGATCCGCATCCGGTGGCCCCGGCTACTTGTCCAGCCAGACCTTGTCGAAGTGCACTTCGAATTCCGCGTTGTAGACGTAGCCCTTGATCCACGGCTGCGCGACCATGTAGAACGGCGAGCCGGAGATCGTGTTCCAGTAGAGCTTGTCGGCGCTGAACTCCTGGAACTCCTTGGCGATGGCCTTGCGCTTCACGGGGTCCATCTCGCGGGCGTAGCGCGCGTAGTAGTCGTCGACCTTGCTGTCCGTGTGCCGTGTGTGGTTCCAGGAGGCCGGCGTCGTCGACAGGAACGCGTTGCTGTCGAGCGTCAGCAGGGACAGGAGGTCTTCGACGTACATGTCCCACGGCCCGTCCTGGTTGGCCGCGGTCATCCAGGTGACCTTGTCCACCAGCCGGATGTTCGCGGTCACGCCGATCCGGCTCATCTGCTCCTTGATGACGGTCGCGATGATGTTGAACACGCTCTTCTCGGTGTTGGTCATCAGCTCGAAGGTCAGCGGTTTCTGCGGGCCGTAGCCGGCCTCGGCGAGCAACGCTTTCGCTCGGGCCTGATCATAGGGACACAGATGGGTGACGTCGACGGTGTCCAGGGTGCCTGGCGGAATGATCCCGACCCACGGGGTGGCCTGGCCCTTGAACGCGATCTTCACGATCTCTTTGCGGTCGATTCCATAGCATCCCACCGCCTTGCGCACCCGGACATCACTGAAGATCGGGTGCGGTGCGCGATCCTTGGACATGGGCTTGCCGTCCTTGGGGACGGTGACCTTCATCGCCGCGAGCATCGGCGTCGTTTCCTTGCCGGTCATGATCTGGGCGCGCGGATTCTGCGCCTTCATCGTGTCGACGTGCTCGGGGGAGAACGAGGCGATGAAGTCGATCTCTCCGGCCTTGAACGCGGCCATCTCGGTGACGGGATCTTTGATCACACGAATCATGACCCGATCCAGGTAGGGCAGCCCCGACTCGAAGTACTTGTCGAAGCGGTCCATCACCAGGTGGCTACCCTTCACCCATTCCACGAGCTTGAATGGCCCGCAGCCCACCACGGCGCCGGGCTTGCCCTGCTTCCGGTCGTCCAGCGTGAACTTCTGCGTGGCGGTCGGCGAGTAGAGGATCAGCCCCGTGCGGTAGCCGGCGAGCATGTGCAGCATGAAGGCGTAGGGATGCTTGAGGCGGATCTGTGCCGTCTGGGGGTCGAGTACCTCGACCGAGTGCACCGACTCGTAGAAGGTCCGCATGCCCGAGCCCGTGGCCGGGTCCATGAGCCGGTCGATGCTGAACTTGACGGCGGTGGCGTCGACCTTGGTGCCGTCGTGGAAGAGGACGTTCCTCTTGAGCTTGAACGTGTACAGAAGGCCGTCGGGCGAGACCTGCCACGACTCGGCGGCGTCGCCGACGAACTTGCCGTCGGGTGTGATGTTGACGAGGCCGCACCCGACGTTCATCGCGACCCACATCATTTCGTAGCCGGGCGCGGTGTGGAAATCGAGGTGCGCGATCTCGTTACCGTAGGACACGCGCAGCATTCCGCCGCGCTTCGGCGTCTGCGCCTCGGCTGATGGAGCTCCGGACAGACCCAGCAGCATGCCGGTTGCGAGGACGAGGCCGAGCAGGGGGCGCATCGGGCACATAGTGATTGTCCTCTCTGATCTCACCGGTCGAGCCAGACCCGACCGTAGAGCACCTTGAACTCGGAGTTGTAGACGTAGCCCTTCATCCACGGCTGGGCCACGCTGTAGAACGGCGAGCCGGAGATCGTGTTCCAGTAGAGCTTGTCGGCGCTGAACTCCTGGAACTCCTTGGCGATGGCTTTGCGCTTCCCCGGGTCCATCTCCCGCGCGTAGCGGGCGTAGTAGTCGTCGACCTTGCTGTCGGTGTGACGCGCGCTGTTCCACGCCGCCGTGCTCATCGCCAGGAAGCTATTGAGGTCCAAGGTCAGCTGGGATGCGAGGTCTTCGACGTACATGTCGAACGGCCCATCCTGGGTGGCAGTGTTCATCCAGCTGACCTTGTCGGTCAGCCTGATGTTCGCCGTCACGCCGATGCGCGCCATCTGCTCCTTGATCACGGTCGTGATGATACTGAATACGCTCTTCTCGGTGTTGGTCATGAGCTCGAAGGTCAGCGGCTTCTGCGGGCCGTAGCCGGCCTCGGCCAGCAGCGCCTTCGCCCGGGCCGGGTCGTACGGGCACATGTGCGTCACGTCGACCGTGTCCTGCGTGCCGGGCGGGATGATCCCGAGCCACGGGGTGGCTCGTCCCTTGAACGCGATCTTGACGATCTCCTTGCGGTCGATCCCGTAGCACCCCACCGCCTTACGGACCCGGACGTCGGCGAAGATCGGATGCGGTGCACGGTCCGCGGACATCGGCTTGCCGTCCCTGGACACCGTGACCTTCATCATCGCGACCATCGGGGTCGTCTCTTTCCCGGTCATGATCTGGGCGCGCGGATTCTGCGCCTTCAGCGTGTCGAGGTGGTCGGGCGAGAAGTCCGGGATGAAGTCGACCTCTCCGGCCTTGAAGGCCGCGAGCTGGGTTACCGGGTCCTTGATCACGCGGACCGTGACGCGAGCGAGGAGCGGCAGCCCCGGCTCGAAGTACTTGTCGAAGCGGTCCATCACGAGATGGCTGCCCTTGATCCACTCGACCAGCTTGAAAGGACCGCAGCCCACGACGGCGTCCGGCTTGCCCTGCTGGCGATCCTGAACGGTGTACTTTTGCGTCGCGGTCGGCGACGAGATCACGAAGCCCATCCGGTAGGCCGCGAGCATGTGGAGCAGGAACGCGTAGGGCTGCTTGAGCCTGATCTGGACCGTGTGGGGGTCGAGCGTCTCGACCGAGTGCACCGACTCGTAGAAGGTCCGCATGCTCGACCTGGTGGCCGGGTCCATGATCCGGTCGATGCTGAACTTCACCGCGGCGGCGTCGACGGCGGTGCCGTCGTGAAAGACGACGTCCTTTCTGAGCTTGAACGTGTAGAGGAGACCATCGGGGGAGATCTGCCAGGACTCCGCGGCGCTCGGCACGAACTTGCCGTCGGGGGTGATGCCCAGGAGGCCGCAGCCGATGTTCATCGCGACCCAGTTCAGCTCGTAGCCGGGTGCGGTGTAGAAGTCGAGGTTGGAGATCTCGTTGCCGTACGCGACACGCAGGTTCCCTCCGCGCTTGGGCTCTTGAGCCTCGGCGAAGTACGGCGGCGCGACGCAGGCGGCGGCGACCAGGAGACCCGCGAGAGCGCGACGTGTGCACATGGCGTCTTTCCTCCCTGACCAAAGCGGACGGACAAGGCGGCCTTGAGCGAGAGTCGCGCTACTTTACAGCAGTTGCCTCCTGTCAACAACCCGCGGCGCTGGGGGGCGTCTCAGGACCCGGCCGGGAAGCGCCCCGGTGTGATCGCCGCCGTCCACGACGACCTCGCCGTTGACGATCACGGTGGAAACGCCGACCGCGTACTGGTGAGGGTCGTCGTAGGTCGCGAGGTCGCTGATACGGGCGGGATCGAAGACCGCGACGTCCGCCCAGGACCCTTCTCGCAACATGCCGCGGTCGCCGAGCCCGAGCGCCGCGGCTGACGCGCCGGTCGTCTTGTGGACGGCGGCCGGGAGGCTCAGCAGGCCGAGATCGCGGACGAAGGCGCCGAGGAGGCGCGCGTGCGTTCCGTAGGAGCGCGGATGCGGCTTCCCCTGACTGGTCACGCCCGATGTCGCCAGCGCGTTGGCGTCCGAACCGACCGTGACCCATGGGGTGCCCGTGATGTCGCGGACGTCCTGCTCGCTCATCGACGTGATCAGGATCCGCGTCGCGCCTCGGTCGGCGAGGAGGAAGTCGCACACGGCGTCCAGGGGGTCGACCCGCCGTCGGCGCGCGATTTCACCGAGCGTGCGGCCGGCGTCTCGAGGCTGATGCGATGAGATCGCGACACGCACGACGTCCCACGAAGGGATGCGTCCGAAGTTGGTCAAGCCGTGGCGCGCGATGTCCGCGCGGATTCGCGTGCGCGCCTCGGCCCGGCCGAGCCGTTCCAGCATGGCCGGGATCCCGCCCTCGACGACCCAGCGGGGAAGGAGGTTGCGCAGGGGGTTGGTGGCCGTGTCGTACGGATACGCGTCGCAGTCGACGGCGAGCCCGCGCGATCGCGCGGCGGCGATCTCGCCGAGGAGCCGGCCGGCGCCGCCCCAGTTGTCGACGCCGGAGAGCTTCAGGTGCGCGATCTGCACGTGGACGCCGGTCACCTCCGCGACCGCGATCGCCTCGCGGACGGCGTCGCCGACGTGGTCGGCCTCGTCGCGGATGTGCGACGAGTACGCGGCGCCGTGCCGCCTGAGCACCCGCGCGAGCGCCAGGATCTCGGCCGAGTCGGCGTAGCATCCGGGCGCCGTGAAGAGCCCGGAGGAGAGCCCCCACGCGCCGGCCGCCAGGGCCTCGGCGAGGAGAACTTCCATCGCGGCCTGCTCGGCGCTGGTGAGCGGCCGATTCTCCATCCCCGCGGTCATGAGCCTGAGCGTGTTGTGTCCGACCTGCATGATCACGTTGACCGACGTCGGGGGAAAGCTCCGGACGTAGTCTGTGAAGCTCGACTCGCCAAACGGAAGCGATGGCGCGCTGGCCGCCAGGTATTCGCGAAGCATCCCCACGCGGTCGGGCAGCGCGGGAGCGACCGAGAAGCCGCAGTTGCCGACGACCTCCAGGGTCACGCCCTGCCTGATCTTCGACTCGGCGCGAGGATTCAGCGGCAAGGTGAAGTCCGAGTGCGTGTGGATGTCGATCAGCCCCGGTGTCACGACCTGGCCGCGCGCGTCGATGACCCGGTGGGCCGCCCGCGAGGACTTCCGCTCGATTGCGACGATGCGGCCGGCGTCGACGCTCACATCGGCGTCGAACCCCGGCGCTCCGCTGCCGTCGATCACATGACCGCCGCGAATCAGGAGCTCGTCCATGGCTCCTCCGAGGCGGCCTTCCCGGTCACCCGCGCGCCCGGCCGAGGTGGGCGTCGCGCTGGGCCTGGAGTCCGGCGTCCGCGTAGCTCATGAGGTCCGGCCGCGCGCGCCCGAGCATGACCTGGAGATAGGCCGGCTCGAGTCCGACGTTCTCGAACCCATGGATGACGCCGGCCGGCGCCGAGACACAATCCCAGCGCCCGAGCACGGTCTCCTCGCGGCGGCCGGCACCGTCCTCGAAGAAGACCTTCACCTTGCCGTCGAGGATGAAGAACACCTCCTCGACCTCGTGCGTGTGCGCGGCGTTGCCCTGGCCCGGCGGCACGAACATGACGCTCAACGTGAACTGCTCGGCGGGAATGGCCCGCGCGTCGGTCTTGCCGGAGGCGCCGGCGCCGATGTACCGATGCTGGGCCCGCCGGTAGCCCTCGACGCGAGCGTCGGCGAACGCGTCCCAGTCTGGCTGGCGGTCCACGAAGCGAGCCACGCGGGTCCGCAAGAGCTCCTCGAGCGTCGTCATCCGGAGTCCTCCTCAGGTCGCCGGAACGTTAGCGGCGGCACCGGGTAGAATACGCCCGTGCGGATCGGCTTCCACCTCACACCGTTCTGGAGCCCGACCGACCGCGCCCCCACCGCGATCATCGACGAGGCGATCGAGGTGGTGCACGCCGCGGCGGGCCTGGGCTTCGCGTGGGTCTCGGTTGGGCATCACTGGCTCTCGCATCCGACCGTGTGGCCCCATCCGATCGCGATGCTGAGCCGCCTCGCGCCGGAGGCGGGCGAGATGCGGCTCAAGACCTCGATGCTCCTGCTGCCGCTCCTGAATCCGGTGGACGTCGCCGAGAGCGTGGTGACGCTCGACCACATCACGCACGGCCGGCTCGACGTCGGCGTCGCGATCGGCTATCGCGAGCGCGAGCTCGAGGCCGCCGGCCTCGGGCGCAAGGACCGGGTGCCCAAGCTCGTGGAATCGCTCGGCGTGATGAAGCGGCTCTGGCGCGGCGAGGAAGTCACCTTCGCGGGTGCCTACACGAAGCTGACCACGGCGCGGCTCGGCCTGCCGCCCTTTCAGCGTCCGCATCCGCCGCTCGAGATGGGTGCCCAGAGCGTCGGCGCGACGCGGCGAGCGGCGCGGCTCGTCGACGCGGTGTTCTTCGGCCCTCAAGTTGCCTGGGCCGACGTCGGGCGCCTGGTCTCGGTCTATCGGGAGGCGCGCGCGATGGAAACGCCGGGCGCGCCGGGCACCGCGTACGCCTCGCGCAGCCTGATCGTCGGCGCGAGCAAGGAGGCGGCGCGGGCGGCCGCGCGCGGATATCTCGAGCGGACGTTCGCGATGTACCGGAGCTGGGAGATGCAGGAGCCCAGCATGGTGCAACTCCAGCTCGGTTTCGACACGAGCCTCGACGACTGGACGATCAACGGCACTCCGCGCGAGTGCCTGGAGACGATCGCGCGGGCGCGCGAGCGAGGGCTCGACGGCATCGGCTTCACGATTTACAGCCTGCCGCGCGAGGTGAAGGCGCGTGTCGAGTATCTCCGGATGATCGCCGACGAGATCGTCCGTCCCGCCGCGGCGCTCGGCCCCTGACCGTGCTCAGGCCGTTCACGCTTCATCGGCCTGAGACCGCCGAAGAGGCATGCGCGCTCCTGGCCGAGCTCGGCGAAGACGCGGCGGCGTACGCGGGCGGGACCGAGCTCCTGCTCCTGATGAAGCTCGGCCTGCTCCGGCCGCGCCACCTCGTCGACGTCAAGCGCATCGGCGGATTCGGTGACATCAGCGATGGCGCGCGGCTCACGATCGGCGCCGCCGTCACGCATCGGGCGGTCGAGCAGTCCGCGCTCGTTCGATCTCGCTGCTCGCTGGTCGGCTCGGTCGCCCGGCACGTGGCGAACGTGCGGGTCCGGAACGTCGGCACGGTCGGCGGTAACCTCGTCTTCGCCGATCCCCACAGCGATCTCGCGACCCTGTTCCTGACTCTCGACTCGGCCGTGGAGCTCGTGTCGCCGCGCGGGCGTCGTGAGCTGCCGCTTGCCGAGTTCGTGCGCGGGCCCTGGGAAACGGCGCGCGCATCCGACGAGCTGCTCGCGTCGGTCCGCCTCACGCCGTGGCCGAGCGAGACCGCCGCGGCCTACGTGAAGTTCGGCGTGCACGAGCGTCCCACGCTCGCGGTCGCCGCCGCGCTGCGCGTCGCCGGCGCCCACGATGCCGGCCGCGGTCGCGGCGACCGGATCGTGGACGCACGCATCGCCGTCGGTTGCGTCGGCCCGCGGCCCACGCGCGCTGCCGCCGCCGAGGCGAGGCTGACGGATGTGTCGATCACCGACGTCGAGGAGGCGGCTCGCGCGGCATCGGACGTTGCCGCCGCGAGCGTCGATCCGGCCGACGACCTCTACGGCTCGGCCGACTACAAGCGCGAGATGGTGGCGGTCTTCGTGCGCCGGGCGCTCCGGATCGCCGCCTCGCGAGCGCGGGGCGCTGAGCCCAGCGAGCGATTCCCGCACGCCGTGGTGGCCTGAGGGCGGCGGCGTGAGGATTCGCGTGATCGTCAACGGCCGCCCGCGCGAGCTCGAGGTCGCCGCCCACGCGCTGCTGCTCGACGTGCTGCGCGACGGCCTCGACCTGAAGGGTGCCAAGCGCTCGTGCGACATGCAGGTGTGCGGCGCCTGCACGGTGCTGGTCGACGGCCTGGCGGTGAGCGCCTGCACCTATCTGGCGCTGGAGGCCGACGGCCGCTCGGTCCTGACCGTCGAGGGCCTCGCCGACGGCGAGTCGCTCCATCCGCTTCAGCGTGCCTTCATCGACGCGGGCGCCGTGCAGTGCGGCTTCTGCACTTCCGGCATGCTGCTCACGGCTCGCGCGATGCTGGCCGAGAACGCGAAACCGACTCGCGCCGACGTGCTGCACTACCTGCGCGGCAGCCTCTGCCGGTGCACGGGCTATCGGAAGATCGTAGACGCGGTCCTGGCCGCCGCGGAGAACGCCCGGTGAGCGCGCGACCGCTGCGCGTCGTCGGTCAACCCGTGCCCCGTGTGGACGCGCTCGAGAAGGTCACCGGCCGCGCGCGCTACGTGACCGATCTCACCGTGTCGGGCATGGCTCACGCGAAGGTGCTGCGCTCGCCGTATGCCCACGCTCGCGTCAGGCGCGTGGACGTCACGCGCGCTCGCGTGCTGCCGGGCGTTTTTGCCGCGATCGCCGGCGCCGATCTCACCTGGTGCGATCCGTATTACGGGCCGGCGTATCGCGATCGGCCGGTGCTCGCGATCGACGTCGCGCGCTACGAGGGCGAGCCGGTGGCCGCCGTCGCGGCGGTCGACGAGGCGACGGCCGAGGCCGCGCTCGAGCTCATCGACGTCGACTACGAGCCGCTCGCGGCCGCGATGACGCTCGAGGAGGCGCTCGCCCCGGACGCGCCGCTCGTGCACGCCGGCCAGCCGCCGGCTGGCCATTTCGCCGACCTCTCCACGTTGCGGCCACAACCGGGCACGAACGTCTGCCATCAATTCCACTTCGCGCGCGGCGACACGGCCGCGGCGCTGTCCGGCGCCGACGTCGTGGTCGAGGACGCGTACCGGTTTCCGTCCGTCCAGCACGTGGCGCTCGAGCCCCACGCGGTGCTCGCCGCCTGGGACGAGACCGGTGGGCTCACGTTGTGGGCGTCGACCCAGAACCCGTACTCGGTGCGCGTGGAGCTCGCGAAGATGTTCGACGTGCCGCTCGCGCGAATTCGCGTCGTGGTCCCCCATCTCGGCGGTGGCTTCGGCAGCAAGACCTACGCGAAGCTCGAGCCCCTGGCGGCCACCCTCGCGCGTGCGGCCGGTCGGCCGGTGCGCCTGGCGGCTTCGATCCCGGAAGCGTTCCAGACGGTGCGCCGCTGCGCCTCGCGCGTCAACGTGCGCGTCGGCTTCCGGCGCGATGGCACGCTCGTCGCGGTCGAGTGCGCCGCTGACTACGACGTGGGCGCCTACGCGGACATCGGGCCACGGGTCGTTCAGAAAGGCACGTACACGGCGACTGGCCCGTATCGGGTGCCGCACGCCAGGCTCGAGTCGCGCGCCGTCTACACCAACACGACGCCGGGCGGCGCGTTTCGGGGATTCGGCGTGCCGCAGCTCGCGTGGGCCCTCGAGTCGCTCTTCGACGTGGCGGCGGACCGGTTGAGCCGAGATCCGGTCGACCTCCGGCGCCAGAACTTCCTGGCCCACGGCGAGGAGTTCGCTCCAGGCGACACGCCGATCGACGGCAAGCTCGAGGAGAGCCTGGGCCGCGCCGCCGAGGCGATCGGCTGGAACCGGACGGGTGCCGCCGATCGAGGGCGGGGCATCGCGGCGATGCTCAAGGCGTCGGTGGCGCCGAGCGTGTCAGAGGCGATCGTGCGCCTGCACGCGGACGGCAGCGTAACCGTGCTCGCGAGCGCGGTCGAGATGGGGCAGGGGACGCGCACCGTGCTGGCGCAGATCGCCGCCGAGGTGCTGAGCGTGTCGCTCGACCGAGTGACGGTCGTCCAGCCCGACACCGCGGTGACGCCGTACGATCAGACCACGAGCTCGAGCCGCTCGACCGCGATGACCGGGCGCGCGGTGCAGGTCGCCGCCGAAGACGTGCGCGAGCAGCTGCTCGCGGTCGTGGCGCAGCGCCTCGCTCTCGCCACGCGAGACCTCGCGCTTGCCGACGGCGTGGTCGTGGCTCCGTCGCGTCGACTCACCTATGCCGAGGCGCTGGCGCTCAGGTTCGGGATGTCCGGCGGCGAGCTGATCGGCCGCGGGGTGATCGCGCCCGGCCGCACCGCGGCGCCCCTCGGCGGCAGCACGCCGTTCTGGGAGATGGCCGTGGGCGCGGCCGAGGTGAGCGTGGACGAGGAGACCGGCGCGGTGCGAGTCGAACGGTACGTCTCGGTCGCCGACGTCGGCCGCGCGATCAACCCCCTCACGCTCGAGGGCCAGGACGAGGGCGGTGTCGTGCAGGGGCTCGGCCACACGCTCCTGGAGGAGATGCTCTACGCGGACGGCCACCTGCTGAACGGCACGTTGCTGGTGTATCGCGTGCCGCGCGCCGACGATGCGCCGTCGGACCTCGAGTGCCGCTTCGTGGAGAACGCGGACGGCAGCGGGCCGTTCGGCGCGAAGGGCGCGGGCGAGGGCAGTCTCATCCCGGTGAGCCCGGCGGTGGCCAACGCCCTCGCGCGGCTCACCGGCGTGCGGCTCCGCGACCTGCCGCTCACTCCGGAGCGTGTCTGGCGCGCGCTCCGGGCCCGCCCACCGCGCGCCTGAGGACGCCGACTACCGCAGCGCTCGGTACACCTCGGTCTCGAACTTCCCGAAGAGGTCGATCGCCGTGTGGTCGTAGAACGGGAGGAGCTGCGAGAGGAACACCCCGGCGACACGCTTCGTGCGATCGATCCAGAAGTATGTGTTGGCCAGGCCGGCCCACGCGAGACTGCCGGCCGAGCGCCCGGTCGGCGCCTCCTGCGTGTTGATCAGGAAGGTCAGCCCCCAGCCCTTGCGCATGCCCGGGAACAGGTCGACGTCGTTGGACAGCCCGGGCGCCGCCGTCTTGATCGCGGGAATGTCGAGCGGAGCGATGTGGTTCTGCGCCATGAGGTCGACGGTCTCACGACGCAAGAGCTGGGCGCCGTTGAGGCTGCCGCCCTGCATGATCATCTGCGTGAAGGTCAGGTAATCGCGGGCGGTGCCGTAGAGGCCGCCGCCGCCCATGTGGAACTCGGGATCCTCCGGCAGGCCGAATTCGATCGGCGCGAGCGCGCCCTGATCGTCGCGCTGGTGCACGCTCGCGAGCCGCGCGCGCTGGGAGGGCGAGAGCTTGAACGAGGTGTCCTTCATGCCGAGAGGGCCGAAGATGTTGTCCTGGAAATAGCGGTCGAGTTTCTGGCCGCTCACGGTCTCGACCATCTTGCCGATCCAGTCGATGCTGATCCCGTATTCCCACCGGTCACCCGGATCGAACAACAAGGGCGTGGTCAGCGCCGCGTTCGTGCAGGTGGTGATGCCCGGCGTGTTGGTGGCGCTCTGGTACTGCGCGATCTCCGGCCGCCAGATCTCGTAGGCGAAGCCCGCCGTGTGCGTCAGGAGGTGCCGGAGCGTGATCGGCCGCCTGGGCGCCCGGAGCCGCGGCTGGCCCGCGGGGTCGAACCCCTCGAGCACCTTGGCGGACGATAGAGCGGGGACCACGTCGCTGGCCGGTCGCTCGAGACCGAGCTTGCCCCGTTCGACCAGCTGCATGGCCGCGGTTCCCGTGATGGCCTTGGTCATCGACGCGATCCAGACGACCGAGTCGACGGTCATCGGGGCGTCGTTACCGAGCTCGCGCTTGCCGAAGGCGCCCTCGTAAATGGTCTCCTTGTCCCTGGCGGCGACGGCCACGATGCCGGGCATGGCTTTCGACTCGACGGCCTGGCTGAAGAGCTTGTCGATTGACGCGATCGTTGGCATGGACTCCTCCTCTTGAAGCGGCCGCGGACGGATGAGCGACAGCTTAGAGCAGGACCACCGGCGTCGCAACGACTCGCATCGGGTGTTCCACGGTGCTGCTCTCAGGCGAATTCCCGAGACGGAAACCCTTGAGGCCTTTTGCGCGTCGCAATCGTGGAGGATAGTCACGATGCGACACAAGATTTCCGCAGGGTTCGTGGTCTTCGCCCTGGCGTTGGTTCTGGCGGGCGCGGTCTCGCCGGCCGTCGCGGACGAGCAGTTCGTTCGCGTTGACGGGCTCGTGCAGTGGATCGGCGGCGGTCAGATGATCGTGCAGGCGGACACCGGGGCCAGCGTCGGCGTCGATCTCACGAGCGTGCCCCAGGACGAGTATGCCGGGCTGGGGGTGCGGGACCGGGTTGCCGTCATCGGCATGGTCTCGCCCGACGGTCGCCGCGTGATCGGCACCTCGATCGCCAGAAGCGCCCGGGCTCGGTAGACCGGACGCCCGGCCGGACGGCGCCACCGCCGTCTAGAGGCGTGCCAGGCCGGGCTCGGCGGCGCGCACGGTGTAGACTGTGCGCGCTATGGCGACCGAACGAGATCTCTGCTTCACGCCTGCCGTCGACCTCCTCAAGCTTTATCGCGCTCGCCGCGTTTCGCCGCTCGAGGTCATGCAGGCGGTCCTGGCCAGAATCGACGCGGTCAACCCCGACGTGAACGCGATCGTGACTTTGGTGCGCGAGGACGCGCTGCGTGACGCGCGTCGCGCGACCGCCACGCTTCGCCGCGGCGCCCGCCTTGCGCCGCTCTTCGGTGTGCCCGTCGGCATCAAGGACGTCACGGTGACGAAGGGCATCCGCACGACGCACGGCTCCAAGCTTTTCGAGAGCCACGTGCCCGACGAGGACGCGCTGGTGGTCGAGCGCCTGCGGGCGGCCGGCGCGATCGTGATCGGCAAGACCAACACGCCCGAGTTCGCGTTCGGCCCGAACACCGTCAACGCGGTGTTCGGCGCCACCCGTAACCCGTGGAATCTTGCCCTGACGGCCGGCGGCTCCAGCGGCGGCTCGGCGGCGGCACTGGCGACGGGCATGTGCCCGCTGGCCGAAGGCACCGATCTCGGCGGCTCCCTGCGAGGTCCGGCGTCTTATTGCGGTGTCGTCGGGTTCCGCACGACGCCCGGGCTGATCCCGCGCTACCCCTCGGTGCTCGCCTGGGACACCTATTCGGTGGAAGGCCCGATGGCTCGGACCGTCGGGGACGCGGCGCTGATGCTCTCGGTGATGTCGGGCCTCGACGATCGCTCGCCGATTTCCTATGAGGTCGACCCGCGCGCGTTGGCGAATGCCACCAAGGCTCCATCGGTGAAGGGCGCGCGAGTCGCGTGGACGCCCGATCTCGGCGGGTTGATGACGATCGACGACGAGGTGCGAACCGTGTGCGCGCGCGCCGTCTCCGTCTTTCGATCGGCGGGCGCTCGCGTCGAGACGGCCAGCCCGGACCTGAGCGACGTACCCGAGATCGTCCGGCTCACGCGGGGGCTCCTGATGGTCGCTCGCCACGCGGACAAGCTTCCCGAGCACCGCGCCGTGCTCCAGGAGGGGCTCGTGGAGAACACCGAGCAGGGGTTGGCGCTCACGTCACGGGACGTGGCTCGAGGCGAGCTTCTGCGCACGCGCCTCTGGCAACGCGTCCGTGAGTTCCTGAGCACGCGCGATCTCCTGATCACGCCGACGTCGGCCACGCCGCCGTTTCCGATCGAGCAGGCCCATGCGCTCGAGGTCAACGGCCGGCCGGTGGGCCGGATCCTGCAGCGCTCCTATCTCACGTACGCGTTCTCGGTGCTCGGCGTGCCGGCCATTTCGATCCCGTGCGGCTTCACGAGCCAGGGCCTGCCGGTGGGCCTGCAGATCGTCGGCCGTCGTCGCGGCGAAGCGGCCGTGCTGCGGGCGGCGGCGGCCTTCGAGGCGGCGCAGCCGTGGGCGGCGCACGTCCCGCCGATCGTGCACCGCGCGCGCTGACGAAGGCCCGCGAGCGGACCACGTCCGCCGACTCAGGAGGAACCGATGAAAACGAATCGCCGGATCAACGTGACGTCGGGACGAACGCTCGAGAAGCTGGCGCACTACTCGCGGGCCCTGCGGGTCGGCGATATGGTCCTGCAGTCGGGCACGACGGCGATCGATCGGCAGGGCAATGTCCGAGGGGTCGGCGACGTCGCCAGGCAGGTCGAGAGCATCATGACCATCGCCGAATGGAGCCTGGGCAAGGCCGGCGGCAAGCTCGCTGACGTCGTGCGCAGCCGCATCTACGTCACCGACATCCGGGTCGGCGACGGGGCCGCGCGGACCCTGGCCCGCTATCTGCGCGATGCGCGGCCGGCCGCCACGCTCGTGCAGGTGAACGGGCTCGCGCGTCCCGAGCAGCTCGTCGAGATCGAGCTCGACCTGGTCGACGGCGCCCGAGCCGCGGCGCGCCGCATCTCGTCTGGCCGCGCCATCGAAGACGAGTACGCTTACTCGCGGGCCGTGCGCGTCGGCGACCGCGTGTTCGTCTCCGGGACGACCGCGCTCAGCGCCCGCGGTGTCGTCGAAGGTAAGGACGATCTCTACCGGCAGACGCGGAGCACGTTGGACACGATCTTCTCGGCTCTCGCCGAAGCGGGCGCCGCGCGCGAGGATATCGTCTACACCAAGACGTTTCTCACCGACCTCGGCCGCAGCGCGGACTACACGCGCGCCTGGCTCGAAGCCCTCGGCGACGTGCGGCCCACGTCGACCCTGCTCGCGATCCCCGCGCTCGTGCTCCCGGAGATGCTGATCGAGATCGAGGCCGAGGCGATCATCGGCGCGGCGAAGACCCGGCGCGACATCTATACGCAGCAGCAGCGCGAGAAGCCGCGCGGCTACGCGCGGGCCGTGGAGGTGGGCGACTGGATCTGGGTCAGCGGCTGCACGTCGATGAACGCGGCAGGGGAGCCGCAGGCGGCGGGTGACTGGGCCGCGCAAACCGACCTGTCGATCGAGACCGCCCGCTGGGCGCTCGCGCAGGCCGGCGCCTCACTGGATGACGTGGTCCGCCGTCGCACCTTCACGGTCGAGGGCGCAGCCGTGAATCGACCCCACGGTGAGGGCCCAGCCTGGTTCGCGAAGAGCTGCCCCGCGTCCCTCGGCTGCCGCATCGCCGGCCTCGCGCGGCCCGAGTTGCTCGTGGAGGTCGAAGTGGCGGCGGTCAAGGGCGCTCACGCGGGGATCGAATGGGTCGGACCGGACGCCGACGATCCGCTGGACCGCGCCTAGGTCACTCGAACATCAGGACGGTGCGCGCCACCTCGCCGGCCTTCATCGCGCGAAACGCGTCGTTGACGTCCTCGAGCCGGCCGCGCCGCGTGATCATCTCGTCCAGGCGCAGCAGGCCGCGCTGGTAGAAGTCGACGTACTTCGGCATGTCGACCTTGAAGCGGTTCGAGCCCATGCTGCAGCCCTGGATGCGCTTCTCGCGGAGGAACACGCTGCCCTCGAGCTCGAGCTTCTGGCCGACCGGGATCATCCCGATCACGGTGGCGGTGCCTCCCGGACGGATGCACTCGAAGGCCTGCTCGGCGGCTTTCTTGAGACGTCGACGGCGATGATCATCCCGGCGCCCGCGATGCGCGCGCCCTGGATGACGGCCAAGCCGACGCCACCGGCGCCGTATACCGCCACCGTCGCGCCCGCTTCGACACGAGCGGTGTTGAGCACGGCGCCCACGCCCGACGTCACGCCGCAGCCGATCAGCGCCCCGCGATCGAGCGGCATGTCGTCGCGGACTTTGACGAGGCCGTTCTCGTGGACCAGCATTTTCTCGGCATAGGCCGACAGGTTCGCGAACTGGTTCACGGGCGAGCCGTTCCAGCTGAGCTTCGGCGGCTCCTGCGGCGAGCGGACCGGCCTCGACTGGCAGAGATGAGTCCGCCCGGTCAGGCAGTACGAACAGTGTCCGCAGAAGACGGATAGACAGGCGATCACGTGATCGCCGGCCTTGAACTCGGTTACGTGAGGGCCGACCGCCTCGACGATGCCGGCGGCCTCGTGGCCGAGGATCGCGGGTGTCGGGAACGGGTAGTAGCCGTCGACGAAGTGCAGGTCGCTGTGGCACACGCCGCTTGCGACCGTGCGCACGAGCACCTCGC
>WNGJ01002782.1_pt1 | contig 17871 bp, 14 predicted proteins | sample 5400611 | NCBI WGS metagenome assembly WNGJ01 (sample SAMN13153375, study PRJNA577476) | soil metagenome | isolation source: 40 cm soil or saprolite under Garry oak tree replicate 1 | place: USA:California | collected 2016-06-15 | reverse complement strand
TGGAGGGGGTTCTGTGCGCCGCGATTCTGGCATCGGTTCTCCTATGACCCGAGTCCTCGTTTGCCCAAGAGAGACTTTCTTGCGAGACCGGGTGATTGTGTGAAAGTATGCATGATCGCGACCCTCGGGGGACATCTTGCTCAGCTTGAGTTACTTCAGCCCGCTTCTCACGGGCATGATGCATATCTCGTATCAGTATCGTCGGATCACGCTCTCCAAGCAATGCCCGGGATGCGTCGTTACATGGTTCGCCAAATTCTGCGCAATCCTGCCCTTCTACTAATCAACTCGATACAGAGCCTGCGTATCATCCTCCGCGAGCGACCGCAAGTCGTAATCACAACGGGAGCCGGGGATGCACTACCCACCGTCTTCCTCTGTGCGCTGCTAGGCTGTGTTGTGGTTCTCGTGGAAAGTTTCGCTCGGGTCAGTCGAGCATCTCTGTTCGGACGCCTCGTCCGCCATTGGTGCGACGTGGTGCTGTACCAATGGCCTGAACTTCGCTGGGACTATCCCACAGGAATTCAGGTTGCCCCGCTGTTTCAATTCGCGGAAGCGCCACATCCGCTACAGCCATCACCCACGGTTCTTGTCTTGACAGGCACGCATTCACGCGGGTTCGAACGCCTTCTGATCGCGATCGACAATCTTGTCGAGGCTGGAGTTCTCCCAGCACGCATACAGGCCCAGGTGGGGCAATCGACATACGTGCCGCGAACATTTCCCTCATTTCGTTTCACATCTCATGAGCGATTGATGGGAATGATAGAAAGCGCGGACGTGGTCATAACTCACGACGGGTCGGCCTCGATCGGGGAGGCCCTGTCGCGGGGGAAGCGAACTATCGTCGTTCCCCGAAGACCCAACGAGGAAGCGTCGTACAAAAGCGATCAGCAGCTAGCGCGACATCTCGCGTCGCTTGGATGGGTAACTCTAGTCGATGACATGGACCAATTGGCCGAGGCCGTTGTCAGTCCAACTCACGGAACGATCGAGCGGCCCAGATCCGGAGCACCGGGAGCAGTCCAAACAATCGTCGATTTCATGCGGACCTTGAGGGTGAACGGTCCCGAAGCTAGTCGATCGTCCAGGGTTTCATCTGTCGGTGGCTCGCTTGATGTCGTCCTCGTCAGCCCGGTCAATCCATGGACAGACGCTCCAAGTGGAATAAAAGCGTATACCGAGGCGCTCATCTTGCGACTCAGCGAATCGGGGCTGCGGGTAACAATTGTAACGACAGGGGACCCTCCCCCGGTCCTGCCAGACAACGTTGACTCCGTCGTCGTCTCGTACCGGCGCCCTTCCACGCTTGGGTTCCTCGCGGCTCTGTTCCTGAATGGCGCTAGGGTGACGCACCGCGGAGATGTGATCCATGTCCAAAGACTCGATCATCTTTTGCCCGTCGCTTTCTGGTCCCGTTCGACCCCGACGGTCGTCACCCTCCATGGCGATGCCGCGAGGAGCATTCGACTCAGGAAGGGGCCTGTCGCTGCGCTCATTCTCCGAGTCCTAGAGGAGTTCGCGACCCGGTTTGTCGACGCCGCAATTGCTGTGGATGAACAGACCTGCAAGACGTACGAAAGTTGGTTTCCAAGGCTCCGAGGAAAAATCACGACGATTCCGATCGGAACGGAAGCAGCGACGTTCTCGCCGCGTCCCCGTCATCTCGGAAGCGCAGAACCTTTCCCCGCAAGTTCGAAGCTTGTTCTATTCGCCGGGCGACTCGATCATGAGAAGAACGTGTCCCTTCTGCTTGACTCTTTCAGCCGGCTCACGTCAGCCGTTCCGGACGCCTTCTTAGTTATTGCGGGGGAAGGCCGTCAAGAGGGCGCTCTGCGCAAACGCGCCCAGTTCCTAGGTCTAACGAACGTCCGCTTCCTACCTACCCTCTCGAGACTTTCATTGTGGGATCTCATTCGGCGAGCCGAGGTGGTCGCGATCCCGTCGCTCTTCGAGTCCGGGCCACTTATCGCGTTGGAGGCGATTCGAATTGGAACACCGATTGTTTCAACCCCGGTTGGAAGGATCCCCGAGATTCTCGGCCGATGGGTGGTCGGCAAAGTCGCTCGCGCGGAACCCGGCGAATTCGCCGACGCACTTCGCGAGGTAATTGAACGAACAAAGGCGTACTATTCAAACGGGCTTCTCTCGGCAGCTGCGACGCTGTCGTTTGATTCCACATTGGCCGCGACGCTTGGTATCTACCGCTCTGTGACGGCAGGGAGGGTCGGCTCATGAGGCTTCCACGGAGGACTGTCTGGGCCATCATTGTGGCGCTCGCTTGCGTTGATCTCATCTTGCGATACCCGCAGACCCCTCACGGGGTCGGAGTGGATTCGTTTTCCTTCCTGACGCTAACCCATGCAGTTGTCAGTCAAGGCAGGCTCGCATGGATCGTCCATCCGCTAAGCCCGTTCGGACTCTACCCCCTCTCGTATCCCTCGGGCTCTTTCGCTCTTGCCGCTGCGTTCTCCGATACCTCTGGGGCCGCCTTAGAACCGGCAACACTGGTCCTCTCGCTTGCAACGGGAGTGTTTGGTATTTTCTCCGCTTTCACGATGGCACGGGAGTTCTGGCGGAACGACATTTTCGCGATCAACGTGGCGATCGTCTTCTCGCTAATGCCCAAGTTCCTCACGAACACGTTGTGGGAAGTCCCCACGCGTGGTCTGTTCATGGCGTTGACCCCGTTATTTCTCTGGGCGATCCTTCGAGCGGTCAAAGTCGCGACCCTAAAGACATTGGGTTTCGCTGGCCTGATGTTCTTACTGCTAGGCCTCTTCCATCGTCTCGCCGTACTAATGGTCGTCGTTTTCATCGCTTTTCTCGTGACTCTAATTTTTGCTACTGCGGCACAAGTGGCTAAGCGGAGATTCCCAAACATCCTCATGACGCCGTCATTCCGATCCCGCAGTCGACTCGCTGGACTCCTTGTATACTCAGTCGTTCTGGCTGGCCTGCTGTTCGGCTCCGGAGTGCTTGAGAGTTACCAGCGAGGGGCGTACTTTTCCAATGACGGCGTGCCCGGTGCCCTCGGCAATCTCGCTCTGAGTCTGGCTCGTAGCGTCGGTGCCCTGTCTCCCCTAGCTCTTCTGGGAATCCCCGTAGTCCTCTTTGCGCGAAACAAAGCCCAAGCTGAGTACTTGTTCCTCTCGTTGCCGCTGGCGATAATCCCAACACTCTTCCTTCGAAGCTACACGGGGTTCTATGTCGTAGCGTTCTTTGCTCTGTTCATTGCGATGGGCTGCTCATTTCTCCTAATCAGACTCCGGCGCAGGTTGGTTCCGTTTGCGATCGTTGCCGTACTCGTCGCAGCCACGGCGGGGGGGAGTCTCGCCGTAAGGTTGGAACTGCCTAGCATCACGTACATGACTGACTCAGAGTACTCGGCTGGCCTCTACGCTCAACGCGCCGTCACCGGTGCAATGGCTTGCAACGATGGTCTACTCGCATCGAGGATTGCGTCCGTGAGCGGCACGGCATATCTGCCAATTGGAGGCGCAACGACGGCTGCGTACGGCCCTGAGGCGCTGGCATTCGGATTCGTTCGTCAGTTCAATGCGGTTCCCCTTCGGTTCGCGGATCTCAACATCGATTCGGACGCGCTCTACGCGCCTACAGACGTTACGGTAGGAGCCGACTGGTCGGTGCTGATGTCGACCCACCTAGGTCCTGGAGCAGATCAGATTGCTCATCGATACGGCATCACGACTGTTTGCGAGAGCGTTGCGGCAGTCGGAATATATCACACTGGGTGGGGAGTCGATTACGAATCATCGCTACTCGAGGACATGTACGGTAGTCGGTACGCTCTATTCCAAGGCGATGGGATACGAATTTGGCATGCTTTCTAAGGAGAAAATCGTTTGATTCCCAGGCGTTCGGGCCACACGAATTCCGATGTTTCGATTATTCTTCGGTGCAAATGCACTGAGCCGACGGTTAGAGAGCTGATTTCTTGATGTCTGTGGCACTATTCGAGATGAAGCCATCCCGACGCGCTGTTCATTACTTCTGGTGGTCCGCGACGAACGGGTCCGAACTGACGAGGCGGGGTGCTGGTTGACGGGTGCCTCACTCAACAACGATCCTGCGAACCGAGACGCGAAGGCTCCTCACGATGCGTTACCGCGTCTGCGCGATCGCCTGAGCACTGGGGCGCTATATTCATTTCTCGCCATCGTCATTGCGCAATCGTTCGCACTTGGGACATCCATAATCTATGCCCGCCTGCTCGGAAGGGATAATCTTGGTGTTCTCGCGATCTACGTTCAGCTCTCCAATTTTGTGATGGCTTTCGTAGGCTTGGGTCTGAGCACGGCTACGGTGAAGTTCGTCGCTCAGTTCCGCAAGTCTGACCGCTCAAAGTTGGAACCATTCCTGAGCACAGTGCTCACGATTACAGTTTTGTCGAGCTTGGTTGTTACCGCAGCGTTTTTCATGAGCGCAAATGCTCTAGGTTTGTCCATTTATTCGAGCCCCGAACTGGCCGTGATGGTTCGGCTCTCATCAGCATTCCTGATTCTTAACGGGCTTGCATATTTTGCTAGCGCGACTCTCCAAGGGTTCCAGTCCATCCGAACCCTGTCACTCGTCAGCATTTTCATTGAGGGCGTGACGGTACCGATTACGTTCGTCTCTCTAATCACGTTCGGTCTCGTCGGTGCCGTTGTCGGTGGAATCGTGCTTATTCTAATGCTGTCTGCGATCCTATTTGGCCTCGTTTTGCGGACTTTGGCAGCGGAGGGTATCCGCCTCCGCCTTTCTTTACACCGGCAATCGTTGCGAACGCTTGGTTCCTTTTCGGGCCCTCTCCTTGTCTCGACCTCTCTACTTAGGCTAGCATTCCTGTACCAGAGTAGCTTCATCGCGCTATCGCTCGGGTACGGAGATGCTGGATTGTTCAAAGTCGCTTCGACCCTGTATAGCGTTGTTTTGTTCGTCCCGAGCGCGATCAGTGTGCCGCTCCTACCGATTGCGAGTGAGTTGTACGCGACGCGGACCTCAGTTCGGACGAAGGAAAATCTTACAACAGTCTTTCGGGTTGTCATCTACGCGGGCGCTGCTGTGGCCCTATTAGTCGGATTCGCAGCCAGGCCCTTTATCTCGTTTCTATATGGGGACGTATTTGTGGATGCGGCACCCCTCGTCTTCGTACTTGCCATCGCGGGTTTTGTTGAAATGTTAAGTGCCGTGCTGGTAAACTTCATCCTTGGCGAAGGGAGGACCCGCCTTCTGCTGGGAGTCGATGCGATTCTCGCTGCCGTGATTGTCATCAGCGCAAGTTTTTTCGTCAGCAGGTTCGGCCTAATCGGCGTCGGCTATGCATTTCTGAGCGGGTCTGCCGCTCACGTCACCGCCATTCTTCTGATCCTCGCACGCCGAGAGCGCCTCAATTTTCGCAGTGCGTCAACAGGATTGTTGGCGGCCGTGGTGGGATTCGCGCTGGGAGTCGTGAGCGTGGTCTTTTGGAACGGTCAGTCAAACAGTTGGCTGGGCTTTCCAGTCATACTAGTTTATGCGATAATCGGCTGGATGTGTCTGGGACGGAACGAGAGGGAGGCGATCAGAGGGACCCTTCAATGGGTCCTCCGAATGGGTCAGGCTCTATGACTGAAGTGGTCGGCCAAGTCACCAAGGTGGGCGTCAAGCCGATTTCGGGCCCCGCTCTTTCCGCGTCGCAAGGCATTCCGTTCAGTGTCGTATTGATTACAAACGTCTCCCGTGGAATCGTAGGCGGAATCGCCGAATATCTGGGAAACTTAATTTGTGGCTTGCAGGCACGTGACATCCACGTGGAGGCAATCATGTTTCCAAAGATCTTAAACATCATGGAGGCGCGGGGTATGCCGCGGATCCTGCGAATACCCATCCATGGGTTATTTGGAGCGCTTGCTCTTGTGCGTGCTCTAAGAAAGTGGAAGGTTCTTCCCGGCTTACTCGTACACACTCACGGAGCCTCATATGTGCTCGCGGTTGCGTTCCTTGCGAAGTGGTTCGGGCTCCCGGCCGTCCATACTTTTCACTCGGCCGGGAGCAGCAGGTCTCGGTTTTTCGGCATTTTCACGCCGAAACTGAACGCAGTCGTATTCGTATCGCGAGAACTGCAAGAGGCTCTCGCGATTTCAGGAGTTCGAAACCTTTGGGTTCGCTACATTCCGGGCGGGGTGGACACCTCCATGTATGTCCCGGTAGACCCCACGCAAAGAGATTCGACTCGGCGCGCCATCTTAGCTAGCCACGGACTATCCGATCGCGGTCACCTGGTCGCTTTTGTGGGAAGAATCGTTAGAGAAAAGGGTGTACTAGAGCTCGTTCGAGCGGCACAGTATCTCCGGGATAAGGGATGTCCCGTGAGCTTCCTGATTGCCGGTTCCGCAGTCGAAAACATCTCAGGCGCATCGTATGCCGAGGAGGTGAGGAATGCTGTTTCCGATTCCGGGCTAGGTGAATGGGTGTCTCTCGTCGGACCAATCGGGAATGTAGCCAAGACTGACCTTCTCTCCGCCGCCGACATCTTCGTCTGCCCGTCATATTGGGAGGGGTCTCCGATGTCCGTGATGGAGGCATTCGCCTGCGGTACGCCCGTCGTCGCGACGCGGGTAGGCGGGCTACCTGATCTGGTCGACTCGGGCGAAACCGGTTTGCTGGTGACTCCGCGCGACACCTTGGAACTCGCGCGTGCCATCCAGACGTTGGTGGACGCCCCGGATCTCCGGAAACGTATGGCCAACGAGGCCAGGCGACGGGCCGTAGCATCGTGGTCGCAAGCCGTCATGACTGATCGACACATTGATCTCTATATGGAGATTCTCCGAAAATCAACGGACCATAGTGACTAAGCGTCACGAGATTTTAGCGCGGTTTGGACCGCGCTTCGCTGTATGCCCGGACGTACTCGTCGGTCATCCGCTCAAGACTGAATTGGTCGATTATGCGGAGACGCGCGCTGGCACCAAGTCGCTGGCGAAGTGCTTTGTCCTCCAAGAGCCGAATCGTCGCGTCGGCAATCTCATGGGGCTTCCTTGGCTCTACAAGAATCCCGTCCACTCCGTCTCTTACAACCTCTGTGTTGCCGCCGACCTTCGTCGCAATGACGGGTGTTCCGCACGACATTGCCTCAAGCAGGGCGCTGGAAATGCCTTCGAGGTACGACGGCAACACGAATACGTCGGCTGCGCAGTAATACTGGAGCACATCGAGTTTGCTCATCGGACCGAGGAGCGTCACATTGGATCCTGCCTGGGATTGGCGAAGCCGCGTTTGGAGATCCTGGACTTCGATGGATCCCACGAGGATGGCTCTAAAGTCTACGTGACGACGGTACAATTCTTCGAGCGCGTCCACGAAAACGTAAATGCCCTTGAGTTCGTCCATCCGACCAAGAAAGAGCAGAACGAATTCGCCGCCGCCGATCGACAGAGACCTTCTGACTCGAGATCGCAGCTCGAGTTGAGGACGGAAGTAGTCAGTATTGATACCGTTCAGAATTACTCTTCCCGAGGGCGAAGAGTAGTCGCGAGCCGTATTTGCCGACTCGTAAACCAAGACTTCCGATTCTTGTAGAATGATTCGTCCCGCTCGTAGGTTCAGGATGCGCAGTAGAGGTTTGGGGCTGCGAGGGTACTTTGCAAATACTGTTGAGACTACAGGAATGCCAAGTCGGTGCGCTGCGCGCAGCGCGGCAGCGCAGGTCGGCATCGGGTTTAGCACGTGCACCAAGTCGATCTCTTGTCTGTGGCTCCTAATCCACCCCACCGCTTTGAAGTTCAGGGAGACGGTCCTTAGTCCCCCGACTTGCCACGGCCGAAGTTCAACCGACCGAACTGCCCTCGCGTAATCCTCGTCAGGGGCGAATTCAGGCATCTCGTATCGGTAGAGCGCCGTTACCTCATTGCCGCGGCGGTTGAGCGCAATTCCGAAGTCGTGGATGAATTGTCCGATCCCTCCGACTGCAAGCGGCGAATACATCGAGACAAGCGCAATCCTCACGCCGAAGCCAAAAGGGCGGGAGTATCTATTCGTTTCGACCAGAAGCTATCTTAAGCGTAGTCTCACTCTGGACCCAACTCTGATGCGGTTGAATGTAACACGCCCGTACCACTTGCTTCTCAGACTTGTTCCGGAACAAATCCGCTGTATAGGCGGCGAAACTTTGCACGAGATGCTTCGGCCCTCGATCGGCCAGCTCGCTGACACCAAAGAGACTACGGGCGTCCGAATTGAGCCGTGGAAGTACGGCGCCAAGGCCGCGGCATGCATCAGTGCGGACTTCGAGCTCGCGTGGGCCTTTCAATATGCCAAAAGCGATCGGGCGAGCGATGCTGGAGTGAGGACCAGAACATGTTTTGATCGCCTCCTTCGCGCTCTCCAAGAAGCGAAGATTCCGGTAACCTGGGCCGTCGTTGGTCACTTGCTACTGGACGATTGCTCTCGAGACCCGGACACAGGACTCGCCCATGCTAACCTACCTCGGCCGGAACCTTACTCGAATCGAAACTGGACCTTTGAAGCGGGAGATTGGTACCAGCACGATCCGTGTACGTCCTTAGGTGAAGATCCAGCATGGTACGCCCCCGACCTTATCGACAAGCTTCTATTGTCTCCGGGCCTGAACGAAATCGGCTGCCACTCCTTTAGCCACACAGATTTCTCCGACCGAAATTGTCCGCCCGAACTCGCCCGCGCCGAGCTACGAGCATGCCAGGATCTCGCGGCCAAACTTGGAGTTCGCCTGAGATCTTTCGTGTTCCCAGGTAATTTCGAAGGGAACTACGATGTCTTGGCCCGCATGGGTTTCGTGGCCTATCGCGGATCAACAAACGCCCATCTGTCTTATCCCGTCAAAGCTCGCGGCGTCTGGAATTTGCGCGGTTCTCTGCAGTTGTTCGACCCGGCAGTCGACTATCGTCGTAGAATTCCGCATTATGTCGAGAAGGCCCTTGACACCGGTACGCTCCTCCATATGAACTTTCATCCTTCCGAGGTGGATTCACAGACTGTCGAGCGAACTCTTGTTCCAGCACTGCGGTATCTAAAGGGATTCGAGGAACGCGGACTGATCTGGTTCGGGAGCATGGATGAGATTGCTGCATATTGTGAGGCGAGGAGCTTGGCGGTCGTGAGGGCGACGACGGGTAGTCATGGGGTCATGCGCATTGATATAGAATCCACGTTTGATTCGGACAAGTACTCAAAGGCATCTCTTACGCTCAGCCTCCCATGGGTGGGCTCGATCCCTCGGTGCACCATTGACGGGGTCGATTCCCATCCCGGGAAGAACTGCTTCGCGAAGAATGGTCGACTCTTCATCACAATTGACCATTTGTCCCATGCCGTGACGCTCGAACTCAGCTGATAGTTCCGCGCTCGAATTCGCGAGGGACATCACGAGTGTGGTTCACGATAACCATCACTTGAGGTCTTAAATATTGAAACACTCTGAACCGAAAACGTCGTCCCCATGATAGCCCAAGCCAAAGTGGTCGTCCCTCCGACTAAGATCTATTTCCCCGAGGCGGACGTGGCGAGCCTCCAGAAGGTCTTGGGCGACATTCTGAGGTCGGGACAGCTGACACTCGGGAAACATACACAAGCCTTCGAGCAGGCATTCGCACCAATCTCAGCGAAAGAGTATGCGGTGGCGGTCAACAGTGGGACCAGTGCCCTTGAAATCACCTTGAGAGCCTTGAAACTCTCGGATGCGGAGATCGTGGTCCCGACGAACACGTTCGCAGCGAGCGCATTTGCGGTCCTTCACTCCGGCAACCGAGTCGTCTTGGCTGATGTCGGTCCGGATCTTTGCCTTTCGCTCGACGCCCTCGAGCATGTCGTCAGTCGAAGGACGAGAGCCGTGGTCCTGGTACATATCGGTGGTTTGGTCGCCTGTGAATCTGCGAAGATATCGGACTTTTGCAGCGCGCGTGGAATCTATTTGGTGGAAGATGCGGCGCATGCACACGGAAGTACTCTCGACGGCCGGCCAGCGGGCAGCTTCGGGCATGCATCTGCCTTTTCGTTCTATCCGACGAAGGTGATTACAGCGGCGGAAGGGGGGATGATCGCAACGGACGACGTCAATCTCGCGTCGAGCGCGAAGGTGTTCAGGGATCAGGGGAAAGCGGGCTTCGGGGCGAACCTCCACGTCGAACTTGGCTACAATTGGCGGATGAGTGAGATTCATGCGGCAATCGGATTGTCCCAGCTGACTCACCTTCAGGAGTTCATCGAGCGGCGCCGTTCGATCGCCAATGTCTACACCAAAGGCCTTCGCAACTTGAGCGGACTCAGCCCGTTGACCCCTTCCCCGGGCGTCGCGTCGAACTACTACAAATTCATCGCACTTCTCGGACAATCGGTTGACCGACCTAGCTTCAAAGTGGCGCTCAGGAACGAACATGGAATTGCTCTAGCCGGTGAGGTCTATGAAACACCCCTTCATCGCCAGCCAGTTTTCCAAGACCTAGCCCTGGGCCGTGACTCGCACTTCGAAACGGCTGAGCAACTGTGTGAAAGGCATGTCTGCCTTCCAATGTCAGCGGCTATGACCGATGATGAAGCGACTCGCGTTGTCGAAGCGTGCAAAGAGGTGCTGGCATCCCGACCATAGTGACAGGAGGCAGCGGCTTCATTGGATCACATCTGGTCGATTGCCTCGTGAAACGGTCTTACGAAGTGCGAGTCCTTGATGTGACGCCACCTCACCGCTCTGATGTTGAGTTCACCAAAGCCGACATTTGCGACATCGAGCAAGTAATGGAAGCGTGCAAAGGGGCGACTGAGATTTTCCATCTGGCAGCGGTCTCGAATGTGGACGAAGCATACCAAAAGCCGGCCGACACGGTCTCAATCAACACAATCGGCACCGTTAACCTGCTCGAAGCTGCGCGGCGAAATCGGGTCGCGAGATTTGTGTTCGCGAGCACGGTTTGGGTCTACGGGGGCGCACGAGGGTCCGATGTGCACGAAGACAGCCCGTTTTACATGCCTGGCGCAGGGCATATCTATACATCCACAAAGATCGCGTCGGAGTTCTATATTCACGACTACAGCCGACTTTACGGAGTGCCATTCACCATCCTGAGATACGGCATTCCTTACGGTCCGAGAGCCCGGACAGGGACCGTGATCCCCATCTTCGTTCGAAAGGCTCTCTTAGACGAACCGCTCACGATTTTTGGGGACGGGCTGCAGTACCGTAATTTCCTGTACGTCGAGGATCTAGCGGAGGGCAACGTCGCAGCCCTCGCTGATGTCGCCGAGAACCAAATCTTCAATCTAGAGGGTCCGCGGCCTATTTCTGTGAAGGAAGTCGCAGAGACGATTCAAAGGCTCCTTGGTGGCGTGCGGATTGAGTACAAACCTCCGCGGCCCGGCGATTATCGAGGGAAGGTCGTTTCTTCCGACAAGGCTCGACGAGATCTGCTTTGGGAGCCCAGGGTCGATTTTGAGGAGGGCATGAGGCGCTACATCCGATGGTACAAGGAACAAGAGCTCAACTCGCTGGTCCCCGTCGGCAAGAGCGCGGCTTAAGGAATCAGGGTTTGGACTGTATCTCGCGGAGGAAGCTGATTACCCTCTTCGCCGTGGCCGACCATGTCCTCTCCGCCAAGACGTACTCCCTTCCCTTTGCCCCCATTTCCTCGGCCTCCGCGCTTGAGCGAACGATAGTCGAAATTGCTTGAATCCAGCCGCGAGCGCCGTCCCCGTTCGCGATCACCCCGCCGCCAACATTTCGAACGAGCTGCAGGCTCGCCTGGTCCGAGGCTACCACAGGCTTAGCACAGCACCAGTACTCGTACAGCTTCAGTGGGTTCGTGGTCACATCACGTCTCATGGCGACTAACGCGACATCGGACGCTTGAACATAGGTCGGTACTCGTTCGTGCTCCACAGCCCCGACGAAGACCACGTGGTCTTGTGCTCCGAACTGACGGGCCAGGTCGCGATAGCGCAAGAGGTCTGTTCCACCTCCCACAACGAGGAGGAGTATTCCGGGAAATTCATCCGCCAGCGCAGGGACTGCTTCGATCACCCCGTGTAAGTCGGCCTCGAGCCCAAGATACCCAACGAACACCAAGATGGGGTGACGTGTCTCCAACTTTAGGACACGTCGCGCAGCCTCTTTGTCTCCGGGGGTGAACAAGAGCGGGTCCGCACCATTCTGGATCACCCGAATCCGTGTGGGGTCCACGGACATCTCGTCCTTTAGGCGTTCGCCAAGGCCTTCGTCGACGGGAACGAATCCTTTCACTTTCCGAAGCCACATCCGGAGCCCGAGCTGGTTTGCGCTTCGAAACGCGAAGAACCTCGAGGACCGGATAATGTCTGCTTCCTGCTCAGCCCAACCGTTTATCTCGAGGACCAACGGTGCTTGCGAGAGCCAGGATATGACGATCTCCAGGAGAGGATCGAAGGTCCCTGACAGGTTGATTGGCGGCCGGGCGTAGACAACGTCGGGCTTCGTCGTCTTTAGAACAGCTAAGGCCCTTATTGCGGCAAGAATCTGCCGAATAGGGTAGAACCGCGAGATTCCCACAGTCCGCACGACGTGAAATCGGACCATTGGAAGTCGCGATCGCTCAGCCCCACCATTCGTCGCGTCGGTCGATGTGCAGAGGACATCCACGAAATGGCGATCACCGCTCCATGCTCGCAAAAGCTCGCGGACATGGACTGAATCTCCAAAGTTCGCGTTGATATCGACTGCTCGTGCAATGAAGAGTATTCGCATTGGCGTCTGTCACCATGGGTCGGTTTGGAACTGACAATCGGTTCGACGGGTCAGTCGGGGGCCACGCAACTGCGGCGACAGATCACTCGATGCCTCGCCGTCCTCAACCATCCAAGCCCCCCAAGTAGTCCCTGCTTCGAGAAGGTCGCCCAGACAACTTCATCCCGCCGAGCGATTTATCTCCGCAGACTTTAAATGTTCTACGATGCGAGCCGGTACACCCACCACTGTCGCGCCTTCCGGTACATCGTGAGTAACGACGGATCCTGCTCCGACGATTGAGTTCGGCCCTACGGTGACTCCAGGAAGAATAACGGCGTGAACCCCAACGAAGGCACGACGGGAAATTCGCGTCTCGAGGATGCGCTCCGGTCCGCGGCCCGTGTAGGCCATTGATTCGTCATGCGCTAGAATGGTGGAGCGGGCGGCAAGTGTGGCATTGTCTTCGACGAAGACTTTTTCTGGGTACAGATTGTCAATGAGCACTAGATATCCTACCTCCGCAGATCGCGCGATGTTGGCGCCGCGCATTCGATGGAAGGCAGCTCGAAGGGGCGATGACGGGCTTAGCCAAGCTGGTAAGAGAAACAACACGGATCTCAGCCGAGGGCGGTGTCGGGTGCGTTCTCGCACGTGGGTTTGACGCCCGGAGGAATATAAAAGTCAGTTGGACTGAATCTCATCCGGAGTACGATGCGTGTCGCTTCGCATTACCAACAACAATGTAGGAGCGGTGTTTTAAGATGGACGAGCCATTCAACCATAGGTGACCACCGTTTTTCTCGAAAGCGTTCGCGGAGGTTCGGTTGCCTGAAGATAGGATCGTTGACGTCGTTCCAAGGGGACCAGCGACGGGGGTAAAATTGCGGTCTAGATTTTCGGCCCGAACGCGGTCCCCTCGAGTGCTGTACGTTTACTCGGTTGATGCGAGCTTTGTTCGGACCGATTTGGCTATCCTCTCTTCCATCTCGAAGGTCGAGCCCGTGCAATTCAGGGGGAAATCGTCCTATCCGGCCATCGCCCGGGGTATTCTGCGCGCAGACATAGTTGTCTGCTGGTTCGCTCTGGGATTTGCGCTCTTTTCAAGTGTCGTTGGTGGGATCATGGGCAGGAGGTCCGTTGTCATTTCCGGCGGATGGGACGTCGAAGCCATTCCAGAAATTGGGTACGGCCTCCTGCAGACGAGATGGGGAAGGGTTCGAGCTCGAGCTGCGCTAACGGCTGCAGACGTGGTCCTTGCATTCTCTGAGTATAGCGCGGGACTGATCAGGAGCGTTGCGCCGAAAGCAAAGGTCAAGACAGGACCTCTTGGCGTTGATACCGAGTCGTTCCGCCCCGGCAAGAAAGACGGCAGTGTCGTGACGATTGCCCACATCAATCGAGAAAACTTGGACCGAAAGGGGCTACGTTCCTTCGTACTCGCCGCGCGCAACATCCCGAACGTAAGAGCGATCGTCGTTGGGAAACAGCTCGACGATGCCGTTGACGAGCTCCGCAGAATCAGCGGCCCGAATGTTTCATTTCCCGGATGGCTACCGAACGACGAACTCCAAGCTGTATTGGCCAAAGCGAGTGTTTACGCGCAACCATCGTACACTGAAGGCTTCGGCTTGGCGATTGCCGAAGCGATGGCCAGCGGCTGTGTCCCTGTTGTAACTCGGGCCGGCGCAATCCCTGAGTTAGTGGGCGACACAGGGATCTACGTGCGTTACGGAGATATCCGAGAGCTCTCAAACGCGATTCAGAGAGCGATTGACTCACCCGTCGGCCCGCTTGCGCGGGAACGCGTGAAGACTTTCTTCAGTCTGAACCGTCGTTCCGATCTCTTGAAGCGGACAGTCGACGAGCTTGAACGCTAGGTGCCCGCATTGACACCGCAAAGGAAGGAGCCGCCCTCGTCTAGGCAGCCGACGGAGGTGCCGATTAGCATATGCACGACGAATTACAACTGTGCCCACTCTATTCGGAGGCATCTCGAGTCTGTTTTCGAGAACCTCGAAGGCTTCAACTTCGAGTATCTGGTTGTGGATAATCGTTCTCGCGACGAAAGTCCTCGTCTTCTGGAGGAATGGGCGTCTAGTCATCAAAACATGACGGTTCTATCTCGGAAATGCACAATGGGCCAAGGTCGCCAGATCTCGTTTCTTCACTCGACTGGTTCTTTTGTGATCGTGGTCGACACGGACGTCGTTTACAACACACTTCTGAGGCGATTCGTTTTTTCTTATCTCGAGGGATATTCGCGATATTCGGTTCAGGCGGTATACTTGGGGATTTTCCCTCGCGAGCACTGGATCCGCGTGGGCGGGAGGAGGAGTCTGAATACAAATGAGGATGTCGACATGTGGCTCCGTCTCTGGCGATTCGGGCTAATTAGGTGGTATTCGGTGTCACTCGGCACGAATCTCAAAGAGGCTGGAGCCCTGGGGAGCTACGATCATCTCTCAAGCCGGTATTCACGGTCCGAGAGGGCGCGACGACTCATTAGACGGGAGTGGGATCTCTTGAAGACTCGAGACGTCCAAAGGACCGATCTCGCAGAGCTCATCGCGCGCAACACAATCGATCTGGGTTTAGGCCCCGTTCCGGAACCGTGGCCGCAGGATCGGACGCCGCAGACGACCATCCAACACATTGTTGAGTTTGGGCGCAACCTGAAGCAAACGCTCAGGACGCGATGAGAGTCGCGGGGTTGGGCGTCGCGATCCATTCCATTCGCCGGACTCCGCCAGTCGTTGGTTCGAACACGTGTCAAATCTGGCCAGGACGACCGCATGACCGTGCGCTCGGCCTCCCCCAAATCGACTCCAACGGCTTGATCGACACAAATGACCTTGGCAATCTTCGTTGCAGGAACAATTGTCCGGCTAGCCAGACTGAGGACCCGTGAAAGAGAGGTTCACGTCCCAACTGCGTGGGTCTCGCGATTGCTGAGCATCCTTCCACAAGTCGGGCAACGTTCGGCGGCAGCCAGGCAAGAGACATGGGAGTATGATCCGCACTCGCAACGAGTGGCTGGTAAGCTTGGAGTAAGCGCATCAGAGCAGATTTCGCATCGGGCTTCGTGCCTGAGACCCCGGGCGTCCCGGTCACGTTGCTGGGAAGAATCTGCCCCGCGCTGCAGAAAATTGAGAAGACTCATCCAGAAGAGAGAGATCCATGCAAGGAAGATTAGCCAACCGAGGTACGAATGGGCGATGAGCATATTCTGAAGGTCGGTTTGGGCGGTATCGGTATAGTAGCCAACCAGAACGATTACCACCATGCGAAGAACATTGGCCAGGTACGACGTGATGAAGCCGAGACCCAATAAGGCCCACACCTTTCTCGACATCACATTGTATTCCGTGAGGGTGAACGCAAGGAAGGCTGACGCGAAGATTCCGAAGGAGTAGATTCCGGAGCAGGCGGTGGTGATGACGATGGTGACCGGGACCGCGAAGTGTTGAGGCGTGAAGGTGAGTCCCGGGGCTGTTGACCCTGAAACGGCATGTACGGAATTTGTCACGCCGACAAGAGATAATACCGCGCTCGTTTCGGGGGCGAGAGCCACCCACGAATATACGTCGACCGATTGCTGGAAGTCTGCGGAGAACGCGCGAGCCGCAAGCAGGGGGGCCACAAGGACAAGATTCAGCGACAGGAAGAACAGGAGAACGAAATCCCTCTCGCGGCCGAGGCGACGGCTTGGTATCAGATTGTAAGCCATGAGTGTGGCGGCGAGAAGCAGGGCCATGATGTCCTCTGTTTGCAACGTCGGGGTCCCACTGAGTGTCAGATTATATCCTAGGTCCGCGAGCACGATGCCGACACCAATCGCGGGGAACAAGGGGATGAACCGGCCACCCCAGGTAATCCATTGAACGAAGTGACTCGCCGCGGAAACCGTGGCGCGCCCTTCAGTGCTAAGTGGCCAAACCGCCCAAACGAAGGTTCCGCCACCGACGATGACGAACGGAATGGCAAGCCACTCCAGAACGGTCCCTTTTGGTCTGTCAATTAGCAAGGCAACGCCCGCGAAGGTCGTCACGAGGGCGACGAGGATCATCGTCCGCCGTCGGCGTTGCAACGCGGCGACCCAGCGCAGGATCTCCATGACGGTCGAGTTCGACGGAGCCTTCCGGAGCGTATAAGAAAGCTCGCCGCCGGTTATCGCGGTCGCGAGACGTCGGACGATTCATATATCCACATCCCATACGACGCGCTTGGGCCCTCCATGAAGGTCGTCGGCGGCTCGGCGTCGGTCCCCCTCGCTCGCGGGATCGCCCGCGATCTCTCTGTCGATTTCGTGGACGTCGCGTTCGAGAAGCACGCGGGCGGATTCCCCGACGGCGAGCGCTACGTTCGCCTCCTCGGACCCGTCTCGGGCGAGCACGTCGTCCTCGTCCAGACGACCCATCCGAGCCCGATGATTGTCGAACTGTTCCTCTTGGCCGACGCGATCCGGGACGCGGGCGCCCGGCGTCTCACGGCCGTCGTCCCGTACTTTGGATATGGCCGTCAGGACAAGCGATTCCTCGACGGCGAGGCGGTCTCCGCGAAGACAATCGCGAAGCACATCGCGGTCGACTGCAACGAACTCCTGACGATGGCGATCCCGGCCAACCCGGAGGTCCTCAAGACGTTCCCCCTCCCGACGCGCGAAGTGAGCGGCATGCCGGCGATCGGCCGCTACCTGAAGTCCGCGAATGTCGATGTGCTCCTCGCGCCCGACCAGGGCGCGCTCCGGCTCGCGAAGGAGGCGTCCTCGGTCGCCGGCGTCCCGTTCGACTCTCTCGTGAAGAAACGCATCGATTCGTACACGGTAAAGATTGAGCCGAAAGCGCTCGACGTCCGAGGTAAGTCCGTCGGAATCGTCGACGATGTGATTTCGACCGGCGGCACGATCGCGACCGCGGCGAAGGAGCTGAAGGCCCAAGGCGCCCGACGCGTGATCGCGGCGTGCGTCCACGGCCTCTTCGTCGGCCCGGCGGAGGCGAACCTGAAAGTCTGCGACGAAGTGATCGCGACGGACACGGTCCTGTCGCCGCACACGAAGGTCAGCGTCGCGCCGGAGTTCGCCGCGGCGATCCGGGCGCTCCGGTGAGTCCGCCTACCGGCCGATCCACGTGAGGACCGAGATCGTGAAGGCGAGCACG
>WNGJ01002781.1_pt1 | contig 17871 bp, 16 predicted proteins | sample 5400611 | NCBI WGS metagenome assembly WNGJ01 (sample SAMN13153375, study PRJNA577476) | soil metagenome | isolation source: 40 cm soil or saprolite under Garry oak tree replicate 1 | place: USA:California | collected 2016-06-15 | reverse complement strand
CGCCTGGGGAATGGCTTCGATGGCCTTTTGTAACTGGGGGTCGGCTTCCAGCGCGACCTTGAAGCTCTCCTGCAAGCCGAAGGTCGAAAGGAAGACTTCCTGCTTGATCTTACGTTTGATCCAATTGAGATTCTCAGCGAGGTCGGATTCGGTGAAGCGGACGTTGTGTTTGGTGAGGTAGGTGCGAAATTCGCGCATCACTTCGTCGTCAGGCTCGAACTGCTTGGTGATGGTGGGCTTGGTGCCGAGGTAATAGCGGGTGAAGCCGCCAACGCTCTGGTCGAAGGGGAAGAAGACGTCGCTGCGGAGAAGGAGTTCCTGGAACTTCGTGTACTTGGGATACGGAACGACGAGGTCGGGCGCAATGCCGCCACCGCCGGTTACCTGGCGGCCGCTATCGGTGAGTTTCACTTCCGTCGGGTGGTCAGGGACCTTGCGCTCATAATGATATTCGTAAAGCGAAACAGACTTGTAATCGCGCTGGATGAGGCGTCCGCTGGGCGTGTAGTAACGCGCGGTGGTAAGGGCAAGGCCAGTGCCCTCACTCAGACCCGAGACAGTTTGCACCAGGCCCTTGCCGAAGGTTTGCTCGCCAACAATCAGGCCACGATCGTGGTCTTGCACGGCGCCGGCCACGATTTCGGTCGCCGAAGCAGAGTTTCCGTTGACGAGGATGACCAGCGGCACGTTGATGCCTTGATTGCCGCGAATGGCGTAATAGCGGCGCTCCGGAGAAGAGCGGCCATGATGCAATACGATGAGCTGATTCTTTTCGAGGAACATGTCGGCGACGGCGACGGACGCGTTGAACAGACCGCCCGGGTTGGCGCGCATGTCAAGGATGAGGCCATCGAGGTTCGCGGCGTTGAGCTGCTTGAGGGCGTTGGCGATTTCATGATCGGTGGTTTCGTTGAAGCCAGAGAGACGAATGTAGCCGATGCCGGGACGCAAAAGGAAGGCGCCGTCCACGGAATGACGCGGAATCTCATCACGCGTGACGGTGAAGACAAGCGGCTCCGAGTAGCCTTCGCGCGAAACAGTAATCTTCACCACCGTGCCCTTGGGCCCCTTGAGCATGTCGGCCACTTCGGTGGAGGAAAGCCCCTCGGCGGGCTTGTCGTCCACCTTGGCAATGATGTCGCCCGGGCGGATGCCGGCGTTATACGCGGGCGAGCCGACGTAAGGCGACAAAACGATCGTGTGATTGCCGCGCGGCTGGATGACCATGCCCACGCCGTAATATTTGCCAACCTGGTCTTCGCGGAGGATGGAAAAAGCGCGGGAATCAAAGAAAGTGGAGTGAGGGTCGAGAACACGGAGCATGCCGGGGACAGCACCCTGGTAAATCGCCTTGTCGGTATCGATCGGCTCGGCGTAGTTGGTCTGGACGACACTGAGAACGCGGGTGAAGTCGCGCACGGCGGCTTGGTAGTCGTCAGCCAGGGAGGTGGCGCCTTTGACGGACCGGCCGTACGTGGCGCCCAAAACCGCGCAAAACAGCAAGAAAGCGATAACCAGCACTAGCCCGCGACGCTCGGCATTCATGTAACCCTCGTGTGACCCTCGTCCCGGAAGTATAACACAGCGAGCCGACGAGGCCGTTTGACAGTTTGGAAGAGCGTTCTCTATGATGCCAAAGTGAGGTCTCGGGGTCACGGCTGGTCATGCTGAGCATCCCGCATCTCGTTGTAATCTTTATTGTGGCGCTGATTGTTTTCGGGCCGCAAAAGCTGCCGGAGCTGGCACGGGGGCTCGGCAAGCTGATGGCGGAGTTCCGCAAAGCATCGCTGGATTTCCGGTCGGCGTTTGAAGAGGAGATGCGGGACCTGGATCGGCAGGCGCGTGAGGTTGAGCTGCGGAAGCAACAGCTTGCCCCACAGGCGGCTCCGGCGCAGGCGCCTGCGAGCGACAGTGTGGAGACCGACCCGTCGGAGCCAGCGAATGCAACGTCAGCCGAGCCTGCGTCGAACGGGGCGGCATTGAGCGCGCCGGCGGAAAGTGTTGCGCGCGAGAGTGACATTCCCGAATCCACGGAGGAAAAGGCCGCGACCGTGGAAGACACCGCCCATGACCACTAGCAACGCGCCTGAGAAGACTGCAGGCACTGCCGAGGAAGACAGCGGCGCGCAGATGACATTCTTCGAGCATCTGGTCGAGCTGCGCAAGCGGATCATCAATTCCCTGATCGCGATTGCGATTGGCGCCTTCGCAGGCGTCTATGCGGCGTACGCCTCGCCGCGATTCATAGAGTTCGTTACGCGGCCGATGCTGAAGGCGCTTGCGGATGCGCATCTCGAACCGAAGCTCATCTACACGCATCCGGCGGGCTACCTAAACCAGATCATCACGATGGGAGTGTATCTTGGGTTGGTGCTGGCTTCGCCGGTGGTCCTGTACCAAATCTGGCTCTTCGTCGCGCCGGCGTTGTACAAGCACGAACAAAAGGCGGTCACAGGCTTCCTGTTTTCGACCGTTTTTTTATTCCTTGCAGGGATCGCCTTCGGGTATTTCTTCGTATTGCCGAACGTGCTGCGCTTCCTGGTGAGTTTCAAGGGACCCGTGCAGCCCATGATCAGCCTCAACGAATATTTTGATCTGATCCTGATGATTCTGCTTGGGCTGGGGCTGGTGTTCGAGCTCCCGGTGCTGATTTTCTTCCTGTCGCTATTCGGGATCGTGACGCCGAAGTTCCTGTGGAAGAATTTCCGCTATGCCATACTCATCATTGCCGTCGTTGCGGCCATTATCACGCCGACGCCGGATGCCACGACGATGCTGATTTTTATGGCGCCGATGGTGGGCCTCTATTTTGTGGGCATTGCGGTTTCGTCGGTTGTGACGCGGCGGCGGGAGCGGCGATTGGCGGCAGAAACGGCGGGGGCGCGCTGAATGAGACGACGGGCACGGGTTAGCGCCAGGATTGCGTGCGGAATCTTCGCCGTGGCGGTGATCGCCGGTTGCGGGGAGAAGAGCGATCCTACAAAACCGGCCGACCCGATTGCAGCAAGTCGGGCAAATCTCGGCGCGGCCGCTTCACAACTTTCCGCGCCAGCGGATGATGCACCGCCGCCGGACAAGACCGGCGGATTCGACGGCCAAAGGGCGTTCGCGCATGTCGCGAAACTTGTAGCGATGGGTCCGCGGCAGTCCGGCACGCCCGGAATTGTGCCGGCCCAGGAATATATCCTCTACGAGCTGAAGAGCTACGGCTGCGCGGTCGCGAGCGATGATTTTCACGCCGACACGCCCGCCGGTTCGCTGGCTATGAAGAATATCGTGGCCAAGATTTCAGGGGAACAATCGCAAATTATTCTTCTGGCGACACACTACGATACAAAACGCCTTGCGAATTTTGTCGGCGCGGATGACGGCGGCTCTTCGACCGGCGTGATGCTGGAGTTGGCGCGGCTGCTCTGCGGCAAACGCGGGCGGGACACGGTGTGGATCGCATTTTTCGACGGGGAAGAGGCCGTGGGCGAATGGAGCGATGTGGATAGCGTTTACGGCAGCCGGCAGATGGCGGCGCGGCTTGCGCAGAGCGGTGACCTGAAAAGAATCAAGGCGATGCTCCTGGCTGACATCGTGGGGAGCCACGGTTTACGTTTTTGGCGGGAAGCCGTATCAACGAAATGGCTGACGGATCTGGTGTGGGGCGTGGCGGGCAGACTTGGGTATGGAACTATTTTTCTCCCGCAAGAGAGAAGTTTCGATGATGACCACGATCCATTCCTGAAACGCGGAGTGCCTGCCGTGGACGTCATTCGCTGCTGCAATGACGAACTCCCGTACTGGCATACGCCCCAGGATACGCTCGACAAGATCAGCGCGCGCAGTCTGGCGATCGTGGGGCACGTGTTCCTGGAAAGCGTCCACGAGCTCGGAGAGAAGCCCGCTAAACCTTAAGGCTCAAAGCAGACGTCTTTCCCCCGCGCCACCACGGAGTGTTTGGCGAAGTCCTCGTCACTTCGAAAAGGGAAATCCAAACGGTAGTGACTGCCGCGGCTTTCTTCGCGGGCGATGGCGGAGCGAGTGATGAGCTGCGCGAGGATGTGGAGGTTGCGAAACTCGTGCTCGGATCGGCAGGGCGCGAGCGCCTCGGGCAGGGGAATCGCGCGTAACTCCTCGAGAGCGAGGACAAGTTCCGGGCCGCCGCGCAGGATGCCGACCTGTTTCCACATCAGGTCGCGGAGTTTCTGCAGCGCCGCAGAGGGCTGCTCCTTCTGCGCGGGCTTCGCGGCATTGGCGACCGGCCCGTTGCTGGGCTTGGGCGCGGGGTTCCCCGGCAGTGCGAGGGTGCTGCGTTTGTGCGTCGGCGCGTCTTTCGTCATCGCCTGGCCCGCTCTTGCGCCGAAGACAAGTCCTTCGAGAAGGGAATTGCTGGCCAGGCGATTGGCGCCGTGAACGCCGGTGGCGGCGGTTTCGCCTGCGGTGTAGAGGCCGGGGAGCGAGGTGCGTCCCGAAAGATCGGTCTTCACACCGCCCATGGAATAGTGCGCCGCTGGACAAACGGGCGCGAGGTCACTCGAGAGATCCAGGCCGTAGCTGAGACACGTGGAATAGATAAGCGGGAAGCGCTTCTTGAGAAATTCTTCGCTCTTCGCGGTCATGTCCAGATAGACATACGCGCTCTGCGTGCGGTGCATTTCAGAGACGATGGCGCGAGCCACGACATCGCGAGGAGCGAGCTCCTGGGCTTCGCTGTAGCGCTTCATGAAGCGATCGAGATTTACGTTGCGCAGGATCCCGCCTTCGCCGCGCAGCGCTTCGGAAAGGAGAAACCTTGGCGCGCCTTTGACAGCGAGCGCGGTGGGGTGAAACTGGATGAACTCCATGTCGGAAAGAAGCGCGCCCGCTTCGTAAGCGATGGCCATGCCGTCGCCGGTGGCGACGTCGGGATTGGTCGTCTCGCGATAGATTTGACCCAGGCCGCCGGTGGCGAGAAGCACGCCGTGAGCGTGAACTTCGTGAAGCGCGCCGTCGGTTTCGTCAAGGAAGCGGAGGCCGACGACTCTTCCCCCTTCGAGCAGTAGCTCGGTGGTGAAGGCGTGCGGCCGAAGATGCAGGTGGGGAATGGAGTGGGCGCGCGCGAGGAGAGCGCGGCTGATCTCCCGCCCGGTGGAGTCCCCGTGAGCATGGAGAACGCGCGAGCGGCTGTGCGCGGCCTCGCGCGTGAAGGCCAGCTTGGTGCCCGCGCGATCAAATTCGGTGCCCCATTCAATGAGCTGCTGGATGTACTTGGGGCCTTCTTCAACAAGAAGGCTGACCGCCTGCGCGCGGCAGAGGCCGTCGCCGGCCTGGATGGTGTCTTGCTCGTGGAGGCTGACTTCGTCTTCGTCGCTGAGCGCTACGGCAATGCCCCCCTGCGCATGCGCGGTGGCGGAGTCGCTTAAGTCCGATTTCGCGAGCACAAGAACGCTGCCCCCGGCGCTGAGTTCGATAGCGGCGCGCAGCCCGGCGATGCCGCATCCGACGACGGCATAGTCGGCGTGATGAGTTTTAGGGGAATGAGCCATGGAGGCAACTGGTCCTGATGCAGCTATGGTAGCACGAAGGATTTGCGGCATTCACTTTGCCGGCGGCAAAAGCGGCGCGGCCATCGTATGCTACATTCGGATTCCGCGGGCATGAGAACTCAGCGCATTCGAGTGCGTAGCGCCTACGGCGATTACCAGGTGATTTGCGGCGCGGGATTGCTGGCGCGCGCCGGGGAAGAAATTCGTGCGCTCGGCGGCTTTGCGAATGTCTTCGTGGTGAGTTCGCCGCGCGTCTGGCGAGCCGTTGGCAGGCGTGTGCTCCGGGGGCTGCCGCTTGCGGATCACAAGCGCGTAATTCTGTTTGACGATCGCGAAGCGGCGAAACAGTTGAAAACGGTCGAAAGTCTTTGCCGCTCGCTCAGCCGGGCGGGCGCAGACCGCAAATCACTGCTCGTGGCGGTCGGCGGGGGCGTCGTAGGAGACGTCGCGGGATTTGCGGCGGCGAGTTACCTGCGGGGTGTCGCGCTCGCGCACGTGCCGACGACGCTGGTGGCGCAAGTGGACAGCGCAATCGGCGGCAAAACGGGCGTCAATTTGCCCGGAGGGAAAAATCTGGTCGGCGCATTTTATGCGCCCCGCCTGGTGCTCGTGGACCCAACAACGCTGCGTACTCTGCCGCAGCGGGAATTTCGCGGAGGCCTGGCGGAGATCATCAAATACGGCGCCATTGCCGACAAAGCGCTGTTTTCATTCCTGGAGAAGAATCTGGAACGGCTGCTGAAACGAGACGCCGCCTTGCTTACGCAAGTGACGCGGCGATGCGCCGTCATCAAAGCGCGAGTCGTGAGCAAGGACGAGCGCGAGTCCGGTCTTCGCGAAATCCTGAATTTCGGGCATACGTTCGGACACGCGCTCGAGAGCGTCACGCGCTACCGGCGCTATCAACATGGCGAGGCCGTCGCGTGGGGGATGATGGCGGCCGCGCTTCTGGGACACGAGGCGGGGATCACACGGCCCGATGACGCTGCCCGAATCATTTCGCTGGTGCGGCGGCTGGGTGCGCTGCCGCCGTGGCCCAAAGTGAACCCTCGGGAGTTGCTGGACGCGATGCGCTCGGACAAGAAGGCGCGGGCGGGGAAGCTGCGGTTTGTATTTATGCCGCGAATCGGGAAAGCAATATCGCATGACGGAATCCCGGAGGGGCTCGTCGAGCGGATTCTGTACCACGCCCCCTATTTGCGAGGGGCTTCGCGGAGGCGGCATGGGTGAGCCGCAGGCCAGCGCGAAAGGGACGCGGCCCGAAGGCGCGCGTACGGAGGCAGAAGCGTCGCGCAGCGTGCGCGAGATGTTCACCAAGATCGCGCCGCGTTATGACTTGCTGAATCACCTCCTTTCTCTCCAATTAGACCGCATGTGGCGGCGGCGAACGGCGCGGCGGCTTGCCGGGATTCTTGCGCGGCCGGATGCCACAGTGCTCGATCTTTGCTGCGGCACGGGAGACCTTGGCATGGCCCTTGCGGAGGCGGGACGCGCTCGCGTGATTGGCGTGGATTTTGCCCACGCTATGCTGCTTCTCGCGCGAGAAAAGAGCGCGGGAGAGGCGCGCGCGCCGTCTGCGTATTTTGAAGCCGATGCGCTGCGTTTGCCCTTTGCCGATTCCTCGTTCGATCTTGTGACGAGCGCATTCGGTTTTCGCAACCTGGCCAACTATGCGGCGGGATTGCGCGAAACTCTCCGCGTGCTGAAACCGGGCGGGTTGCTGGCGATTCTGGAGTTCACCGAACCGCGCGATGGATTTTTTGGGACGATCTATCGCTGGTACTTGCATCGCGTGCTACCGCGCGTAGGCCGCGCGATTTCGGGAGACGCATCGGCCTATTCGTATTTGCCCGCGTCGGTGTCGCGCTTTTTCCTTCCGGAAGAACTTACGGAGATGATGCACGCGGTGGGTTATCGGCAGGCAAAGTATGAATTGTGGACGGGCGGGGCCGTGGCGTTGCACACGGGCCAGCGCTGCGGCTAGTGCCGTTCCAACTTGTTGAGGCAAAGTCCCCGCATGGAAGCCGCCGGGAATGGCGTTGTTTTCCGCGTGGGAGTCTAGCGAAAAATAGTTGGAACGGTACTAGGTTTCCAGGCCGAGAGCGCGCATTTTGCTGAGCAGCGTTTTGGAAGATACACCGAGTTTCTCCGCGGCGCGTGTCTTGTTCCACTGGCAATCGCGGAGGGCTTGCTCGAGCAACACGCGTTCCACGTGGCTCACGGCGCGCTCGGTGACCTCGTGCAAAGATCCTTCCCACCGGAATTCCCCGGGCAGCATGCCTTCGGGCAGGCTGCTGACGGCGGGACGCGCCACGGGCAACTGCAAGGCGCTCGCGGAAATCTCCGACCCGTTGGACAGGATCGCCGCGCGCTCCATCGTGTTCTGTAGTTCGCGGACGTTTCCGGGCCAGGGATAATTGAGCAAGCGTTCGCGAGCCGCAGGCGCGAGCCGCAGCCCGGTCTTCCTGAACTCGCGGCTGAATTTGTCGAGGAAATGTTCGGCGAGGAGCAAGACGTCGTCCCCGCGTTCGCGAAGCGGAGGAATGGTGATGGGCACGGCGGAAACGCGGAAGTACAAATCTTCCCGAAAGACTTTTGCTTCGACGGCCCGGCGCAGATCGCGATTCGTGGCCACAACGATGCGGGCGTCCACTTCGACCAATTGGGTTCCGCCGACGCGGTCGAAACGTTTCTCCTCGAGCACGCGCAGAAGCTTCGCTTGGCTGGAAAGCGGGAGTTCGGCGATTTCATCTAGAAACAATGTTCCGCGATGGGCCAGATCAAGCTTCCCAATTTTGCGCGCCCCGGCTCCCGTGAAGGCGCCGCGCTCGTGGCCGAACAGCTCGTTTTCCACCAGGCCCTCGGGGATGGCGGCACAATTCAGCGCGACAAAGGGATGATCGCGGCGCTGCGACAAATGATGAATTGCGCGAGCGAAAAGCTCCTTCCCGGTGCCGCTTTCGCCGAGGAGCAGAACGGTGGAATCCGTGATGGCAACGCGCTGAATTTGCTGGCCGGCTTCACGGATGGAGGCGTGTTCTCCGATGATGCGCGGAAGCCCGTAGCGTGCGGTGTATTCCTCGCGCAAGAGCAAGTTCTCGCGAAGCAGTTCCTGCTCGCGGGCTGCGCGCTGGACAAGCAGCTTCAGGTGATCGAGATCGATTGGCTTCTGAAGAAAATCGAATGCGCCTTCCTTCATGGCCGTAACCGCCTCGTCGATGGAGCCGTAGGCGGTGAGGAGAAGGACTGGGATGGTAGCGTCGGCTTGCTTCGTCTCGCGCAGGACGTCGAGGCCGGACGCGCCGGGCATCTTGAGGTCCGAGAGGACAAGAAGGTAGCGCCGCTGGCGGATTTTTTGGATTGCCGCCGAACCGTCGGCGGCTTCGTCCACGTCATAGCCGAAGTGCTCGAGCGCCTTGCGGAGCATGCCGCGAAGCTCGCTTTTGTCTTCGACGAGGAGCAAAGGTTCCATTCAAATCGTTTCTACCACGAATCGAACGGGCAGCACGGAAAAGGCGCAGGACGTGTGCGGAGAAGGGAAGCATGTTTCATAGCGGATACACACCTCGGCCCTGGATGCGGCTCTCTGCTGTCAGAAGGCGCCCAGCGCGGGCAGAAGACTTGCCTGGCGTGAAGATCAGCGAGACCAGCCGATGTCGCCGCCGGCCCTTTTCAGCTCGACCTCCATATCGTCGAGCTTCTGCCTGAGCGCCGCGATCTCTTTTTTCTTCTCGTTGATCTTGGCTTGCTTGTCGTTCACTTCGGTGCGCTTGAGCTGCTCGTTCATGGCTTTCGTGGGGTCGGAATAATACTGAACCTGGCCTTGAGCAAATTCGCGCTGGAGAATGTCAAGCTCCTTTTCGGCGCGCGCCAGAGCGTCACGCGCATCCTTGAAGCGTTGGCGCCAGTAAGTCTCGTCCTTCTTATCCTCGGCTGGAGCAGCGGCTCCCTTCGTGGCTGGGCCCTTATCCTTCTGGCCCTCCACCGCGGCGCCGGACTGGGCTGGCTGGCCAGTGACCTGGACTTCTGGCGTTAGCGATCGCGGGGCGCCAGCGAGATCGTCGTTGGTGTAAACCTTGCCTTCCTTTTTGGCCGTTTTCTTCTGTTCGCGCGTTTTGCGCGCCGCGTCGGCGACGGATTCTTGCGATTGCTGCTGGGCAATGAGAGGCAGCGCGGCCAGCGCAGCGACGCACAGCATCGCGCCCAGGGTGAATGCGGATAATCTTCGCATAAACACCTTCCTTGCCGCAGCGAGCGGGCCCGGGAACCCCACACTTGATTAGATGCGGTCTCGCTTCGATTCTATCGCTTCGGCGACCACTTGGGAAATAGGCAGCGTAACGGTAAACTCCGCGCCGCCTTCGGGGCGATTGCGCGCCTCCACTCGCCCGCCATGCTGGAGAATGATCTTCTGCACGACGGGCAGACCCAGGCCGGTGCCGTGGGCCTTGGTCGTGAAAAAGGGGCGAAACATTTTCTCCAGCGCAGCCGCGGAAATGCCCGGGCCGCTGTCGACCACGCGAATCTGCTGCACCTCATTGTTTCCGATTGCTTCGACGCTGCCCAAAATGAAAACTCGCCCGGTTCCCGGGGCATCACTCGCGGCCTCGGCGGCGTTGCGAGCGATGTTCAGAATTGCCTGTCGAAGCAGGCCTTCATCGCCGGAAACTTGTCCGAAGCGTCCCTCCGCTGTGACCTTCACGCCGGGAATAGCTTCCTGTAATTCGCCGATCACGCGCTCGACGAGCGGCTGCAAGTCCACCGACTCGTCGGAGATGTCGAGCGGCTTGGCGTACTTCAGGAATTCCGTGACGACGTGCGTGATTGTGCGGGTTTGTTCGAGGATGTGTTCGGCGTAATCGGATGACTCGCGTGGGTTGGGTTCCCCGCGAATCATCTGCGCGTATCCGGAAATCGTGGCGAGTGCGTTTTTGAATTCGTGGGCCATGCCGGCAGAAAGCTCGCCGAGCAAGGCGAGGTTTTCCTTGAGCTGGATCTCCTGCTGGAGCGCGGTGAGCTCGGTCAGGTCGCTGAGCAGACAGATGGCGCCCGTGATTTTGTCGCCGGGGCGGCGGACGGGCGAGATGGTTATGCCGAGGAGGCGCACGTCTCCGCCGGGAGTAACATGCTGCACCTCTTCGCGGCGGAATACTTTTCCGCTTGCGAGGCATTCGCTGAGCAGACGCGTGAGACCCGAGGTCTCGCCGAGCGCCTCGCTGAAGCGGCGGAAAGCCAGGCCGCGCATTCCGAGAGTCTGCTCGGCGGCAGGATTTGCGCTGCTGATGATGCCGGAGCTATTCACGAGGAGCAGTCCCGCCGGCATATTGCGCGTCACTTCCTCGCTTACGCGCTCCGTGTGTTCGGCGCGCTCTTTCTCCGCGCGGTGAAGCCGCTCGAGTTCTCTCTCCTGCTCGCGCAGCTTTTGGATTACGCCTTGCATCGAGGCGGCCATGAAGGCCGATGGGTTTTCCGTGTGACGCGCGGATTCGGCTGGGGCGCTTTCGTCAGCGTGCTGTTGCCCGATGAACCGCCGCCGCAGATACTTCACGAGAAAAATCCCTGCGCCGAGGACGAGGAGAGCGACCACAACAGTGATGCCCAGGAGCCGGGACGGCTCCATCTGCGGTTGAGCAAGCATTATTCCGAGAAGCACGATCGCAGCTCCTGGTCAGCGCAGCGCCGAGAAACGTTGCACGAGGGGCGGCTGCAGCAAGAAGACGACGAGCAGTCCTGCGACGCCCAGAAAGGTGCCCAGGGGGAGCTGGTATTGGCTCGCGAGCACGCAGCGCAGCGAAGAGACGGTCCCTAATCCGCGGCGGTTCGCTCGCAGGGCCACCTGCCGCTTCCAGCCCATTGCGTACAGGCCGAGAACAACGCCGATGCCGATGACGCTTCCGAGCAAAGTGCCCAGGAGTATGGTGAGAAACGTCAATCGCACGCCGAGGAACGCGCCTGCCATGGCCATCATCTTCACGTCGCCGAGGCCCATGCCTTCGCGCCCGCGCACGCGTTTGTAGATGGCGCCCGCGGCCCACAGGAGCAGGCTACCGAAGGCCGCGCCGAGCAGTGCGTCCAGCACGCCGAGCACAACTTCAGGAAAAGGGCGCTGCCAAATCCGCGTGAGCAACCAGAATGCAGTTCCGTCGGGCGGCGGCGCGACTGCGCTGAAAACCAGCCCCATGCCGAAGCCCGGCCACGTGACCGCGTCGGGCAGCAACCGCGTGCGGTAGTCGGTGACGGTCAGCACGATCAGCAGGCAGGCGAAGAGGAGCCACTTGAACGTGGGAATGCTTACACCGAAAACTTCATAGCAGGCGACGAAGACGAATCCAGTGAGCAGCTCAACCGCCGGATACATCGCGGAGATCTTTGCACCGCACAAGCGGCATTTGCCGCCCAGGAGGAGCCAGCTCAGAACGGGAATATTGTCGTAAGGCCTGATCGGCTTATTACATGCCGGACAGTGTGACGCGGGCGTAACAATCGATAGACCTTCCGGGATGCGCAATATGCACACGTTCAGGAAGCTGCCGACGATCAAGCCGAGGACTAGGAAAGTGGCAGTAACCACAATTTCACTGTGCCACAGCTACGGAGGTGCCTCAAGAAACGGCCGGCGGAGCGTGTCGCATGGTTAACAGGGAGCGTTGCCTTTAGAAGGCTGCTGAAAAAGTCTCCGGCATGTCATTCCGAGCTGTAGCTCAGGCCTTCAGGCCTGAGGAATCTGCTTTCCGCCAAAATCCAAGAAAAAAGCAGATTCCTCGGGCAAAAACCGCCCTCGGAATGACAACTTCGGGTGTTTTTCAGCACCCTGTTAGGCCGTCCCGCTATACCTATGATCCTGCCTCTTTTGTGCAGGCCGAAGCTTTGCCATCGGTTTGCGGCCTCGCTTAGGCTTCGCTATATTGGAAAATTTGACGCCTATGCGCTGGCTCGAACAGAAAGTACGCCGCTACGAAATCCGCCGCTGGACAACGGACAATAATCGCAAGGTGCGTCCGTTCGCATGGGGCTTGGAGCACATCGGCGGTCGCGCGGACGACCCCGAACCGCGCCGCTTCCTTCACGGATGGGCGCAGAGATCCATCGAAAACAGCAGCGAGTGGTACGCGGCCGCTCCGGCGCACGATTACCGGCTTGACCGCGAAAACGTTCTTACGTTCACGAGTTCCGTGCGCTCGCCGTGGCCAGAGAACAACATGGTACATGCACAGTTTTTCCCGGCGCGCAGGACCGGCCCGGCGGTTGTCGTTCTTCCCAACTGGAATGCGAAGTGGCACGGGCAGCGGAGGCTGTGCCAGTGGCTCCAGTTGCTCGGCATCACCGTGTTGCGCATAAGCATGCCCTACCACGACCGCCGCATGGCCTCGGGCCACGAACGTGCTGACCAGCTCGTCGGCACGAACATCGGCCTTACGCTCCAGGCAAATCAGCAGGCCGTGAGAGATGCGCGGCAATGCCTGCGCTGGTTGGAGCATCAGGGCTACACGCGGCTCGGGATTCTCGGGACAAGCATCGGGTCGTCCATCGGCTATATCGCGATGGTGCATGACCCAGCGGTACGCGCGAGCGGCTTCTTTCATGTTTCGACGTACTTCGCCGATGTGGTCAAGGCGGGCATGACGACGAGTCATGTGTGGGAGGGGCTGCGGGCCGGCGTGAAAGTGGAGGAGTTGCGCGAATTCTGGGCGCCGATCAGTCCAATGCCTTACGTCGAGCGCGGGATGGGGGCAGGAAAAAACTGCTTCCTGGTATACGGCAAATACGACCCGACGTTTCTCCCGGAATTTACCGCCGACATGCTGGCTGCGCTGCGGAAGAATGGCTGTGAGCCTAAGACGCTCGAATTGCACTGCGGGCACTATTCGCTCGAGTTACCGCCATTCAGCTACGTCGCCGGCATGCGGATGGGGGCGTTTTTTGTCCAGGCTCTCGGCTGACGCCGGGCCCTTTTCCCGGTAAGATGTCTCCGTGGAAACAACATTGTTCCTCGAAGTTTTTGGCCCGTTCATCCTCGTTGGCACGATCTATACGCTTGTGCTCATGTTTCTCCGGTGGCGGAGGGGACAGGTTGGGCCGACGAAGAACGTTTCGGATGAGGAGTCGCCGGAGCTGGACCGGCCCGAAGATCGTGAGAACTAGTGCCGTCCCAACTTTTGAAACTAACTTTTTTCTCGGCAGAGAAGCAGCAGCAGCGAAGCCTGCCTGCCGCAGGCAGGTTTGGGCGGCGGGTATTTGGCTCGCCTGAGGCGAGTTGGAACGGCACTAGCGAAGGATGTCGGCCACCTCTGACCGTGCGATGGTTTCCGCGATGGCCTCAATGTCGGTTGCGAGCGGTCGGTCGCCGCTGAGTTTGGGCGATTTCGAACGCACCAAGTCATACGCTTTCTTCGCAAGCTGGCCGGTCTGCAAGGGCGCGAGGAATTCGATGCCCTGCGACGCGCAGAGAAGCTCGATCGCGAGCGTGCGGCGAAGATTCGCGATCATGCGTTCCAGACGCCGCGCCGCACCCATGCCCATCGAGACGTAATCTTCCTGATTGCCGGAAGTGGAAATCGAATCCACCGAGTGCGGAGCCGCGAGAGTCTTGTTTTCGCTCGTCAGCGCCGCCGCAACCACCTGCGCGAGCATGAAGCCGGAATTGAGCCCCGGCTCGGGCGCGAGAAAAGCCGGCAGCATGCTCGTCAACGGATTTGTCATCTGCTCGATACGGCGTTCGGAAATGCCTCCGAGCGTGGCGAGTGCTATGGCGATCTGGTCGGCGGCCATGGCCAACGGCTGCCCGTGAAAATTTCCTCCGCTGAGAATGTCGCCCTCGCCGGATTTCGCGTCACGCACAAAGACGAGCGGATTGTCGGTGGCGCTGTTGAGTTCAACTTGCGCAACGGCGCGAGCCTGGGCCAGCGCATCGCGCACGGCGCCATGCACCTGGGGTGCGCAGCGCAAACTGTACGCATCCTGCACGCGGGGATCTTTCGCCGCCGCGCGGTGCGATTCCCGTATCTGGCTTCCTTCGATGAGCCGCGAAAGATTCCGCGCCGTTGTGACCGCGCCGGCAAAGGGCCGCGCGGCGGTGATGCGCGAATCGAAAGCGTTCGGACTGCCGCGCAAAGCGTCGAGCGAGAGCGCGGCGGCAATGTCGGCCGTATCCGCAAGAATTTCCCCTTCCCGCAGCGCGAGGCTGACGAGAGCGAGCATTCCCTGCGTGCCATTCAGAAGAGAGAGGCCTTCCTTTGCTTCGAGGGCTATGGGGCTGATGCCCGCGCGGCGCAGGGCTTCGGCGCCGGGCAGCGTCTCTCCTTTAAGCCGAGCTTGGCCCTCCCCGATGACGACTTGGGCGAGATGGGCAAGCGGGGCGAGATCACCGGAGGCGCCTACCGAACCCTGCGACGGAATCACCGGAAGCACTTTCGCGTTGAGTATGGCGCAGAGAGTCTCGACCACGATTGGTCGGATGCCGCTGAATCCCTTAGTCAGGGCGTTGGCCCGCAGCAGAATCATCGCGCGCGTCTCTGGTTCGCTGAGGGGCTCGCCGACGCCGCATGCGTGCGAGCGCACGAGGTTCAGCTGGAGCTGGCGCACCTGCTCCGCCGAGATCCGCACGGACGCGAGCTTTCCGAAGCCCGTGTTGATGCCGTAAGCCGTTTGGCTGGAGGCCAGGAGCTGCTCGACCACCGCGCGGGAGGCCTGCATGCTCGCGCGAGCCTCCGGCGCCAGCGAGACTGTTTCCCCGCTCAGCGCCACGCGGTAGAGCTCGTCAAAGGTCAGATTGTTGCCTGTGATGGAAATGGCCATCAAACGCTCCGCTGGCTGGCGTCCAGCGCGGGAGTCGTCAGCGTACTGCGATATTTGGCCGGCAGCGACCTCGGGCGGCCATCGCGCCCGCAGATGACATGCGTCGTCTCGCCGGTGGCGAGCAAACGGCCGGTTTCCGCGTGAAAGACTTCGTATGCGAATCTGATGACGCGGCTACGGCCGTCCGCAATGCGTGTGCGCACGCGAAGCACGTCATCGTATCGCGCGGGATGATGATAGCGGCAGTGTGCTTCGGCGACGACAATGTGGCAGTCGTCCTCGACTTCCATTTTCTTGTATTCGATCCCCAGCGACCGGATCAGTTCCACGCGCCCGACCTCGAACCAGATGAAGTAATTCGAGTGATAGACCACTCCCATCTGGTCGGTTTCCGCGTAGCGGACGCGCACGGTCGTGTCGTGAAAGGGAGTTGTGCCCATCGCTCAGAATATTCTCAGGATTCGCCGCGCCACACAGGCTTGCGTTTTTCGAGAAACGAGGCCAGCCCTTCACGAAAGTCGGGCGTGCAGCGGATGCGCGCGTTCTCCAGGATGGCCCGCTCCAGATCGCGATCCACGCTCGACGCCACTGCAGAGGTCAACAGATGCTTCGCGCGGGTGAGGCTGCTGGGGCTTGCTTCGATCAATGTGTCGGCATACTCGCGGGCGCGCTCGACGATTTGTTCAGGCGGCACAATTTCCGTGACCAGACCGATTTCGCGCGCCTCGGACGCTTCCAGGAGTCGCCCGGTCAGGAGGAGATCCCGCGTGCGCTTTTCGCCGATCTGCCGGGTCAGGAAGACGGAAACAATCGCCGGGAGAAAACCGATCCGGACCTCCGTGTAGCCGAATTTTGCTTCGGGCACGGCGAGGGTGAAATCGCAGAGCGTGGCAATGGCGCAGCCGCCGGCGAGCGCGGGGCCGTTTACGGCGGCGATCAATGGTTTCGAGTAGCTCCAGACGCGGCGAAATAGCCGCGCCATGCGCCGCGAGTCTTCCATGTTTTCTTCGGCGGAGTTTTTGGCGATGGTGGCGAGCATCTCCAGGTCCATACCGGCGCAAAAAGCCTTGCCCGCGCCGGTGAGGATGACGACCCGTGCGTGGCTTTTTTCGACGGCCTCGAGTGCGGAAAAAATGTCCGCGATCATCGGGATGGAGATGGCATTGCGTTTGTCGGGGCGGTTCAGCGTGATCGTGGCGATGGGGCCGGAGGATTCGAGAAGAAGCGTGTCGTACATGCTCGAAAAACCTCCTTAGTGGACAACCGGCGCATGCGCGTACTTGGCGCGAATCTCGTTCGTCATCCGCAGGGCTTCGCCAAGACGCGCGGAATCGATGCCGGGATCTGCGCCGGCTTTCTGCAGAGCTGCTAGTACGGACTCTGTGGCGATGTTGCCCACGAGATCGTCGCCGGCAAACGGGCAGCCTCCCAGCCCCGTCAGCGCGCTATCGAAGCGGCGGCAGCCAGCCTCATAAGCGGCCAGAATTTTTTCTTGCGCATTCTCGGGACGGCTATGCAGGTGCACTCCCAGCTCGATCCCTGCGACATGGTCCTTCGCCCGGCCATACAGATCGCCGACAAGTTGGGGCGACGCTGTGCCAACTGTATCTGCGAGCGAGACGCTGCGGACACGTATGTCCTTCAGCCATTCAAGCGTCTCTTCTACGATTTCCGGGCCCCAGGGTTCGTCATAAGGATTGCCAAACGCCATCGAGATGTAAATCACGAGACCTCGGCCGGTCGCCGTTGTTTCCTTTTTGAGTTTTGAAACCAGCGCGCGCGCTTCTTCACGCGTCATGTTGGCGTTCGCTCGGCGAAAATAGGCGGAAATGGAGTAGGGATAACCGAGCGTCGTCACGCCGGGCGTGGCCAGTGCGCGCTCCATCCCCTTTTCGTTTACGACGATGCCGATGATCTCTGGCGGCTCGGTTCCTGTGGGCAGGGAAGCGTTGAGCAGCTTCATCACTTCCTCACTGTCCGCCATCTGCTTCACATGCTTCGGCGAAACGAAGCTCACCGCGTCGATGTGTCGGAAGCCCGCCAGCACAAGCTCTTTCAAGTATTCGGCCTTATATTCCGTGGGAATTTGTTCAGGCAATCCCTGCCACGCATCTCTCGGACATTCGATCAGTTTCACTTGTTCAGCCATGAAGTCCTATTTCGAGTGCGATTGTCCCGAACGAGCGAGAAGACGGAAAGTAGGAACGCGAAAATCCCAACAAAGAAGAGAACTTCCAAAACATTCTGGTACGGAACATGAGAGAGTACAAATCTCCTGTCCGGTGAGTAAGCTGTGAGGCCCAGCTTGAGTTCGATCACAAAAGTCAGGACGCTCAACGGCGCAAGCACGCTAGCAAGGAAAAAAGACTTTGTCCGGACGCTAATCACGTTTGCAGGACTCCGGTCTTAAATTCGCGGATGTCCGGATTCAGCGCCGCAGCTTCGAGCGCGATGGTTAGCGCGTCGCGCGTATGAGCTGGGTCGATAATGGCGTCCACCCAAAGCCGTGCGGCGGCGTAACGCGGGTCGGTCTGATGCTCGTACGTTGCGCGGACGGATTCGT
>WNGJ01003646.1_pt1 | contig 17873 bp, 15 predicted proteins | sample 5400611 | NCBI WGS metagenome assembly WNGJ01 (sample SAMN13153375, study PRJNA577476) | soil metagenome | isolation source: 40 cm soil or saprolite under Garry oak tree replicate 1 | place: USA:California | collected 2016-06-15 | reverse complement strand
AACCCTCCCCAAGATGAACACTCCCGAGCCGTAAGGCTCCTGAAGGGCCCTGGGAGACTACCAGGTTGATAGGCGGCAGGTGTAAGGCGCGCGAGCGCTTCAGCCGAGCCGTACTAATTGCCCGTGAGGCTTGATCTCTTCTCGGTCTCGAGTGGGGAGCCTCAGCACCACCACACATTTCGTCGGTGTTACAACAACGCCGTCGGCTGTCAGCTTTCAGCTAAGCTGATAGCTGAGAGCCGATAGCTGACGGCTCGCAGTTTGCTGGCGACTAGCGCGACAGGGCCACACCCGTTCCCATCCCGAACACGGTCGTTAAGCCTGTCAGCGCCGATGGTACTGCGACTGCGAGGTCGTGGGAGAGTAGGCCGCCGCCAGCTTCCCTTCTCGAAGCCCGTTCGGTTCCGCCGGACGGGCTTCGTGCTATGAGAATGCGGAGTGTGGAATGCGGAGTGCGGAATTTGCAGTGAAGGGTCGCTCGCCTAGACGAGGCCTCTAGTGACAACTCCGCATTCCGCATTCCACACTCCGCATTAGGTTTTCGCTCATGCCTCGCTGCGGCACCGTCGTCCTCGCCGGCCGGCCCAACGTCGGCAAGTCCACCTTGCTCAACGCCCTCATCGGCGAGCACCTCGCCATCATCTCTCCCAAGCCGCAATCCACCCGCGTGCCGGTCGTGGGGATCCTCACGCGCGGCGACACGCAGTTCATCGTCACCGACTCGCCCGGGCTGCTCGCACCCGAGTACCGGCTCCATGAGACGATGCGCGTCCACGCGCTGCGCGCGCTCGCCGACGCCGACGTGGTCGCCTACCTCCATCCGCTGCTCGACTACCCGGCGCCCCCCCTGCAACAGGTCGCGCAGCTGGAGCGGCCGCCGCGCGGGGCGATCGTGACGGTGTATACCAAGGCGGACCTGGTTCGGCCGCGACCGCCAGGCAGTCCTGGAGGGTCCGACGGAGTGGCGCTGTCGGCGGTGACCGGTGAGGGCCTCGAGGACCTGCTCGCCGTGCTCGGGGCGCGGCTCCCCGAAAGCCCGTGGCTCTATCCCGCGGACGAGATCGCGACGCAGCCGCTGCGCTTCTTCGCGGCCGAGTTCGTGCGGGAGGCGGCCTTCGAGCTGCTGCACGAAGAGCTCCCTTACAGCTTGGCGTGCCAGATCGACGAGTTCCGGGAGGAGCAAACGCCGGTATATATTCGGGCGACGGTCTACGTCGAACGCGACAGCCAGAAGGGAATCGTTGTCGGGCAGGGCGGACGGACCATCAAAGCGCTGGGCGCCGCGGCGCGGGCCAAGATCACCGCCCTCATCGCCCAGCCCGTCTACCTCGACCTCCGCGTCAAGGTCCTGCCCAAGTGGCGCCGCCACGCGCCGTCGCTCAAACGTCTGGGGTACGCCCTATGAGTCTCGCGCCCGACCTGCTCGCGATCCTCGTGTGTCCGAAGTGCAAGGGCCCGCTCGAACACCGCCCCGCTCCCGCCGAGCTCCTGGTGTGCCACGCCTGCCGGCTGATGTACGTCCGAAGTGCAAGGGCCCGCTCGAACACCGCCCCGCTCCCGCCGAGCTCCTGGTGTGCCACGCCTGCCGGCTGATGTACGCGGTCGAAGACGACATTCCGATCATGCTGATCGATGAGGCGAAGAGCTTCTGAAGGCGGGCAGGCGGTGAGGCGGTTAGACGGACAGATACTCTCGTTCGTCCTCTGGTTGCTAACTGCCTATCCGCCTATCCGCCTACCCGCCCAGCAAGTCGACAACTCCGGCGCCCGGGCGGTGGGGATGGGGCAGACGGCGGCGGCGCTGGACGGGCGCGGGGAGGCCGCCTTCTGGAATCCGGCGGGCCTCGCGACGCTCGAGAAGAACGAGTTCGGCCTGCAGAGCGCGACCCTCGTCGCCGGCAACACGGACGCGGTCACCGCGTACTTCCCCTCGCACCGGGTCGGCGTGCTCGGGGGCGCGATCTACCTCGTCGACTACGGCGACCTCGATCGCACCGCGACTGCACGAACCTTCCCAGCGCGAAGGGCACGACGCACGCGGTCGACGTGGGCGGCCAGGTTGCCGCCGGCCCGGAGGGTGCGTTGCGGCTCGGCGTCGCCGTGCGGAACATCGGCTTCAAGCTGCAGGTCAACAACCGCGACCAGGCGGACGCGCTCCCGGCCAGCCTGCTCATCGGCGCTTTGTACCGCATCGTCCTCCCGGCCGGGCGCGGCGACGGCCCGGGAGAGCGGTTCGACCTGAAGGTCGCCGCCGACGTGGACAGCCCGTGGGGGAGCTACGGCGGCTCGCAGATGCGGGTGGGGCTCGACGTCGGCTACCAGCGGCTGTTTCGCGTGCGCGGCGGATACGCGTTCGTGCGCGACGGCCTGAGCGGCCCGAGCGTCGGCGTGGGTGTCGAGACCGGCGCCATCGGCGTGGACCTGGCGCGCAGCTTCCTCACCGGGTCCGACCTGGTCGTCGCCAACCCGACCTTCTTCTCGTTCCGGGTGGTGTTCTGACGATGCGCGGCCGCGCGTTGGCGCTGATCGCCGTCGTGACGCTGGCAGGGCGGGCCGGCGTGGCGCAGCAGCCGGACTCGGCCGCGCCTGCGGCTCCCCCGGCCGCCGCGGTCCCCGCCCCCCCGGGTGCCGCCGCACCCGCGCTGCTCGCCCCGTCCGCACGCCGGCCGCAGTACTGGTTGCGGCCCTTCGCGTCGCTGCTCGTCCCCGGGACGGGACAGCTGCTGGCGCACCGGGATCGCGGCGCCGTCTACCTCGCGGCGGAGCTGATCGGGCTCGTGCGCTACCTGCACCTCAGGAGCCAGGGGCGCGGCGAGGCACGGCGCTACCGCGCGCTCGCCTTCGAGGTGGCCCGGCGGCAGTTCGCACCGACCTCCCGCGACACGGTGTTCGAGTACTACGAGACGATGGAGCGCTTCACCGCGAGTGGGCGCTACAACCAGGCTCCGGGGCCGGCGCTCGTGCCCGAGGCTGATGCCACGACGTACAACGGCGTCGTGTGGCTGCTCGCGCGGGTGACCTATTGGGCCGACCCGAACACGCCGCCGGACCCGTCGACGCCCGCCTACCTGAGGGCGCTCGACTTCTACCAGGCGCACGCCGTGGGGCCCGACTTCCTGTGGTCGTGGAGCGACGCCTCGCTCGAGCAGGGGGTGTTCCGTGAGGCGATTCGCAAGAGCGACGACGCCTACCGGAGCGCGCAGAACCAGCTCGGGCTGCTGCTCGCGAATCACGTGCTCTCGGCGATCGACGCGCTGATTTCCAGTCGCCTCGCCGAGGCTGCGGGCCGCGCGCTGACGCTCGAGACGACGGTCGCGCCCGGCGCTGCCTTGGTGCGCGTGACGATCGCGTTCTGACCGTGACCGCCGTGCGCTGGCTGCTGCTCGCCGTCCCCGTGTCGTGGGTCCTGGGCTGGCTCGCGGCCCCGCCGCTCGCCGTCTTCGTCGTCTCCGGCCTCGCGGTCGTCCCCCTGGCGGCCGAGATGGGGGAGGCGACCGAGACCCTCGCCCGGCGCGCCGGACCTACCCTGGGCGGCTTCCTCAACGCCACCTTCGGCAATGCCGCGGAGTTGATCGTGGCGGTCGTGGCGCTCCGCGCCGGGCTGCTCGACCTCGTGAAGGCGTCGCTCACGGGGTCGATCCTCGGCAACCTGCTCTTGATCCTTGGCCTCGCGCTCGTCGCGGGCGGGCGGCGCCGCCCCACGGTCACCTTCAACCGCACCGCGGCGGGGATGAGCGGCGCGATGCTGCTCCTCGCCGTCGTGGGCCTCGTCATCCCGGCGCTGTTCGCGATGAACCACCCGGCTGCGGCGCCCGAGACCACGCTGCACCTCTCCGAGGGTGTGGCGCTCATCCTCGGACTCACCTATGTCGCGAGCCTCGTGTTCTCGCTCGTGACCCACCGCCAGCTGTTCCGCGGCGAGGGGCCGGGGTCGGGCGAAACGGGGCCGGGCCCGGCGCGCGCTCCGGGCGTCGCGGTCGCGATCCTGGCGGCGGCGACCGCGCTCGTCGCGGTGGAGAGCGAGCTGCTGGTGCACGCGACCGAGGCGGTGGTGACGCGGTTCGGGCTCTCGCAGCTGTTTCTCGGCCTGATCGTGATCCCCCTCGTCGGCAACGCGGCCGAGCACGCGACGGCCGTCGTGGCCGCCCACCGCGGGCACACGGACCTCGCGCTCACCATCGCCCTGGGCTCCAGCACCCAGATCGCGCTGTTCGTCGCGCCGTTGCTCGTCGCGGTCGGTGTGGCGCTGGACCGGCCGATGAACCTCGTGTTCACGAGCTTCGAAGTCGCGGCCCTCGGCTTCTCCGCGCTCATCGTCACGATCATCGGCTTGGACGGCGAGTCGCACTGGTTCGAGGGAGCGCAGTTGCTGGCCCTGTACGCCCTGATCGCGGTCGCGGTGTGGTTTATTTGACACTCGGGGTCACGCGGCCTAAGTTTAGGCGCGCTCGACCCTTACGTGAGGACAGGTGCGGACGCGACCGACGATATTGTTCCATTCGCCGGCTGGTCGTTCGGTCCCCGACCTCCTGGCCCGCTGGGTCGACGGCAAGGGCCTGACGATCGTTCCGGTCCCCGATCCCAAGCTACTGGAGCAGATGGTGCTCCGGTCGCTACCGTCGCTCGTGGTCATCGACGCCGACGGGGGGAAACAGGGGCTGGAGCTGTGCGCGCGGCTGAAGGCGGACTCCTACGCCGCCATCGTGCCGCTCGCTGCCGTCAGCGGCCGGCACGCCACCGACCAGGTGGAGGCGTGGTTCCAGGCGGGCGCGGACGAGGTGATCACCCCGCTGTTCGAGCCGGCCGAGCAGGTGAGCCGGCTCGACGGCCTGCTCACCCGCTCGTCGCGGGACGTGGCCGTGAACCCCTCGACCCGCCTGCCCGGTACCACGGAGATCGAGCGCGAGATCCGGCGGCGCATGGAGGCAGGCGACCTGTTCGCCGTGTGCTATGCCGACCTCGATCACTTCAAGGAGTACAACGATCGCTACAGCTACTACGACGGCGATCGCGTCATCTACATCCTGTCGCGCATCCTCCACGACGTGGTGAAAGGGAAGCTGGGCCGCCGCGGCTTCGTGGGGCACATCGGGGGGGACGATTTCATCTGCGTGATTCCATTCGAGTCGATCGCCGACGTGTGCGGGGACGTGCTCGAAGTGTTCGATACGCTCATCCCGTACCAATACAACGAACAGGACCGGCGCGCTGGGTACTACTTTGGGAAGGACCGCCGCGGCCAGCTGCACCGGGTGCCGCTGATGACGCTGTCGATCGGGATCGTCACGAATCAGCACCGCCGCTTCGCGCATCCGGCGCAGGTAAGCGAGCTGGCGACCGAGATGAAGAGCTACGCCAAGACGCAGCCAGGGTCGGTGTTCGTGGTCGACCGCCGGCACGACCCGGAGCTGGACGACGACACGAAAGAGCGCTAGCGAGGCCGTCGGGGTGAACGTGACCTGTCCGTCGTGCGAGACGGTGTACCGCGTGGACCCAGCCAAGGTCCCGGCGGCGGGTGTGCGCACGCGCTGTACCGTCTGTAGCACCGTCTTCGCGGTGGGCGCTGGGAGTGCGGGGGCGATGCCGCCCGCACGGCCTGTGCCCCCGGCGCCCGGGCCGCCGACGCCCACACCCGCGGCCCCGCCGCGCTTGTCGGGTCCGTTCGTGGCCCCGCGCCCGGCGCCCCCCGCGCCCCCCGGGCCACCCGCGCCCCCTGCGCCGGCTGCGCGTCCCGCGCCGCCGGCGGCGCCCGTGCTGCGTCCGCCTCCCGCGCCGACACGCTCCGCCACGTCGCTGCCAGCGGGTCCTCCTGCGGCCCCACGTGTGGGGGCACCGGTTGTCCCCGCGGCCCGCGGCGCGCCTTTCGCTCGCGCCGCCCCGGCCGCCCCCGCCCCCCCGGCGCCGCCTGCTGCTCCCGCGTCCCCAGCGTCGCCGGCGCCTGCCGCGACCGGCGGTGCGCGGGCACCGGGGCAGCGCATGACCGGGCCACTCCGTCCGGTCAATCCGTTCATGGTGCAGGACCCGAAGCAGAAAGCCCGACGCCTGGCGCGCGCCCTCATCTCCGACCTGGTCGTGTACCATCCTGAGAAGCGGCAGCAGGGCCTGCGCGACGGCACGCTGGTGCAGCTCTTCAAGGACGAAATCGAGAAGAGCTGGCAGGAGTATGTGGAGCAGGTGGGTGCGGATCTCGCCAAGGCCACGCCGTTCTGGACCGAGGCATTGAACGAGATCCTGGCGGGCGGCAACAAGGTGTTCTGATTATATTGCGTCGCAGTGAGAGCCGCCCCCGGGCCCCGGCGGGCGGCTCATTTCCTACCAGCGATTAGCGAGCGAGACTCACGTGGCCTTGTCAGATCGGTTTGCCGAATTCGACGGTCGCCTTGCCGAGCTCAGGAGCTTCCTTTGACGTAGACGGGAAGACGAAGCGGCTGGCCGAGCTGGAGCACGCCATGGCCGAGGGCGGCGTGTGGGCCGACCCGGAGAAGGCCCGGGTGGTAGTGCAGGAGGTCAAGGAGCTCAAGCGCTGGGTCGACCCCTACCACGCCGTGCGCAAGCGGCTGGAGGACGCGCGCGCGCTCCACGAGCTCACCGAGGCGGAGTCCGACGAGGACCGCGCCCGCCTGGTGGCCGAGGTGCTCAAGGGCCGGTCGCTCGAAGACGAAGTGGACGCGATCGCCGCGCAACTCGAAGCGCTCGAGCTCCAGAACATGCTGCAAGGCCCCGACGACGCCCGCGACGCGCTGCTCACCATCCATCCGGGCGCGGGCGGCACCGAGTCTCAGGACTGGGCCGAGATGCTGATGCGGATGTACGTGCGCTGGGCGGAGCGGCACGGCTTCCGGGTCGAGGTGCTCGACCTGCTCCCGGGAGAAGAGGCAGGGGTCAAGTCCGCCGAGGTCCAGATCAGCGGGCAGTACGCCTACGGCCTCCTCAAGGCCGAGAAGGGCGTGCACCGGCTGGTGCGCATCTCCCCGTTCGATGCCCAGTCGCGCCGCCATACTTCCTTCGCCTCCGTGTTCGTTTACCCGGTGGTGGACGAAGACATCGAAATCGAGATCAACGACGACGATTTGCGGATCGACACGTTCCGGGCCTCGGGCAAGGGCGGCCAGCACGTCAACAAGACGTCTTCGGCGGTGCGGATCACCCACTTGCCGACGCGCATCGTCGTCTCCTGCCAGCAGGAGCGCAGCCAGTTCAAGAACAAGGCGACGGCCCTCAAGATGCTGAAGGCGCGTCTGTACGAGCGGGCGGTGGAGGCGCGTGAGGCGAAGAAGGCCGAAGTCGACAAGCAGAAGACCGACATCGCCTTCGGCAACCAGATTCGGTCTTACGTGTTCCAGCCCTATACGATGGTGAACGACCACCGCACGGAGCTCAAGGTGAACGACGTCCAGCGGGTGATGGACGGCGACCTCGACCAGTTCATCGAGGCGTATCTCAAGCGCTTTGGGAGCAAAGCGGCGTAATGACGAGCTTCGTGGAAGTGGCGCGGCGGGAGAAGCTGCAGGAGCTGGTGCGGCGCGGCGTGGCGCCGTACGCCTACCGCTTCGAGCGCACGGCGACGGCGCGCGCCGCGCTCGAGGGCTTCCGCGACGGCGATGCGCGCGCCCATCGGCTCGGCGGGCGGCTCGTCGCCCTGCGGCCCCACGGCAAGACCACCTTCGCCCACCTCGAGGACCACAGCGGGCGGATCCAGCTGTACTTCAAGCTCGACGCGCTGGGCGTGGAGCCGTACGAGGTGGTGAAGCTGCTCGACCTGGGTGACGTGGTGGGCGTCGAGGGGCCGCTCTTCAAGACGAAGACGGGCGAGGTCACGCTGCGCGTGGACCGGCTGACGCTCTTGACCAAGTCGCTCCGCCCGCTGCCGCTCGGCAAGGAGGACGCGAGCGGCGTGCGGCACGGAGAGCTCTCCGACCCGGAGCTCCGCGCCCGGCAGCGCTACGCCGATCTCGCGGTGCATCCCGAGGTGCGGGAGCTGTTCCGGCTGCGGGCCCGCGTGGTGACCTACCTGCGGGGCTTTCTCGACGGCCGGGGGTACCTCGAGGTGGAGACCCCGGTGCTGCAGCCCCTGTACGGCGGCGCCACGGCGCGGCCGTTCAAGACCTTCTACGACGCGCTCCAGGCGAGCTGCTATCTGCGTATCGCGGACGAGCTGTACCTGAAGCGCTGCATCGTGGGCGGGCTCGAGCGGGTGTACGAGATCGGCCACGACTTCCGCAACGAGGGCCTGTCGCGCTTCCACAACCCCGAGTTCACGATGGCCGAGTGGTACGAGGCCTACGCGGACTACCACGACATGCTGGAGCTCACCGAGGAGATGGTGGCGGGACTGGTGCGCGAGCTGTTCGGGACGAGGACGCTGGAGCGTCACGGCGCCACGCTCGACTTCACGCGGCCGTTCGCCCGTAAGGACTTCAGCGAGCTGGTGCGCGCGACGGCCGGCGTGGATCTCGGTCGGGCGTCGGAGGGCGAGCTGCGGGCGGCGCTGGAGCGTCGCAACGTGGCGGAGGCGGAGACCCTGGCGGGACCGAAGCTGATCGACGAGGTGTTCAAGACCTACGCCGAACCGACGCTGGTGCAGCCGACGTTCGTGCTCGACTATCCGATCGCGCTGTCGCCCCTCGCGAAGCCCCGCCGGGGGGACTCCACGAAGGCCGAGCGGTGGGAGCTGTTCATCCAGGGTCGAGAGATGGCGAACGCCTTCAGCGAGCTGAACGACCCCGACGAGCAGCGCCGCCGCTTCGAGGCACAGTCGCGCCTGGGCGCCGCCGGGGATGAGGAGGCGCAACAGGTCGACGAGGACTTCCTCCGGGCCCTGGAATACGGCATGCCGCCCACGGGCGGCGTCGGCCTGGGCGTGGACCGCCTGCTCATGGTGCTTGCCGACCAGGCGAACATCCGCGATGTCATCCTGTTCCCGATGCTCCGCCCCGCGCCCGAATGACCGTGCCCGGTTCACCGCTGCTCGTGCTGCTCGCGCTCGCCGTGCTCACGGCGCTCGGGGTCGTCGCCTACAATCGGCCATCCCCGCTCGAGCTGCGGGTGGCGTTGCGCTACCTCCGCAGCCGCCGCTCGTCGCGGCTGCTGTCCTTGATCACCGTGATCGCGGTCGGCGGGGTGACGGTGGGGGTCACCGCGCTGGTGCTGGTGCTCGGGGTGATGAACGGGCTGCAGTCGGACCTGCGGGAGAAGATCCTCATCGCGAGCCCGCACCTGCGGGTGCTCACCTACGGGGAGGGGCTGCGGCTCGACGACTGGGAGCGCGTGCTCGCTCAGGTGCGGCGCACCTCGGGCGTCGACGCGGCGTCGCCCTTCGTCCTCACGCAGGGTCTCGTCTCCGCGGGCCACGACTACGCCGAGGGCGTGTTCGTGCTCGGCGTCGACCCCGACACCGGCACCCGGGCCGTCACGAGCCTGGCGCGCCATTTCACGAAGGGCGACCTGCGGTTCCGCACCACGCGGGCGGGAGTGGAGGGCGGCCTCGCGCTCGGCACGCGGCTCGCGAGCAAGCTGTCGGCCTACCCGGGGGATGTGGTCACGCTCGTGGCGGCGGCGGGCTCGCGCTTCAACCCGAGTCTGGGCGCCTTCATTCCGCGCTACCACCGCTTCGAAGTCACGGGGCTGTTCGACACCGGGATGTACGAGTACGACAACAGCTACGTCGCGATGGACCGCCGCGTCGCCCAGCGCTTCGCCGATTTGGACAAGGCCGTCACCGGACTCGAGGTGCGACTGGCCGACCCCTGGCAGGCCCGGGCGTTCGGCCTGCGACTCGAAACGGAGCTCGGCTATCCGTACCGCGCGCTCGACTGGCAGTCCCAGAATGCCTCGCTGTTCTCGGCCCTGAAGCTCGAGAAACTCGCGATGGCGGTCGTGGTGTTCCTCATCTGCGTCGTGGCGGCGTTCAACGTGGTCGGTACGCTCACGATGCTGGTGCGCGACAAGACGCGAGAGATCGGCATCCTGCTCGCGATGGGCCTGCGCCGCACTTCGATCCGGCGGATCTTCCTGGCCCAGGGGATCCTGATCGGGCTCACCGGCACCTTGCTCGGCGTGCTGCTCGGGCTGGTGCTGGGCGGAATGGTGAACCAGGGGCAATGGATACACATCGATCCGTCGATCTACTTCATCGACCACCTCCCGGTGCGCACGCAGCTCGTGGACGTGTTCGCGGTGATCGCCGCGAGCCTCGCGGTCGCTACCTTCGCGCCGCTGTATCCATCCGTCCAGGCCGCGCGCCTCGAACCGGTGGCGGCGATCCGCTACGAATGAGCGCCCTGCTCGAGGCCCGCGGGATCCGCAAGGTCTACGTGAGCGGCGACGGGCAGCCGCTGGAAGTGCTGCGCGGGGTGGATGTGGAGGCGCATCGCGGGGAATTCGTGGCGATCGTGGGCGCCTCCGGGGCGGGCAAGAGCACGCTGCTGCACCTGCTCGGGGCGCTCGACGGGCCCACGGGCGGCGACGTGTGGCTGGACGGCTCCCGCTACGCCGACCTCGACGAGCGGGGCCAAGCCGAGCTCCGGAACCGTAAGTTGGGGTTTGTCTTTCAGTTCCACCATCTCTTGCGGGAATTCACCGCGTTCGAGAACGTGATGATGCCCCTCCTGATCGGGGGGATGGCGCCCCGGCAGGCCCGCTCGCGTGCCGAGGAGATGCTGTCGCAGGTCGGGTTGGCAGGGCGGATGTCGCACCGCCCGGCGGAGTTGTCGGGCGGCGAGCAGCAGCGGTGCGCGGTGGCGCGGGCACTGGTGCACGATCCGAGCCTCGTGCTCGCCGACGAGCCGTCCGGCAACCTGGATCACGCGAACAGCGACCGGCTGCACGAGGTGTTCTTCCGCCTGGCACGGGAGTACGAGACGGCGGTGGTCGTGGTGACGCACAACCGGCAGCTCGCAGGGCGGGCCGACCGCATCCTGCTCTTGGACGACGGCCGGCTCGCGGCGGTGAGCTCGGTGGACGCGATACCCTGATGCTGTGTGACAACTGTAAGGAACGGGACGCCGTCATCAACCTCACTCAGGTGGAGCACGATTCCAAAGTGACGCTCCATCTGTGCGAGCGGTGCGCCCAGGAAAAGGGCGTGGAAACGGGTGTGACCGTGCTCAAGTCCCCGCTGGGGGGCTTCATCACGGCGATGGGGAAGGGCGCGCCCAGCATGCTGCCGAGCCCGGCGGACGGGCTGCGCTGCGCGGAATGCGGCGGCACGCTGCGCGACTTCCGCGAGGCGGGCCGGCTGGGCTGCGCGCAATGCTACGAGGCGTTCGCCACGCATTTGCGCGACCTGCTGCGCCGGCTGCACGGCTCGAGCCAGCACGTGGGCGAGCGCTACGTCAACCCCGGCGAGCAGGACAGCGACCCGCAGCGGCTGTTGCTCGAGCTGCGGGAGCAGCTCCGCAAGGCCGTGGAGAACGAGAACTTCGAGCTGGCGGCCGAGCTGCGGGACCGCATTCGGGTGCTGGAATGATCGACCTGGCGCTGCTGCCCGACGGGGGGATGCACTGGCTCGACGCCTCGGGCCCGAAATCGAGCATCGTGCTGTCGACCCGCATCCGGCTGGCCCGCAACCTGCAGGGCTACGTTTTCGGCCAGCGCGCCCGGGACAACGACCGCACGGCCATCCTCACCCGGGTGGAGGAGGCCGCCGCGGCCGGAGAGCGGCTGCGCGGCGCCGTGACCTTCCGGCTCGACCAGATGGAGCGGCCGGACCGCCAGCTGCTGCATGAGCGGCACCTCGTCTCCAAGGAGCTGGCGGGGCTCGATCGCGAGTCGCGGCCGCGTCCCGGGGCGGCCCTCCTTGCGGGGGCCTCGGTGGGGGTGATGGTGAACGAGGAGGATCACCTGCGGCTCCACGGGATGCGTTCGGGGTTCGCGCTCGAGGAGGCGTATGCCGAAGTAGAAGCGATAGATGCGGAGCTCGGTCGGTTGCTGCCGTTCGCGTTCCACGGAGAATTTGGCTATCTTACGTCTTGCCCCACCAATGTCGGCACCGGGCTCCGGGCGAGCGTGCTTATCCACTTGCCCGGCTTGGTGTTGACCCGTGAGATCCAGAAAGTACTGCAAGGGCTCACGCAGGTGGGGCTGACGTCGCGGGGGCTGTACGGGGAGGGGTCGGACGTCGTCGGGAACTTCTTTCAGTTATCTAATCAGACGACGCTCGGCAAGTCGGAAGTGGAGCTCCTGGATCACCTTGGGAAGATCGTGCGCCAGGTGGTCGAGTACGAGGAGCAGGCGCGCGAGGTGCTGCTGAAGACGGCCGAGCTGACGGTTGCCGACAAGGTGTGGCGGGCCTACGGCTTGCTGCGCTACGCCCGCAGCCTCAGCTTCGAAGAGACGATGAACCTGTTGAGCGGTGTGCGGCTGGGGGTCGGGCTGAATCTCATTCCGGGCCTGAGTGTATATACGCTCAACAAGCTGCTGATCTTCAGCCAGCCCGCGCACCTGGCGGCGCTCGAGGGTCGCCCGACCGGGGATCCGGAGCTGCCGACGGTGCGCGCCGCGTATGTGCGGCGCGTGCTGGACACCGAAGCCGCGTGAGGGCGATCGAGTCGCGATGAACGGGTACAACTTCACGGATCGGGTACGCAAAGTGCTGCAGATGGCGCGGGAAGAAGCCGCGCGGCTGCATCACGAGTACGTTGGCACCGAGCACATCCTGCTTGGGCTGATCCGTGAGGGGGAGGGTGTCGCGGCCGCGGTGCTCACCAACCTGAACGTCGATCTCGAGGAGATTCAACAGAAGATCGAAGAGACGGTGAAGAAGGGGAAGGCGGCCGCCGCCGCGGGCCCGGACCTGCCCTACACGTCGCGCGCCAAGAAGGTGCTCGAGCTCGCCATGAGCGAGGCGCGCGAGCTGAACCACTCCTACGTCGGCACGGAGCACCTGTTGCTCGGGCTGTTGCGTGAGGAGAAGGGGATCGCGGCGCAGGTGCTCACCGACGCCGGCGTCAACCTCGAGCAGGCGCGGGCGGAGACGCTGCGGCTGCTCGGCAGCGAGATGCCCTCGGCCTCGGCGCCCGGCGGTTCCGGCCCCCAGCCCTCCGCGCCCAAGAGCGAGAAGAAGTCCAAGACCCCCGCGCTCGACCACTTCTGCCGCGACCTGACGCAGCTGGCCGCGGAGGGCCAGCTCGATCCCACGATCGGCCGCCAGAAGGAGATCGAGCGCGTGATGGAGATCCTCTCCCGGCGCAAGAAGAACAACCCGGTGCTGATCGGCGAGCCGGGGGTGGGGAAGACCGCCATCGTGGAGGGATTGGCGCAGCTCATCGCGAGCGGCCAGTGCCCCGACGCGCTCAAGGATCACCGCGTCCTGTCGCTCGACATGGCGGCGGTGATCGCGGGCACGAAGTACCGCGGTCAGTTCGAGGAGCGGCTGAAGGCGATCATCAACGAGATCGCGCAGAACAAGAACATCATCCTGTTCATCGACGAGCTGCACACGCTGGTGGGCGCGGGGGCGGCGGAGGGGGCGGTGGACGCCTCCAACATGCTGAAGCCGGCGCTGGCCCGCGGCGAGCTGCAGTGCGTCGGGGCGTCGACCCTCAACGAGTACCGCAAGTACATCGAGAAGGATGGGGCGCTGGAGTGGCGCTTCCAGACGGTGATCGTTGACCCGCCGACGGTGGACGAGACGATCGAAATCCTGAAGGGGCTGCGCAAGCGCTACGAGGAGCACCATCGGATCGTCATCCCCGATGATACGCTCGAGGAGGCGGCGCGACTGTCGGAGCGCTACATCACGGACCGGTTCCTGCCGGACAAGGCGATCGACGTGATCGACGAGGCCGGGGCGCGGGCGCGGCTCGCCGCCCAGGTGCCGCCGCCCGAAGTGGCGGCCCTCAAGGTGAAGCTCGAGAAGGTCAACCAGGAGAAGGAAGCGGCGGTGCGCGACCAGAACTTCGAGCGCGCGGCCGCGCTGCGCGACCAGGAGCGCGAGCTCCAGAGCGAGATCCGGCGGCTGCAGGAGCAGTGGGAGAAGGAGCGCGCCACGCATCGGCCCACGATCAATGAGGAAGGCGTGGCGTTCATCGTGTCCCGGTGGACGGGGATCCCGGTGACGCGGCTCCAGGAGGCCGAGACGGCCCGGCTGCTCCGCATGGAAGACGAGGTGCACAAGACCGTGGTGGGCCAGGACGAGGCGATCGCGGTGATCTCCCGGGCCATCCGGCGGAGCCGCGCCGGGCTCAAGGATCCCAAACGGCCGATCGGCTCGTTCGTCTTCAGCGGGCCCACGGGCGTGGGGAAGACCGAGCTGGCGCGCGCGCTGGCGCAGTTCCTCTTCGCCGACGCGAATGCCCTCATCCGGGTCGACATGTCGGAGTACATGGAGAAGTTCTCCGTCAGCCGCCTGATCGGGGCGCCGCCGGGGTACGTGGGCTACGAGGACTCGGGGACGCTCACCAAGGCGGTGCGTCGCAAGCCCTATTCCGTGGTGCTGCTCGACGAGATCGAAAAGGCGCACCCCGACGTGTTCAACATCCTGCTGCAGGTGCTCGACGAGGGGCATCTCACGGACAACTACGGACGCGTGATCGACTTCAAGAACACGGTCGTCATCATGACGTCGAACGTGGGCGCCCGCGACATGATCAAGGGCAAGGCGCTCGGCTTCGCGCAGCCCGACTCGAAGGCGACCTTCGAGCGTCTGGCCGAGAAGGTGAAGGAGGAGATCAACAAGACGTTCAACCCCGAGTTCCTGAACCGGTTGGACGACGTGATCGTGTTCCACCCGCTCACGCGCGAGCATATCCGCCAGATCGTCGGCATCCTCCTCACCGACGTCCAGAAACGGCTGGGCGACGAGGAGCTCACGCTCAAGCTCACGCCGGCGGCCACCGACTTCCTCGTGGATCGCGGCTACGACGAGCACTTCGGCGCGCGCCCGTTGAAGCGCGCCATCCAGAAGTACGTCGAGGATCCGCTCTCGGAGAAGATCCTCGTCGGGGAGTTCGCGCGGGGCGACGAGGTCGAGGTGGACGTGGCGCCCGACAAGGAACGCCTGGGGTTCCGCGCGCTCTCCGGCTCGAAGGCGTGACCCGCCGGCTTCCTCTCCTCGTCATTCTGGGTTCCGTCGTGCTGTCCCCGCGCCCGGCCCGGGCGCAGGGCGAGCCCGGCGCGCCGGCCGCCGACTCCATCGTGGTCGAGGGCCTGCGGCGCGTCGAGCGTCGCCAGGTGCTCGACGCCAGCGGTCTCGCCCCGGGCCGACCGCTCAGCTACCGCGACATTCAGCGGGCCATCAAGACCCTGTACGCGACCGGCCAGTACGCCGACGTGCAGGTGGCGCAGGACACCGTGGGCGGTCGCCAGCTGCTGATCGTCCGCGTGCGCGAGCGGCCGCTGCTCGTGAAATGGGCCGTGCGCGGGGTGAGCCGCCTGAGCGAGCGGGCGGTCAAGGACAAGGTCCAGCTGGTGGAGGGGCGGCCGTTCGACCCAGCGGCGGAGGCGCGCTCGCGCGGCCGCATCGACTCGCTGTACCGCGCCCAGGGCTACGCGCAGGCGACCGTGCGCGCCCTGCACGTGTACGAGGCCGATTCCACTCGCATCCGCGTGGTCTTCGACATCGCGGAGGGACGCCGCGTCGCGATCGCCCGCCTCGAGATCGAGGGGAACACCCACTTCACGGACGAGGAGATCGTCGCGCACATGAAGACCAGGCCCGAGGGCTTCTGGTGGTTCCGCTCGGGCGAGTACGACGACGAGAAGCTGCATGCCGACCTTCAGGAGCGGCTGCCGAAGTCCTACGGCCAGCGGGGGTACGTCGATTTCCAGGCGCTCGGCGACACCCTCGTCGTGGACGAGACGACCGGGAAGGCCACGCTGGTGGTGCGGGTCAGCGAGGGTGAGCCTTACCGCGTCGGCACCTTCGAAATCGTGGGCAATCGTCGCTTCTCGACCGATGAGCTCGGGACGCTGTATCCCTTCACCGGCGAGACCCGCACCGGCGTGCTCGGCCTGGGGGGCGTGCGGCGCGGGCCCGCGTACTTCAACCAGGACCGGTGGAACGACGCGACCCAGAAGCTGCAGACCGTGTATTTCAACAACGGCTACATCTACATGCACGTGAGCGCGGACGTGATCCGGCGGAGGGGCCCCGACGGCCAGCCCGTGGTCGATCTGCGGTGGGTGATCAGCGAGGGGCAGCCGGCCATCGTCAACAAGATCGAGATCGCCGGCAACAACGTGACGCACGAGCGCGTGATCCGCGAGGCGATCGAGCTGATTCCGGGCGACGTGTTCCGGCAGGCGGCGCTGATCCGCTCTTACCAGAACATCTCGAACCTGGGGTTCTTCCAGCAGCCGCTGCCGTTCCCCGACACGCGTCCGGCCAACGACCAGGGCGACATCGACGTGATCTTCCGCGTGACCGAGAAGAGCACGGGCAACATCAACTTCGGCGCCTCGGTCGGGCAGGGCACCGGGCTGGGCGGCTTCCTCGGCTTGGACGAGCCCAACCTGTTCGGGCAGGGAAAGCGCGGCCGCTTCCAGTGGCAGTTCGGCAAGAACATCAACGACTTCGACCTCTCCTACAGCGACCCGGCGATCCGCGAGTCGCGCATCTCGGGAACGCTGGGCGTGCACAACACGCGGCTGCGCTACACGATCGCCGACCTCGGGCAGGTGCGACGGCAGGGCGGGAACCTGCAGCTCGGCTTCCCCGTGTTCCGCGACCGTTATACGCGGCTGTTCACCTCCTACGCGATCGACCACCAGACGTTCACGGGCGGCAGCCAGAGCGTCGCCAGCCTCAGCTGCAACGATTGCGTGCGCTCCACGCTCGGTCTGCAGATCCTGCGCGACACGCGCATCGACCTGCCGTTCCCGACCGCCGGCACGATGCACCAGATCGGCATCTCCCAGAGCGGCGGGATCCTGGGCGGCACGGGGGATTTCCAGCGCCTGGACCTCGAGGGCCGCTGGTACGCGCCGCTGGGCCAGCTGGGGGGAGACCGCCCCGGGTCGAGCCCCCTCAAGTTCGTGATGGGCTTCACGACGCGCGCGGGCTTCGTGTTCGGGAACGCCCCGTTCTTCGACCAGCTGTTCACGATGGGCGGCACGCAGTACGGGATACCGCTGCGCGGCTACGACGAGTTCTCGATCACCCCCAACGGCTTCGACCCGAACGCCAGCTCGGGGCAGGCGAGCGCCGGCGCGTTCGGCAAGGCGTACCTGCTGATGACGGGCGAGATCGGCCTGCGGCTGTCGCAGATGCTCTACCTCAGCACCTTTTTCGATGCGGGCAACGTGTGGGCCCGCGCAGGCCAGTTCGACCCGACCCGCCTGTTCCGCGGCGCCGGCATCGGCGCGAGCCTGATCTCACCGCTCGGCCCCATCGGGATCGACTGGGCCTACGGGTTCGACCGGACGGACATCGCCGGTCGGCCCAACCCGGGCTGGAAGCTCCACTTCAAACTCGGCAACATCTTCTGATCGACCCCGCCGGCAGCGGCCGGTGAGACTGGAACCATGACACTCCCCGGAGATGCGTTTATGAATCGTGCAGTGACCGTCGTGTGGGCGACGCTGGCGCTCGTGACCGGTACGGGGGCGGCGGCGCAGGCGCCCTCCCCTGGGCCCCAACTCCGGATCGGCTTCGTCAAGTCGCGAGAGATCCTCCAGAGCACGCCCGGCTACGCCGCCGCGGAATCCACGTTCAACAAGGAAGTGCAGGGCTTTCGCAACGAGGTGCAGAAGCTGCAGCAACAGCTCGACTCGGCCGTCCAGGCGTTCGACCAGCAGTCGATCGCGCTCTCGCCCACCGCGAAGCAGGCGAAGCAGAAGGAGCTGCAGTCCTTGCAGCAGCGCGTCGAGCAGCGCTCCAACGAACTGCAGGACCGGGCCGCTCAGCGGGAGCGGGAGCTGCTCGCACCCATCCAG
>WNGJ01009000.1_pt1 | contig 17876 bp, 21 predicted proteins | sample 5400611 | NCBI WGS metagenome assembly WNGJ01 (sample SAMN13153375, study PRJNA577476) | soil metagenome | isolation source: 40 cm soil or saprolite under Garry oak tree replicate 1 | place: USA:California | collected 2016-06-15 | reverse complement strand
TAGCTCGTCGTCGGGCAAAGCGCTGCGCGGCGCGGTCGCTGAGGCCATCGATTTTCCTTTCGCGAGTGGTCAGCGCACGCATGCGCGAGCTGAGTTGCTGCGGGCACTGGATTCGCCTCGCTACGACCGGCTCGTGCACCGGTTCGGGGCGACGCTTCGCGCCCGCTCGGGCACGCGGACCTCTCCGGCGCCAGCTGCCGCGCCGGCGCTCGTGCAACAGCGGCAGCAACAGGTTCGGAAATGGCTCAAGCGCGTGCGCAAGGGGCACGCGCCCACGGCATACCACCGGCTGCGGATCGCTGACAAGCGGTTCCGGTATGCGCTCGAGTTCTTCTCCGATGTCTACCCAGGCGAGACCGATGTGCTCATCAGACACGCAATCGACCTGCAGGATCTCCTCGGCGTGTATCAGGACGGACACGTCGCCGCGATGCGGTTGCGCGAGCTAGCCATCAGCCGCGCAGACGACCTCGGCGTCGAGGCGGTGTTCGCGATGGGTGGTCTTGCCGAGCGCTACCGGACCGGGATGGAGGCTGCACGACTCGAGGTCGAACCGGCTGCCGCGAGGCTCCGGGGCAATGCCTGGAAGCGGCTGCGCAAGCGCCTCCTGACTGGCTGATGGCCGAGAGAACGTCCGTTCATCCGCTTCGGATGATGTCGTGGTGGGACGGAAAGCGCATCGTGCGCTGACCACTCGCGAAAGGAAAATCGATGGCCTCAGCGACCGCGCCGCGCAGCGCTTTGCCCGACGACGAGCTAGAACGTCTCGTTGGGCTGATCAAGGACGTCGACAGCGTCGAGTTGAAACTGACCGTGCCCGAGCCTGCACAGCTGTCGACCGCCCGCGCGCTTGGGCTTGACCCGCTCGAAGCGCAGATCCGCCAGGTCTTCTTCTTCGACACCCCCGACCTGGTACTAGACGAGCACGGCCTGGTCGTGCGAGCTCGACGATCCCAAAAAAAAGGTGACGACACCGTCGTCAAGCTGCGGCCAGTAGTCCCGTCGGAGCTCCCACGCGGCCTGCGGCAGTCGCCGGATTTCGGCGTCGAACTCGACGCTTCGCCCAAAGGTTACGTCTGCTCCGGCTCCCTGAAAGGCTTCCCGGCGGCGGGCGACGTGCGTAAGGCCATAACCGGAGGCAAGGCGGTGCGCAGGCTATTCACGAAGGAGCAGCGGGCCTTGTTCGCAGAGCACGTGCCCGACGGCATCGAACTCGACGAGCTCACGATGCTCGGCCCACTGCTCGTGTTGAAGCTGAAGAACTCGCCGAAGGGCTACGACCGCAGGCTCGTCACGGAGCTGTGGCTGTATCCCGACGGCTCGCGCATCCTCGAGCTGTCGACGAAGTGCGCCCCTACGGAGGCGTTCCAAGTCGCCGCCGAGACCCGCGCGTATCTTGCGTCGCGCGGCATCGATCTCAGCAGTAAGCAAGAGACGAAGACCCGGTCGGCGCTCGAATTCTTCGCGAAGCAACTCGCGAATGGCAAGACGAAGGCGCGTCGACGTCAGCCGGGAGCGAACACTTCGGCCGCCTCGACGACGACGAAGTCGCGTGCGTAGGTCAGCGTCGCGAGCGCAGCCTCGACGGTAACCCAGCACACCTTGTCGATTTCGTTCTGCGGCGTCGCCTCGCTGCCGATACGGGGCGTCATCGCGAAGTACCGCACGCGCTTCGGGCGGCCGCCTGCGTCTTTGTACTCCGTCACAGCGACCTCAGCGCCGAGGTGGCAGACGAGTGTCGTCTCCTCCTCCACCTCGCGCAGTGCGCATGCTTCGTCCAGCTCGCCCGGCTTCGCCTTCCCTTTCGGCAGGGTCCAGTCCTCGTACTTCGCGCGATACACGACGAGCAGCTCCGTCAGCCCTGGCGCCTTCGTTCGCAAGACGACCCCACCGGCGGCACGCACGAAAACCATCGCGGCAGTCTGCCGCACGAAGAGGTGCGCCTCGTCATCCGGCCGGGATGATGCGGGTCAGAACCAAGCAGCAGACGCTGGAGGCTCGAGATGAAGCTCGCCCGTGTGCTCAATTACGCGCTGCGGCGCTTTTTTACCGACCGCTGCCCGCGCGACGCGGCTGCAATCGCGTACCGAGTGCTCTTCTCCGTGGGGCCACTTGCCATCGTCCTGGTCTCGATCTTCGGGCTGCTGCTCCAAGACGACGCCGTGCGTCAGCACGTGGTTGACGCGGTCGTCGCCGCATTGCCCGTTTCGCCGGAGGGTCGCGGGGAGGTCGAGGACGCGCTCACGACGATCGCCACGCCGGTCAGCGCGGCGGGATTCATCAGCCTACTGCTCTTCGCCTGGACGGCGAGCGGGATGATGGCTGCCATCCGGCAGGGGCTGGGGACCGCGATGAACGTCAGCGAGTCGCGCAGCCTCGCTCGCCGAAAGCTCGTCGACGCCGCGCTCGTGCTCGGCGCCGCCGCACTCGTGCTCGTCACGGTCGCAGTCACCGTGTTCGGCGGCATCGTTGAGAAGACCCTCGCCGGCCGCCTCGGGGACGTCGCCGAAATCGACTCGGCCGTCGGCGCTCTCGTCCGAGTAGGGGTCTTCGTCGCGTCGATCGGGGTCGTCCTGATGCTGTATCGGTTCGTCCCCGCGCGCGGGCTGCGAGTACGCGACGCGGTCGTGGGTGCCACCGTGACGGCGTTGCTTTTGCAGGCAATCTCGCTCGCGGCTGCGTTGATCTACGCGAAGACGAACAAGCTCAGCGTCATCTACGGATCGCTGACCGCCGCCCTGTTCTTCGTGTACTCGACCTACGTCTACTCCTCGGCACTCCTCTTCGGGGCCGAAGTTGCGGCATTGTGGTCGCAGCCGCGGGCCGCGAGCACAGAGGCTCTCCGGCGCCGCGCTACGACTATCGCACTGAAGCTCGCGCTCAAGGAAGCGCGCAGGATCACGTGATTCGTGCTCGGCGCCTTTGCATGGGGCTTCCTGGCCGCGTCGTCATTGATCGTAGGAGGTGCCGTCGCGCTGCGCTATCGGATAGGCAATCGCGCCCTTGGCCTCGTGATGGCGTTCGGAAGCGGCGTGCTGATCAGCGCCGTCGCGTTCGAGCTCGTCCAAGAGGCGTTCGACACCGCTGGCGGCAGCGGCACAGTTGCGCTCGGGCTCTTCGTCGGATCGTGCGTCTTCTTCGCCGGCGACGCCCTGATCGACCGGATGGGCGGCGAGCACCGCAAGCACGCGGGCGGCCGCCAGGCGCACGGCTCGGCGCCCGCGATCGTGCTCGGCATCGTGCTCGACGGCATCCCCGAATCAATCGTGCTCGGCTTGACGATCGTCACAGGCGGTACGGTGAGCGCGGCGTTTCTCGTCGCGGTGGCGCTGTCGAACCTGCCGGAGGCGGTGGCGGCGACGAGCGGACTGAGCAAGGGCGGCTGGGGGAACCGCTCGATCTTGGGGCTCTGGGTGCTTGTCACGTTCGTCTCCGGACTCGCAGCATTGCTCGGATTCGCCGTCTTCGACTCGGCGTCGGCAGGAGCGACGGCGTTCGTCCTCGCCTTCGCCGGCGGCGCGATCCTCACGATGCTCGCCGACACGATGATGCCGGAGGCGTTCGAGCATGCAGGTCCGTTAGTCGGCCTCGTCACGACGCTTGGCTTCGCCGTCGCGTACGGCCTCAGCGCGCTGGAATAGGCCGTGATCCGGGCCCTTGCGTAGCCCCGGCGTGTGACGTGCTCGTGGTGGGAGAGCTAGACCTCAACATCGGTGCGCGCGTCGGTCGATAAGAGGATCGCCCGCCCGCGCGTTCAGGCGAAGGCCTCTCCCATCAGGCGAGTTACTTCGACAGGGAGCTTGAAGGAGACACCTTCGGAGCGCGACGCGAACGGCCCAATGTCGGTCACGTCACGCGCCCGGAACCAGTCGCACACGCCGATAAGGAGCTTCTCGGGAGCAGACGCTCCGGAGGTGACCCCGGCCGTCTCGAGGCCTTCGAGCCAGGACTCGTCGATCTCGCTCTCGTCCTCGATCATGTAGGCCGGGACATCGTTGGTCCGCGCGGTCTCGGCGAGCCGAGTGGAGTTCGAGCTGTTAGCAGAGCCGATCACGAGCAGCACGTCGATCTCGGAGAGCAACTCCTTCACGGCAAGCTGGCGATTCGTGGTTGCGTAACAGATGTCGTCCTTCTGTGGCCCGATGATTTTTGGAAATCGCTCGCGCAACGCGGCGATGATCTCCGCGGTCTCGTCGATCGAGAGGGTTGTCTGCGTCACGTATGCCACGCGTTGTGGGTCGCGCACTTCGAGAGCGTCAACCTGCTCGAGCGTCTCGACCAATACGACCGCCTGGGGCGCCTCGCCCATCGTGCCGACCACCTCGTCGTGACCGGCGTGGCCGATCAGGATCACGGAGTAGCCGGCGCCGGCGAAGCGGCGCACCTCAGCGTGCACCTTCTTCACCAGTGGACACGTCGCGTCGATCGTAACCAGGTCGCGCGAGCGGGCCTCGCGGTAGACCTCGGGCGCCACACCGTGTGCCGCGAGCACGAGCCTCTCACCCTTCGGGACGACTGCCGCCGAGTCGACGAAAACCGCGCCCCGCGCTTCCAGGCCCCGGACGACGTGCGTGTTGTGGACGATCTGTTTTCGTACGTAGACGGGCGCTCCGTACATCTCGAGCGCACGCTCCACCGTCTCTACCGCCCGCGCCACGCCGGCGCAGTAGCCTCGGTGTGACGCGATGACCACGCGCTTCACCGTCATATGCACACGAAATCATTGCGCACCGGACACACCATCATCCCGTTGGGACGATGCCGTGGCCATCGCTCGCTGATCTCGTGCCACCACGATGCCGTCGTCGGGAATCTCGCGGCTCGCAGCCAAACGTGCGCCGCGAGAGCGGGCTCGTCGCCTGATCGAGAGTTGCTGGTTCGAAGTATCCGGCCTTGAGATCCACGCGCACGTGGGTGGGAAAGGAACGCCGGTGGTGCTCGTGCACGGTTACGGAGTGTCGGGCTGCTACATGCTGCCGCTCGCCCAATCTCTCGTCCCCTCCTTCTCGGTGTTCGCGCCGGATCTGCCGGGGTACGGACGTAGTCAACGCCCGCGCATCTCGCACGGCATTGGGGACCTCGCCGTTGCGCTCGCCGCGTGGCTGGATGCGGCCGGACTCCAGTGTCCGGCGTTCGTGGCGAACTCAATGGGTTGTCAGATCGTCACCGAGCTCGCCGTGCGCTTGCCCGGGCGCGTGGGGCCGATGGTGCTCGTCGGTCCGACAGTCGATCCGCGGCGGCGCGCGGCGCGCCACCAGCTCCGGGACGGGCTGCGCGATGCAGGGCGGGAACCCCCGTCGCTGCTCGCGCTCGTCGCGCGGGACGACGCGGTGGTCGGTGTCGGCGCGCTCCTAGCGACCGCTCGGTCGGCGCTCGCCGATCGGATCGAACAGCGGCTGCCACTGATCGCGCAGCCGACGGTTGTCGTGCGCGGCGAGAACGATGGCTTCGTGGGACAAGTGTGGGCGGAGACGGTCGCCGCTTTGTTACCGCGCAGTCGGCTCGTCGTCGTCCCGTCCGAACCACACGCCGTCCACTACACCCGGCCGGATCTCGTCGCCAAGATTCTCCACACGCTCGTTGTCGAGGAAGGCGAGCAAGCAGGACGCTAGCTCTTGTGGCACCTCCCACATCGGCACGTGCCCGCATCGGAGGCGTACCAGGCGCGAGCCGGGGAGGACTCGCTGCCACTCCGCGGCGATCCGGGCTGGAATGAGCCGATCCCGCTCACCCCAGACGAGCAGCGTGTCGGCATGAACAGAGGCGAGCTCCACGCTCAAGTCTCGATGCGAAGCGAACCGAGCCCCGCGCACGAGACTGAGCGGGCCCGCGCGCACTCCGTCGCGGACGATCCGCGGTAATCGTCCACGAACGTCATAGAGTGTCCCGAGCAACCGTAGGCCACGACTGAGCACGTTCGTCCCGCAGGGGATTCCCGCCGGGGCGACTAGGGCAAGCCGCCGCGCACGCTGCGACTGTTGCGCCGCCAACTCGGCTGCGATCAGCCCGCCGAGCGAATGACCGACGAGATCGACGCTCCCGAGCGACGCTGCATCGAGCCAACGGCCAAGCCACGCCGCCAGCTCGGTGGCCGGAAGCCGCGGCCCGAGCCGTGGCAGGTCGAGCACGTGGACGCGGCGACGCTCAGCAAGCGGCTCGAGTACCGGCTGCCACCAGCGCCAAGAGCCGGATAAGCCGTGCACGAGGACGACGGGTGCGCCCTCGCCGACAACCCGATACCGGGTTGCCACCCGGTCGACCACGAGCTCCCGGATCTCCACAAAGGGTCAGTTTGGCAACGGTCCGAACGAGTAGCTCCGGTACTTCAACGCTGCTCTACGAGCTGCCCGGGCGCAGGCTCTAAGCGGTCTGCGTCCTCGTCGGCGGCATAAAGGCCCCGATGAGCCAGAAGACGGGGACGAAGATCCCAAAGAAGAACATCCAGCCGTGCCCCTTCCTCAGTGTGTTGAAACCGAGCGTCACCAGCGCGAACAGATACAAGAAGCCGCCGAACCCAATTCCCCACCACATCGTTCCTCCCTGGATACGCGTAACCGTGGACTCGCGCCTCGAGTGTGACGTCGGGAACGAAGTCCGGCTTCGTCCAATCCGGATGAGACCGATCGCACTGCGAACGCCGTGCCGGCGGTGGTCCTGGTCCCGATCTTCGGATCGGTGGTCTACTTGGGAGTCCGCAGCGACTGGTAACTGGAGGTTACGCCGCCACTCGGAACTCGACCCAGCGCAACGCCGCGTAGACGTATGGGTGGTAGTTGGCTCGTCACTTTCACACGAGACACTCATCCCGTCAGGGTGACGCGTACCACCTGAGGCCGCGCGGATTCTTTCGAAGAGTGGAGCCCTCGTCGAGAGGACGTGGATGGAGATCGGGAAGTACAAGCGGACCTTCACCGCGGAACCTGTGCAGATCCCGGTTCCCGCGAAAGGATACGAAGCCTTCGGAGCCTCTCCCGCCGCCGCCGGGACGCGTACGAGTCAAGACGCACGTGTGAGCTCTTCACTGCCTCGTTGCAGACGGCAAGTACCTACGTCACAACCCCGCCGGATCGGATGCAGTGGCCCCACACAACGGAGTGGCCCGTCATCGGAGAAGTTGCACTCTGGGGAAGAGTCGTGGAGTGCACGGGTGGGTGGCGAGCATCGCTCGCCTATCCGAAGCGGCTCTACGTCGCGGTCATGGGAGACCGCCGCGCTCGCAGCGCCCCCCGCGTCGCCAAGCATCTCGAACGATACGGCGTCCCGGTCGGCGTGATTGACGGGTCCGAGCCCGAAGACCTCGCAACGGCGCTCGGCCGCCCCACTGGTGCGCCCTTGCGTAAGAACGGCTAGCCCGGGCTGCCTGCCACCCCGGTACGCCGGGCGGCTGATCGGAATCGAGGTGAGGATGCGAACAAGCGCCCAGGCCGCAAAGGCTACGACCAGCGAGACCTGCGAGGCGGGAACACCAAGGGCGCGCAGCGAGGCGACGAGCAGCGCGAAGACAGTCAGGCTTTCCGCAAGCGAGGCAAGCGTCAGGACATGAAGATCACAGGTTCGATCCCTGTCCGGCCCTCACCGCGCAAGTCCGGCCGCGCCTTGCGCGGCCATGATGACTTGCGCGGTCTAGCGTTTGGATCCGTGGCCTGGGCGGCCGACGCCGGCGAAGCCGGCATCGGCGGCGATTGCGCAGGGTCCCCTTTCAACCAAACGTGCAGTCGTCGACGACGACTTTGTCCAGGGCGCTCTTGAGAACGGCGAGCTCCTGATCATCGAGTTGCGCGACGAACAGTTCCGAGACGCCGCGCAGGTGGACCGGAGCGGTCTCGGTCAGGCGCGCCACACCGGCGTCGGTCAGTGCGACGACAACGGCGCGTGCGTCCCCATCGGCGTTCGCTCGCCGGACGAATCCTTCATCGACCAGGCGGGCGACGCGCCGGGTCATGCCTGACCTTGAGATGAGCGCGCGCGCCGCGAGCTCCGTCATGCGCAGCTCGCCCCCCGCGTTGGCCAGCTGAGCGAGCACGTCGAAGTCGGCCAGGGCTAGTCCCGTCTCCTGCGCGAGATCGACCTCGAGCCGCCGCATGAGCGTGGCATGGGCCCGGAGGAGGGAGCTCCAGGCCTCGAGCCCGCCGCGGTCCGGGAGGGCCTCGGCCACGAGCCGATCGAGGAGAGCCGCGACCTCCGGTTTCGGACTTACTTGCATACGCAGCCGCCTCGGCTTAGAGTATTTGCAGACGCAAGTATACGAGAAGCCCTAGCCGAGACGCCGGTCTTCAACGGACCGTTCGTGGATCAGCCCAGTACGGATTCGCCATCGTCCCCCCGGCGGATCGGTTGGTCGCCGCTCACCGGCTGGTAACCGGCGAAGCTGGAATCGAGCACGCCCTCGCCGCCCGTCAGGCCCGGCAATTGCCGCTGGAGGTCCTGCGCCCGGGCCGCGGGTAACACGGTCTCGATCATCGAGAGCGGACCCTGCAGCGACGGCGGCTCGACGTCAGCGTCGAGCCGCGCCAATGCGGCCATGACTGCCCCGACCGCACCCGTCGGGATCTCGACGCCCGCTCGGACAATCGGCTCGCAGACCACCGTCCTCGCCCGCTGGAGTGCTTGCAAGAGGACGAGCGGCGTGAGCTTTCGGAAGTCGGCGGCCGTGCTGAGCGGTCCCCGTCTCGATGGAGGACCGTCGGGGACGCTGTAGATGCACTTTGTCATCGTCACGACGCAGTCCGTGACCTGCCAGCCGAAGAGACCACCCTCCCGCAACGTCTGCCGGACGTATTCACCCATGCGCTCCGAGAAGCGTTCGACCGTCTTGTAGAGGTACATCGGGACCGTGCGGGGATCGACCTGCAGCCGGAAATCGATCCCAGCGCCGGCAGGCGCAGGATGAATGCGCAGTCCGATCGTGGCAAGAAACGGATTCGATTCTGCGTGGAGGAACTCGATCGCCTCGCCGGTGCCGATGGGCCGCTCGATGTAGATCGGCGTCGTTTCGCGGAATGTGACTTCGAGGCCGAACTCGTTCGCCAGCGTTGCCTCGATGACTTCTTTCTGCACCTCGCCATAGAGCGAGACCGAGAGCTCGTGGCGGGCGTCGTCCTGCCGGACGTCGATCAGCGGATCCTGCTCGGCGAGCTGTGCGAGCGCGACGCGGAGCCGCGCGCGGTCGTCAGGCTTGCCGGCGACGACGACCGACTCCAGCGTCGGCGGGGAGAAATGATGCTGCGGTGCGTCGGTTCCGGTCTCGCCGATACGGTCGCCGACCTGGATCCTGGAGAGACCCCAGAGCTTTGCGACGGCGCCTGCGGAGACCGCTGGACGTTGTACGGCGGCCCCGCGCTCGAAGACCGTGATCGCGGTGACCTTGTCTTCGAGACCGCGGCCGAAGCGCAGCCGCTCGCGCATGTGAACTGTTCCCGAGAACATCCGGACGTAGGCGACCTTGTCGCCGCTCGTGCCCCGTTCAATCTTGAAGACCGTCCCCGATACCGGGTCATCCGAATCGCCTGCGGATGCCGGCAGCAGCTCACTAATCCCGGTCAGCAGTGAGTCCAAGCCCGCACCCGTGACTGCGGAACCGAAGAAGACCGGGTGCACGAGCGCCCGCTTCGTCTGGGCTGCGAGCGCGTCGCGAAGCAGCTGGTATGGCAAATCCGACTCGTCCTCGACGTATGCCGCCATGATCGCCTCGTCGCGTTCTGCTAGCACCTCTGCCAACCGAGACCGGAAGACGGCATCCTCCGCGGTCGAGAGCGTGAAGCATGCGTCGCGCGTACCGAGCGAGCACGCGGTTCCCATCGGTATGACCGCCGTCGTCAGGCGCTCCGAGATGGCCTGCATCACGCGCTCGCCGCCGGCCCCGGGCCGGTCGATCTTGTTCACAAACACCAGAGTCGGAATGCGCAGCCTCTGCAGCGCACGCATCAAGATGCGTGTCTGCGGCTGCACGCCCTCCACGCCGGAGATCACGAGGACGGCGCCGTCGAGCACGCTCAGAACACGCTCCACTTCCGCAATGAAGTCGGGATGGCCGGGCGTGTCGATCAGGTTGACGTGCAGGTCCCACAGCGCGAACGACGCGACGGCCGACTTGATGGTGATACCGCGCTGACGCTCCAGCGTCAGCGAATCGGTCTGCGTCGTGCCGGCATCGACGCTGCCGAGCTGATCGATAGCGCCGGCCTCGTACAGCAGCCGTTCGGTAAGAGTTGTCTTACCGGCGTCTACATGCGCCAGGATCCCAAGGTTCAGCTCTTTCGTCGCCACGCGTCATACCCTCCGAATAGGTCGCAAAGCCCTTTTCGATTGACATGAACGCTTGGCGCATCTCTGCTCCTTTACCGTCGAAGATCCGGCCGCTTCGCGGCCATGATCATCTTCGACGGATTCGCGTTTCGGTCCGTGGCCTCGATGGCCGCCGCCAGTTTAGCCGGCATCGGCGGCGACAGGCCAAAGTGAAGAGCATGCGTGCGCTCCACGAGGAGCGCACGCATGCCTCACCGATTAGGACTGAAGAACGACGTTCTTCGCCTCCTTACCCTCGTCCGCGGGGGAGATGAAGCCATACCCCTTGGAGTCGTTGAACCACTTCACGGTTCCAGTTGCCATTGAAAAAACACCTCCTCTACCAATTCACGAACGGTAGGTGGAGGCGTAATTGCCAACCAGGTACTCGCTCTGTAGAGACCCACCGTAGCACGCCATCGGGCAGAGACCCGGATATGTGGAGGCGTCGTCAGTCGCCGCGGGGCTTGGTGGGCGTGCGGCCGAGTGCGCCGAGCACGCTCCCGATCGTCGCGTCGGTGCGCCAGACCGGGCTCAGTGTCTTCGTGCTCGAAGAGGCGACGGTTGCGGCAACGCGAAGCGTCGGGCCTTGCCCGGGCCTCGGAAACGCTATGCCCCACGAAACGATCTCGTTGTTGTTGGCAAGCTCAACTGGATTGAGCTTCGCGTCGAGGGAGGCGTCGGACTTCTTGACGGATGGGGTGGTTGGGATTGCTTTCATGGGCTGAGCCTCGCGCAAGGGAAGGCCCGCGAGCTGCGAGCCTTCCCTGCGCAGAGATAGCTCTTACTACGCCTTGATGCCGTTCAGCTTGTGGACGATGACTTCGCCGTCCGTAACCTTCGGCGGATTCTGGAGGATCCGCTCGAGCTTCTCGTCGCGCACCCACTCGGATGCGACGCGGGTCGAGTCGTCGGCCTGCGTCGAGGTCTCGAACACGCCGACCGAGCTCATGACGCCGTTGCCGGTGTCGATGAGGAAATAGCTGCTGAAGCCGGGCAGCTTGCTCAGCTTCGGCGCCAGACTCTCGTTGACCTTCTTCGTCAGCTCGTCGATGTTGCTGGAGTCGATGCCTTCGTAACGTCTCACGGTCGCAAACATATGTTGCTCCTAACTTTCCTCATTCAGGTTGGAGAGCTCGAGTCGAACTCTCCTGATGCACTCAGGCCAGGTTTCGCAAGTCGAAGAGGAACCTCGGAGCCTCAGCTGCTTCCGCGCTAGGTCCTACGCGCCGACGCACTGTAGCCGCGATCTGCCACGACTGCGGTTTTCCGTTGATATTGGTTTCGGCTGCTAGGGTGTTCTGCAGCTAGACGAACCCGGTGACGCTCCTGCGTCCTCCCGCTTTCGTGCGGGAGGTATCTGCAAAGTGGTCGAAGCGTCCAGAGAGAATGAGACGAGCGTAGTTCTGGCGCATCTCACCCTGGTGCCGAACGAGCCGACGACCGCGACAGCATTGGCAGAGGCCGGCGCGCAGCGGCTCCTCGCCGCAGTTGCCGAGCTCCAGTTGCGAAAGGACGGACAGTCCGATCAACTGAGCAAGCGTCGTCGAAGAGTTCACCGTGGCTGAGATGGCGAAGGAGCGAGGCCTGCACCGTTATTGCTCCGGCTGCTCGAGGGAGACCGAGCATGTTCTCTGCCAAGGTGCCAACGGGGTGCCGATACCGGCAATCCGGTGGCCGGCGGCCGTCGCGGCAAGTGGCACCACAATCTGCGTGGACTGCGGACAGTGGCGCTCCGCAGCCTCAGGAGTCAAAGATCCTGTCGGCGTCAGCCGACGCGAACGATGAAGAACGCGATCGCCACGTACTGACAGGCGACGCCTACGATCGTCAGCGCGTGAAACAGCTCGTGATAGCCGAACACCGTGGGGATCGGGTCCGGACGGCGACGCGCGTAGACAACGGCACCTGCTGTGTACGCAAGCCCACCGGCGACCAGCAGGATCACGGCAGCAGGGTGCGCTTTGGCGATCAACTCTGGGAGCGCGACGACGGCGACCCAGCCGAGGGCCAGCCCGATTGCCGCCGCGAGCCACTTCGGTGCAGCGACCCAGACGAACTTGAGGACGATTGCTCCGGCTGCGCCCCCCCAGACGATCGTCAGCACCACCGGCCGCCACGCGCCGCGAAGCACTAGCAGGGAAACGGGCGTGTAGGTCCCGGCGATCAGAAGGTAGATGCCGGCGTGATCGATGCGCCGCATCCACAGGCGCGCGCGCGGCGACCAGGTCACGCGGTGGTAGAGCGCGCTGGCTCCGAAGCAGGCGGCGACCGAGCCCGCAAACACTGCAGCCGCAAGCCGCGCACGTTCGCCGTGGGCGCCGACGATCAACAACGGCGCCAGTGCGACCGCGATCACGAATGCGGCCTGGTGGAGCACGCCCCTCAACCTCGGCTTGTCGAGCCCAACTGCGATGTGATCAGTTGTCTGCACGGAAACGCCCCGGCACGATAGCCGGAATCGGCAACAAGTATGAGTGGCTACGCGGGTGGTCCGTCGAAGTGGCGGAAGCCTGGGCCCGAGCCACGGAAATGCGGCTCATTCGCGCCACCGGCCTGGTTGACCATATTCGTGATGCGGTCCTTCAAGCCACCGAGCATCTCGGTCTCCTGGGCCTTCGTCAGCCTGCCCGCCGACACGGCGTCGTCGAGCTTCGCCTTCGCATCCGCGAACAGTGCGTTGACGAGGCCGTCGACGGACTTGCCGTGGTCCTTCGCAACCTGGGCAAGCGTCTTGCCGCCTTCGAGCTCGGTGCGGAGCTGCGTCTCCGTTATGCCGATATAGCCGGCCGCGGCCTCCAGGCGTCCGAACGGCCCGTGACCGAAGCCGCGATGGAGTCCGCCCAGGAGCGGAAAGTCGTCCGATGTGATGCGTTGCTTGAGCGCATCACCTTCTGCCTTCGTGATTCGCCCCGCGGCGACCGCCGCGTCGACGCGGTCGCTGAGAGCCGTCTTGAGTGCGTCGCTCAACTTGCTCGAAGAGATTCCGAGTTGCTTCGCTGCGTCGTCTATGACCGCCTTGCTCTCCTCGCTCGACGAACCGGCCTGGGATGCGGCCACGGCGACGCCGCCTCCCGCTGCAGCCAGTACGGCCGCGGCGCCGACGGCGATCTTGGCCTTTCGATTGAGTTTCATGAGCCAAGAGAACCAGCTCGCTCTAAGAGCGCGCTAAGAAGTTCCTAAGAACTGCCGTTGAGGCGAAGCGTCATCCGCGTCCCGCCGCCGTCGGCCTGCTCCGCGATGACCTCTCCGCCGTGTGCAACCGCAACCTGGCGGACGATCGCGAGCCCCAATCCCGAGCCGGGTCGGCCGCGCGCGGACCGAGACCGATAGAAACGATCGAAGACATGCGGAAGATCTTCCTCGTCGATTCCGGGACCGTGGTCGCGCACTGTGACCGCGCCGTCTCGCACTGCAACCTCGACCTCGGCGCCAAGGGGACTCCACTTCGCGGCGTTGTCGAGCAGGTTCGCGACCGCGCGCTCGATCGTCGAATGGACTCCCTGCACCGTCGACTCCTGAAAGTCGGTCGAGAACGTGACTGCAGGGCGGTTGCGCCGTGCACGCTCTACTGCCTCGGAGGCAACGAGATCGAGCCGCACCTCTTCCGGTTCCTCCGTTTGCTGTTCGCCACGCGCAAGATCGATCAGCTCGGCGATCAGCGTCGTCATCTCGGTCAACTGCTCGACGACGTCGGTAAGCAGGCGTTCCCGTTCGCCTGGAGGAAGCGTGCGTTCGCTGGCGAGCACCTCGATGTTCGTCCGCAAGCTCGTCAGCGGCGTGCGCAACTCGTGCGACGCATCTGCGACCAGTTGGCGCTGGGCGCGCGATGACTCCTGAAGGGCGCTGAGCATCGTGTTGAAGCTGCCGGCGAGCCTGCTGAGCTCGTCCCGCCCGCCGACGTCGATGCGCTCGGACAAGTCTCCCGTCTCGGTGACCTTCTCCGTCGCCCTGGTGAGTCGACGAACCGGAGCAAGCGCCGCTCGCGACACAGCCAGCCCGAGTGCCGCCGCGATTGCGATTCCGCCACCGGCTATGAGAATGAGGATGTTCTCGATGCGGCCGAGTGAGTGGTCGACCTCTGTCAGGGGCCTCGCGATCTGCACGGCGAAGCCGGGCGCGTACGGGAAGGTGAACATGCGCAGGTGCCTGTCGCTGACGTTCACGTCCATGAAAAACGCGCCCCCTCCATCTCGTGCGACGCGGGTCACCCTGCTGTTCACAGGCAGCGCCACCGTCTTACCCGGCGGCCGGAATGCCTCTCCGTCGAACTTGACGAGTTGTGGATAGCCCGGCGCGTCGCCCAGTTCGGACGGAGGGGCGGCGAAGTGATCGAAGTCGTGGAGCGGGGTGCGTGAGAGCTGAACAGCGGTCGTCTTGAGCGAGTCGTCAACAGTGTTTCGCAGCTGGTCACGCACGACGAAATAGACGATGAACGACGCCGCTACGACCGCGAGCGCGACCGCGGCCGCGGCGACCAACGCAAGACGGGTCCGGAAGCTCATAGGGGGAACTGTGGCCTATGAGCGGTGGAAGGGGCGGGAGGGGAAACCGGGAGGTTTCCCCTTGCGAGCAGAAGGCGAGTGACGCTCATGCCTCGCGCAGCGCGTAACCGACCCCGCGCACGGTCTGGATCAAACGGGACTTGCCACCTGCCTCGGTCTTGCGACGCAGGTAGCCGATGTACACGTCGAGGGAATTGGAGGCGAAGCCGAAGTCGTAGCCCCAGACCCGTTCGAAGATGATCGATCGGGTCAGCACCTGGCGCGGGTTCGTCATGAACAGCTCGAGCAGCGCAAACTCTGTTCGGGTGAGCCGCCGAGACCCTTCGCAGCAGCGCGCGCACGCGCGCGACGAGCTCTTCGAGGGCGAACGGCTTCGTGACGTAGTCGTCGGCCCCGGCGTCGAGCCCCGCAACACGGTTCTCGATCTCATCGCGGGCCGTGAGCATGAGCACCGGCACGCGGTTGCCGCTGCGGCGAAGCCGGCGGCACACCTCGAGCCCATCGACCCCGGGCATGAGCACGTCGAGGAGGACGGCGTCCGGCTGAGCGTCGCCGTTCGTCTCGAGGAGCTGGAGCGCCTCCTGGCCGTCGGCAGCCAGCTCGATCTCGTAGCCCTCGAGCTCGAGCGCTCTACGGAGGGACTCCCGCACAGCGCGTTCGTCGTCCACGACCAGAATCTTCACGGCACCATTGTCATCGCGGAAAGTGAGAGCCGGCTAAGAGGCCAGGCTCTCAGGCTTCGCGACGGTCAGGCTAACGACTCAGGGCTTCGCAACGCTCAGGCTGACGGAGCCGCGTCCGGCCAGCTCGGTGACCCGGACGCGGTAGCTCCGAGTCCCGCAAACCGTGAAGGAGCGTGAGACGACGCCCGCGGTGACCACATGGGCGGTGCGAATCGACGATGCGAAGACGTCGACGGAGAGCCGCGTGCCTGCCGAATGCTTGAGCGTCAGCTTGAAGGTTCCGTCGAGGGGTGTCGTGACCGTAAAGGTCCGGGTCTTCTTCGTCCGGCTCAGGGTCCCGGTCTGGGTCGTCGTCGTCGCGGCCTGCCAAGGGCTGGTGACATCCTGCTCGGCTGCAGTGAGCGCCGCCGCCGTGGGATACAGGGCCTGGGTGACGATCTGCCACGGCCCTTCAGCGAGGCCGGCTTTGCGCTCGTTCAGCACGCGGTACGTCTCGGCCCAACCTTCGCCGGGGTTCAACGTGTAGCGCCGAGCATCCTCGGCGCCGGGAAAGAGCTCGCCGCTCCGCGTCCTCGCGCAGACCTGCATCGCCGACGCCCAGCGCTTCGGGCCATAGTCGAGTGCCGACCAGGGCGCGTCGGAGCGATTCGCGGCCACGTGATGGCCGTACTCGTGCGTGATCACCGCCTCGGCGGAAAGGTCCGTGCCGGGATCCTCTCCCGGGGTGTACAACACCGCGCCTTGCGGGCTGTAGCAGGCGACCGCGTCCGCACCGCAGACGCGCGAGATCTGCTCGCGCGTCGCGAGCAACACGGTGACGGTCGAGATTTCCGAACCGTGGACGAGCGACCCGAGGAAGTCCGCCCAGCGCTGCCCCATGGCCGGATCGACGGGATAGCTGTTGGAGGCATAGATCGTCACCGATTCGCCGGCGGCCGTTTGATACTGGCCGCCCCAGTAACCGGCGGGAGCGACGGCGCTGACGCTCGGGGCGGCCACCTCCTTGTCGACGATCGGGATCGCGGCGCGTGAGATCTGCGTGCGTTGCGGGATGTCCAGCCGTCGCGTAGTACTTGACTGCGCGGCCGCCGCTGCCACAAGGGCGGTAGCGACAGCGACGGCACACAGCAACGGCAAACGAGCGGAGGGGGAAGATACCGCCCGGCCTCGGCGTCGCGAGTGGAGGGTTGGAGGGGGTTCCAGTTCCCGCGCAGCCACGAGTTCGAAGGTGCCACCCGCCCCTAAGACCGGATTAAGACGGCCGTAAGGAGTTTGTGAGTCGACGTAGGTCTTACGGAGTTCTTAGCCGAGTCTCAGCGGGCTCTTAAGGAGCGCTGGTGAGATGGACGCCGTGAGACACGTGACGACTCCCTCCGTCACCCTGGCAGCTGCGCTCGCCGCCGTCGCCCTCATCGGCGCCGGCGGCGGTGCGGCGACGTACGCCGCGCTGTCGAGCGGAAACGGAAAGACAATCGTGAGGCAGGTCACGGTCAGCGATGCCCAGCCCGCATCGAGCAGCGGCAACCTCTCCGTGCACTCGATCTATCAACTCGCCAACAAGGGCGTCGTCGAGATCGCCGCAGGGCAGGGTCAAGGTTCGGGCTTCGTCTACGACGGCGACGGCCACATCGTCACGAACCAGCACGTCGTCGAGGGTGCGACCTCCGTCTCCGTCAGATTCTGGAACGGCAAGACCTACGACGCGCAGGTCGTCGGGACCGATGCCTCGACGGATCTCGCCGTCTTGAAGGTCAATGCGCCCGCGTCCGAGCTCTTCCCTCTCTCGCTTGGCGACTCGAGCAAGCTTGCAGTCGGCGACGCGGTCGTCGCGATCGGCAGCCCATTCGGGCTCGAAGGAACGGTCACCTCCGGAATCGTTAGCGCACTGCACCGGGAGATGACCTCGCCGAACCACTTCGCGATCGACAACTCGATCCAGACCGATGCCGCGATCAACCACGGCAACTCAGGTGGACCGCTCCTCAACGCGCAGGGCAAGGTCGTCGGCGTCAACTCGCAGATCGAGAGCGACTCCGGCGGCAGCGAAGGTGTCGGCTTCGCGATTCCGTCGAACACCGTCAGCTCGATCGCAGGCCAGCTGATCTCGAGCGGGAAGGCCGAGCACGCGTTCCTGGGCGTCGTTCTCCGCGACTCCTCTGCGCAGACCGGCGCCGCGATCAGTCAGGTACGAGCGGGTACGCCGGCAGCGGGCGCGAGCCTGCGCGCAGGGGACATCGTCACCTCAGCGGCAGGCACGCGGATCAATTCGGCGAGCGAGCTTCGTGCGGTGATCAACGCGCACCGGCCCGGTGACACGATCTCCGTCACGTACACGCGCGGGGCACAGAGCCACACCGTCAAGGTGAAGCTCGCCGCCCGGCCGGCGTAAGGCTTAAGCCGGGCC
>WNGJ01002780.1_pt1 | contig 17877 bp, 10 predicted proteins | sample 5400611 | NCBI WGS metagenome assembly WNGJ01 (sample SAMN13153375, study PRJNA577476) | soil metagenome | isolation source: 40 cm soil or saprolite under Garry oak tree replicate 1 | place: USA:California | collected 2016-06-15 | reverse complement strand
CCCTGTATCTGGGTTTCGACTCGAGCACTCAGGGCCTGACCGGGATCGTGCTCGAGATAGCCGGATCCGAGCGTCGCGTCGTGTTTCAGCGATCGCTCGACTTCGACCGCGATTTTCCCCACTACGGCACTCGCAGCGGCGTCCTGCCGCACACCGATCCGCTGGTCGCGACGTCGTCGCCGCTGCTTTGGGGCGAAGCGTTGGACCGATTCATGGGAATCCTGGTCCGGGACTCGAGGCTCGATCTCAGCCGGCTGCGCGCCGTGTCGGGTGCGGCGCAGCAGCACGGCAGCGTTTATCTGAACGGCGCCGCGACGGCGGGACTGGCGCGGCTCGATCCGCGGCAACCGCTCATCGGAGAGTTGCGCGGCATGTTGAGTCGCGCGGAGGCGCCGATCTGGATGGACTCGAGCACCACGGCGCAGTGCGCCGCCATCGCCGGCGCCGTCGGGGGAACGGACGCGCTCGCCCGCCTCACCGGATCCCGGGCGTTCGAGCGGTTCACGGGACCCCAGATTCGCAAGTACCACGAGCAAGACCCGTCGGGCTATGCAGCGACCGAGCGGATCCACCTCGTGAGCTCGTTCCTGGCGTCGCTGCTCATCGGGGCGCACGCGCCGACCGAGCCGGGAGACGGCGCGGGCATGAACCTGATGGATCTCGCGACCAAGCGATGGTCGGACGTCGCTGTACGCGCCACGGCGCCGGGGCTCGACCGCAAGCTTCCCGAGCTCGCCACGTCCTGGTCGGTGATCGGCCGGTTGTCGCGCTACTGGGTGGAGCGCTACGGCCTGCCGCCTGCCAACGTGATCGCCTGGAGCGGCGACAACCCGAGCAGCCTCATCGGCGTGGGGCTCGTGACCCCCGGGCGGATCGCCATCTCCCTCGGCACGAGCGACACCCTGTTCGGGCTGTTGCGGGCCCCGCGGATCGACGCGTCGGGCGCGAGTCACGTGTTCGGCGCGCCGACCGGCGACTACATGGCGCTGGTGTGCTTCAAGAACGGCTCGCTCGCCCGCGAGCGGGTCCGCGACGCGTACGGTCTCGACTGGGACGGCTTTTCTCGGGCGTTGCGTGACACGCCGCCGGGCAACCGCGGCGCCATCATGCTGCCGTGGTTCGAGCCGGAGGTCACGCCACCGGTGCTCACGCCAGGGGTGCGACGCTACGGGCTCGATGCGGGAGACGCCGCGGGAAACGTGCGAGCGGTAATCGAAGCGCAGATGCTGGCGACCGCGCTGCACGCCGGGTGGATGGGCGAGCGCGTGGTGGCGATCCACGCCACGGGAGGGGCCGCCCAGAACCGGGCCATCCTGCAGGTCATGGCGGACGTGCACGGCGCCGAAGTCCAACAGCTCGCGGTGGGCGAGTCGGCGGCGTTAGGCGCGGCGCTGCGGGCGTTCCACGGCGATCAAGTCGCCCAGGGCAGGCAGATCGGCTGGGAGGAGGTCGTCCGAGGGTTCGTAGAGCCGGTGGCTCGAGTTCACCCCGACCCGCGGGGCGTCGCCGTGTACGCCAGGCTCAAGCAGGTGTACGCGGCGTGCGAGGCGCACGCGCTGGGGCGCGGACCCGACCCCACGCCACTGATCGAAGCATTTCGCTCGGCGCGCCGCCCCGCCTAGCCGAGCGCGATCTCGAGCTTCGTCACCGACGCCGGGGGGAAGCGATAGACCAACGGCGGCGTGGTCACCGCCACGGTCGCCGTCGCCGGCACCACGGTGCGCGGCGCCTCGAACGTGTTGTGAGCGTGCACGTCGCGCGCGGCGAGCGTGGTCGCGCTCAGCGAGCGCACCGTCGCACCCCGCACCGCGATCTCCGTGTCGCGCGGCTCGGAGAGGTGCGGGTTGGTGACGGTCAACGTCACTGCTCCGCCTCCCCCTTCACCACGGAGCGACGCCGAGCCGTTCAGTCCCCAGAGCGAGTGGTCCCGTTTCTGGCCGTCCACCCAGCCGACGGGCGACGCCGACACGACCGAGCGCACGGCGCGCGCGCCCTGATGCGCCGCGTACATCGCGAACACGTGGTAGGTCGGTGTGACCAGGAACTTGTCTTCGTGCGCGAGGAACAGGGATTGGATGCAGTTGACGAGCTGCGCGATGTTGGCCATCGCCACCTTGTCGGCGTGCCGATTGAAGGTGTCGAGCGTGAGCCCGGCGACGAGCGCGTCGCGGATCGTCGACTGCTGGCCGAACAGGTGAGTGGGGTCCAAGTTCGTGGTCATCTTGTGCCACGCCCCCCACTCGTCGACCACCAGCTTCACGCGGCGCTCGCGGTCGCTCTCTCCCATCACCTGCCAATGCGACGTGATGAGCGACTCCATCCGGTTGGCGCTCCCCAGCAGGTCGTACCAAGCAGTGTCGTCGAATGCCACGGCTTCGCCGTTCGGCGCGCTGCAGTAGTGATGGAGCGCCCAGCCCCACATCCGGTCGAAGCCGCGACGCTCGGCCATCTCCCGGAAGAACCGCCGTGTCCAGTCCAGGTCCCCGCCGTTCGGGCCGGACCCGATGAAGGCGAGGTCCACCCCGTACGCTGGGACCGCCCAGGTGGCGAACCGGCGGTACTCGGCGGCGTATTCCTCGGGCGTGAAGTTGCCGCCGCACCCCCAGGACTCGTTCCCGATGCCCCAGTACCGCACCCCGAACGGCTCGCGCTCACCGCCCGCCGCGCGTTGCTCGGCGAGTGTGGTGCTGCCCGCCGGCGAGTTGCAGTACTCCAGCCACTCGGTGAACGAGCGAGCCGGCAGCGTGCGGAGATTCACGGCGAGATAGGGCTGGGCCGCGACCAGGCGGCAGAACCGCATGAACTCGTTGGTGCCGAACTGGTTGGGATCGTACTTCGCCGGCACGTCACCCAGCGCCCTGAGGTGGGGATCGTCGCTCCAGACGTTCGTGCGGCGCGGGCGGCGCTCGCGCGGACCGACGCCGTCACGCCAATCATAGGAGTCCGCGAAGCAGCCCCCCGGCCAGCGCACCACGCCCGGGTGGATGGGGCGGAGGGCGTCGACCAGCGCCTGACGGATCCCGCCGACGTTCGGGATGCGGGACTTTTCGCCCACCCACACGCCGTCGTACACCACGCCGCCCAAGTGTTCGACGAAGTGGCCGTACAGCTCCGGCGCAATCGTGCCGATCGGCTCGCTCACCAGCACGTCGATCCGGGAGTCGGCGAGCCGCGAGCGGCGCGCGCCGGCCAGCGCCAGTCCCCCGGCGACCGTGGCGGTGACGAAGTCGCGTCTGCTGAGTACGCTCACAGCGGGCCTCCTGTCGTGGTCACGTAACAGCGCTGGATGGAATACGGCTCGCCGGCCGCATCGAGGCAGGATAAGTGCCGGCTGGCTGGGGCACGGCGCCTGCAGTACTGTTGCTGCCTCTTCCCCTGCGAGGCGACGATGCACGGCACGGGCGATTCGCTTTCCCGCCGCGATTGGCTCGCGGTCATGGGCGCCGCCGGCGCCGGGGCGGTGCTCCCGCCCGGATTGAGCCAAGCGGCCCCGCCGGGACGCGCCGAACCCGTCCCCATCCTTCCGCTCACGTCTACCAGCGAAGTGTTTACGCCCAGCCACGGCCGGGGGTTCATGCGGTTCAGTTTCGCCTTTCCAGAGCCGTCTGTCGAGTTCGAAGGCTACCGCTTCGGCTTTCTCGTGTTCACCCGCGAGAATGCCTACGGCCTCGACGCCGGCCGGGTGACCGCCGAGCGCACGCCGACCGGTCTCGAGATTCGCGCCACCGGCCTGGTGTGGGCGGGGGGCCAGCAAGCGGTGCCAGGCCGCGTGACCGCGCAGCTCCGGAAGCGCGACGATTTCATCGAGTGGGACGTGACGGCGGAGATGGACCAGCCGATCAAGGCCGTCACCAGCGTGATCCGAGGGCTTCCGCGCGGCCAGATCTCGGCGGCGGGGAACGAGCCATTCGATCCGCGAGACAACGAGCTGCTGTTCGGCTATCCGTTCAGCGGCGGCGATTTGTTCGGCGCCAACACCGCGTGGGGGCTCTCAACGCCGCTCGTGATCGTGCAGCGCGCCGAGGGAGATTGCGTCTTTGTCTCGTCGCTCGACGATCGCGTCCGCGCCAAGCGTTTCTTCTTGCAGCCGGGAGAGCCGGCCTATCGCCTCGAGGCCGTGTTCGAGGCCGAAGGCTGGAAAGACCAAACCACGCTCCGCGTCCCCACGTGGCGCCTCGGCCGGACCGCGTCGCTCGACGCGGCGGTGCAGGCGCACTACGGCCATCTCGAGCGCGCGTACCACCTCGAGCCCTGGGAGACGCGCCGGGACATGCCCGATTGGGCGCGCCGCACCGCGCTCGTCGTCACGCTCCATGGGATGCACTACACGGGCTACGTGTTCAACGATTACGCGCGCATGCTCGAGATCGCGCGCTGGGTGGCGACGCGCATTTCTCCGGACCGCGTGCTCCTCTTCCTCCCCGCCTGGGACGGCCGTTACTACTGGGACTATCCGCTGTACCGCGCCTCCGACCGCCTGGGTGGCGAGGCCGGATTGAAGCGCCTCGTCCAGGAAACACAGCGACTCGGGTTCCGCGTGATGCCGATGTTCGGCGCCAACGCCGCCAATCGCCGTCAGCCGGTGTTCGCGCGGATGGCCGACGCGGCGACGCACAAGATCGACGCGGATCGCTTCGACCTGAACTGGGTGGACTGGGACAACGACCGCCACCAGGAAGGCTGGCTGGCCTACATGAATCTCGGCGTCAAGTCGTGGCGTGAATGGCTCACGGGGCGGATCGCGGACGCGATCGAGCGCTACGGGGTCGATGCCTACTTCCTCGACATCGCTGGCGGCTGGGTGAACAACCCTCAGGCGGACATGCACGAGGGCATGCGGCAGCTCGTGCTCGACCTCCGCGCCCGCTATCCGCGGGTGATGCCGTGCGGTGAGATGCATTACGATGGGCTGCTCGAATTCATTCCATTCTACCAGGTGGGGGTGGGACGGGCAGCCCGCTACGCCCGGGTGTTCTCGCATCTGAGCCACGGGGCGCCCGGGCGCGGTAGCTCGGGCGTACACGAGTCCGGCTTCGGCGGCTTCAGGCACGAGACGCTGGGGCTCGCGCCCGGCACCATCCCCACGCTCAGCGTGGTGGATGACACCTTCACCGGCCATCAGTCGATGATGGAAGCGGTGATCGAGCGGGCCAAGACGGCGGCGCTCTGAAGGGATCGACTACCGCTCTGCGTCGCCGCGAATCATCCGCAGCCCGAACAGCGTCGCGATCTGGTTGCCTGGCTTCGCTTGGAAGCGCACCGTCACCTTGCTCTTGCCGCGGACCAGGTCGTCGGGGACACGATACTCGAGATCGAAGAAGCGGTGCGGATCGGCTAGGCCGAGCTGTTGATCGCCGACGGTGCGGCCGTCCACCTGAATCTCGAAATCAGCCGGGGTTCCTCTCCGGTCGCCGCTGAAGTAGGTCGCGATCAAGACCATCGGGTGGGACGGCTCCACCGGCAGATCGTAGGAGAACCACGTCCGGCCCCTGCGCCCCGGCCGGCCCAAGACCCGCTGTGGCACGGCGCCGTCGCCCGCCTGATAATTGAATTGCCGCTCGAACACGACCTCCCCGGGCTGCAGGTACGCGACGGTGGCGGCTGCGAGCTTTCGCAGCCGTTCCGCCTCCGCTGCGTAGGCGGCCCTCTGCCGATCCCATTCGCCCGGGGTGAACACGTCCCAGTACGTCGAGTAGGTGCGGCGGTGCAGCCGGAAGAACGGTTGCAATGCGACGTCGCGCCCGCGACCTGCAGCGTCGGGTTCGCGGCCCACTCCGTCGGTGCGGAAGTGGCCGGGGGCGCCGGCCACCGGCTGCAACCAGGTCGCCACCGGATCGGCCGTCACGAACACCGGGACGGTGGGCGGCGCGGGCCGGTCCCCTTCCCCGCGGCGGCCGTCGGGCTCCGGCCCCAGGTCGCCCGCGAGCACCAACGGGCCCCACATGAGGGAAACGCGGCGCGGGTTGTCGGGCAGGGGCTCCAGGTGAAGCGTCTTGGGCAGCGCGACTGCCACCACGTCGCCGCTCGACCACAGGCGTTTCAGCTCCACATACGAGCTTGCGTCGTATGGCGGGCGGCGGTATTGGCTCCGGCCGGTCTGGTCGACGCTGTCGGGTGCCGGCCCTTGCCCCGGCGCGACGACCGCCTGGCCGTTGAGGGTCACCCGGAATCCCTGGCCGGCCCAGTAGGGGCGCCGCAAGGACAGCGTGAATTGCCGCGGCGCCTCGAGCCGCAGCGTCAGCTGCGCGGTCTCTCCCTCGGGGAAGTCCGTCGCCATTTCCAATTGAACGCCGGCCTTGGCCCAGGTCGCGGTGGAAGGCACGTACAAGTTCACCCACAGCCGGTCCCCCGCCTCGTAGTAGATCCCGGCGCCGTGCAGCGCGTGGCTTTCCATGCCCGTTCCTACGTCACACGTGAAGTCCCGGAACATGTCCTGATACTCGTGGGTCACCGCCGGGCCCACCGGCACCATGTAGCACACCCGGCCGTCGTCGGGGTCGATGGACGCGAGGATGTGATTGAACAGCGCCCGCTCGTGGTAGTCGGCGTAGTGCGGGTCGGGCCAGAAGGAGAAGAGCCGGCGCGTCAACTTGAGCATGTTGTAGACGTTGCACGTCTCGGCGGTACGCCCGTCGATCCAATCGCTCAGCTCGTCCGCCGGGCCGAAGTACTCGTCCTTGCCGTGCCCGCCGCTCGAGAAGCTGTGGTGTTGCACCACGCGATCCCAGAAGAACCCCGCGGCGAGCAGATCGGCGGGCGTGTCCGTGTACAGAAAGCGGGCGGCCGAGCCGAGGATCTTGGGGATCTGCGTGTTGGCGTGCGTGCCGGCGAGGTCGTCCTGATGGCGTTCGAGCGGCTCGAGGAACGCGCGGTGCTCGAACTTGTAGGAGAGCGCAAGCCAACTCGCGTCGCCCGTGTCGGCATACAGGTCGCACAGCACCTCATTCATGCCGCCGAACTCGGTGTTCATCATGTGTTGCAACTGCGCGTCGTCCAGCCGGGAGAGGATGCGCTCGGCCCAGGCGGCGAACTTGATCTCGACAGCGAGCGCCGTGCGGTTTCCGGTGTGACGATATGCGTCGCGCAGTCCGGCGTACGTCTTGTGCAGTGTGTACCAGGGCGACCACTCTCCGTTCAGATCGAATGCGGCGGAGCGAATTTCACCCCGAGCCAGCTCGCCGAAGGCCTTCTGCCCTCCTTTCAGCGCGCTCAAGTAGCCATCGCCGTGCGCGTCCTGGACTTCTTTCAGCTGCCGCACGATGTAATCCGCCCGCTGCTTGAAGCGCGGGTCGCCCGTGGCGGACCACATGAGGCTCACCGCTGAGAGGTAATGACCGGCGATGTGACCGGTGAGGTTCCGGCCGTCCCCGTCCCAGCCGCCGTACGGCTCGGCCTTCGGCTGGAGGCCGGCGCGGTCCCGGTAATACGCCAGCATCCGGTCGGGCTCAAGCGCGAGCAGATAACGGGCGTCCAGCTCCTGGGCGTGCTTGAGCGGTCCCGCCAGCAACCGGACGGCGCTCAAGGGGAGCGGCCGGGCCTTGACGACTGCCGCTGCGCCGGCGCCGGGTGCAGCGGCCTCCGCCTCGGCCACGAACGGTGGGCGGCCCAACAACGGCAGGGCCCCTGCCCCCAGACCGAGCTTGATGGCGCTGCGGCGCGACAGGGTCATCCGCGGCCTCCTAGCCCGTGAAGTACAGATAGGCGAGCAGGATCAACCCCAGCACGACGCCGGAGTTGATCACGTCCCACCGGTTCCAGCTCGCCCGCGACTGTTCGCGGCTTTCCGCCGTCACCGTGGCGAAGGTCAGGTTCGTGACCTTTGCCGCCTCGGGCGCCGCCGTGAGCGTGCTCACGACGACCATGGTGAGGCACGAAACGACGAAAATGAACAGGCTGTAATACTGAAAGTAGACGTTGTTGACGATCCAGAGAAACGAGCCGGTCGGATACCCCTGCGTGAACCCCGCCATCCTGAGACTCACCGGCGTGTCGACCGCGAGCCGGAAGGCCCCGAGCAGGAAACCGACGAGCAGCGCGGCGAGGCAGCCTTTGGCGTTCAAGCGCTTGAACGACACGCCGAGGAAGAAGACGGCGAAGATCGGCGGTGCCAGGTATCCCTGCACACCTTGCAGGTAATCGTACAGCCCTTTGGACCCTTGAATCACGGGGATCCACAACAGGCTGATCAGCACCATCACGCCGGTCGCGACCCGTCCCACCCACACCAGATGGTGCTGGCTCGACTGCGGCTTCAGGCGCTGATAGAAGTCGATCGTGAACAGGGCCGACGAGGCGTTGAACGCCCCTGCCGTGGAGCTCATCAGGGCCGCCAGCAGACCCGCCACGACCAGTCCCCGAATGCCGGCCGGCATGACTTTCACGACCATGAGTGGGAAGGCCGCCTGCGCGACGCCGGGGATCGCCCTCCCGTCGGGACCTACCATCGCCGCGAGGCCGGGCGCCCGGCCCGTCTTGGCGAGCGCCAGCGCGATCATGCCCGGAATGATGAAGATGAACACCGGGAGGAGCTTCAGGAATGCCGCGAAGATCGAACCGCGCCGCGCCTGGCGCTCGTCCCGCGCGCCCAGGGCACGCTGCACGATGTATTGATCGGTGGTCCAATACCACAGTCCGATGATCGGCGCGCAGAACAGCATGCCGAGCCAGGGATAGTTGCTGCTGAAGTACCAGGCGATGCGGCCCGATTCCTTCACGGGGGCCCACGTCCCCGCGACGCCGGCGGGCACGAGCGGCTTCCACAGATTGAACAGGTCGGGGTCGAGGACGGCGCGCAGCTCGTGCCAGCCCCCGAGGGCCTTGAGCCCGTACAGCGTCAGCAGGCCGGAGCCGGCCACCAGGATGACCGTCTGCAGCGCGTCGGTGTAGGCCACGGCGCGCATCCCTCCGAGCACCGTGTAGAGCCCGGTCATGATGACTACAATGACCGACCCGATCCAGAAGCTGTTGAATGTGTACCCGGCGAGGTCGAGCCGCAGCTCCGGCAGGAGCACGCCGAAGACGACGCCGCCGGCGAAGATCCCGACCGCGAACTTGGTCACGACGTGGGCGACCAGCGTGATGAGCGAGAGCACGTAGCGGTTGGTGGGTGAGAAGCGTCGCTCCAGAAACTCCGGCATCGTGAACACCATGGTCCGCGCGTAGAACGGGACCATCACCCATCCGAGCACGAGCAGGCACCAGGCGTGCAGCTCGTAGTGGGCCAGCGCCACGCCGCTGGTAGCTCCCGCGCCGGCGAGACCCACGACGTGCTCCGACCCGATGTTGGACGCGAAGATCGACGCACCCACGATGAACCAGCCGAGGTGGCGGCTCGCCAGGAAGTAGTCGTCGGTGGTGTCGCGGCGTCGCTTCATGACCCACGAGGTGAGCGCCGCGATGGCGGCGAAGTAACCCGCGACGATCAGCCAGTCCAGGGCGGTCATGCGCCTCCCTTTCTCGATTGCCCGTAGTAAGCCGCTGTGCCGTGTTTGCGGTCGAAGTGCTTGTCTACCAGATACGCCGCCGGCGGGGCCGCGTCCGCCGCGACGCCGCGCGTCAGGTACGCGAGGAGCGCCAAGTGCTCGAGCACGCGGGCGCACTCCACGGCGGCCAGGGGGTCGGCTCCCCACGTGAAGGGGCCGTGGTTGGCGACCAGCACGGCGGGAACTTCCGCCGGCGCCAGCCGCAGCGTGCCGAACGTCTCCACGATCACGAGCCCGGTATGCCGCTCGTACTCCTGCTCGACCTCCTCCCGGGTCAGGGGACGGGTCACCGGCACGTCACCGCGGAAGTAATCCGCGTGCGTGGTCCCCAGGCACGGCACCGGCCGCCGCGCCTGTGCGAACGCGGTGGCGTAGCTGGAGTGCGAGTGTGCGATCCCGCCGCACGGGAACGCCCGGTACAGCTCGAGGTGCGTCGGCGTGTCGGACGAAGGTCGGAGATCGCCTGCGAGCACGCGGCCCGTTTCCAGCGAGACCGGCACCAGGTTTGCCGGCGTCAGCTCCTCGTACGGCACGCCGCTCGGCTTGATCACGAACACGCCTGCGGCGCGGTCCACCGCCGACACGTTGCCGAACGTCTCGGTCACGAGCCCGCTGTCGACCAGAGCCCGATTGGACCGGTACACGAGCTCGCGCAGCGCGCTCTCCACCCGGCTCACGCGAGGGCCCGTTCGCGCAGCGCGAGCAGCCGCTTCATCAAGGAGGCAAGGTCGCCTCGCGTGGCGCTGACGGCGCCGAACGTGTCGTGCAGCTCGCCGTACAGCGCAAACAGCTCGTCATAGACCGCATGTGCCGCCGGGTCCGGCACAAACGTCCGCGCCCCGAGCGTCGTCATGCGCTGCTGCGCGGCTTCAAAGCGATCGTACCCTCCCGCTCGCGCGCCGGCCGCGACTGCCGCGGCGATGGCAGCGCCGAGCGCCGGGGTCTGAGGCGAGCCCGCGGTCAACATCGGCATGCCGATCACGTCGGCGTAAACCTGCATGAAGAGATCGTTCTTTTCGGCGATCCCGCCGCAGCACACCACCCGCTCGATCGGGACGTCGTATTGCTCCATGCGGGCGATGATGGCGCGGGCGCCGAACGCGGTCGCTTCGACCAGCGCGCGGTAGATCTCCGCCCGCGTCGTGTGCAGGGTCTGCCCGACGATCAGTCCGGTGAGGCGCGGATCGACCAGGATGGTGCGGTTGCCGTTGTTCCAATCCAGGGCCAACAGCCCCGACGCGCCGGCCCTGAGGCGCGCCGCCTCGCGCGACAGCTCGGCGTGCAACGCTTCCCGTCCCTGGCAGACGAGCTCGACCCACCAGCGCAGCAGGTCCCCCACGGCGGACTGCCCCGCCTCGATCCCGTAGAATCCCGGCATCACCGAACCCGGGACGATGCCGCAGATCCCGGGGATGTCGGGGATCCGCTGGTGCCCGTCGGCAATGGCGATGTCGCAGGTGGAGGTACCGATGATCTTCACGAATGTCCCGACCCGGACGCCGGCGCCGACGGCGCCATAATGGGCGTCGAACGCCCCCATGGCGATGGGAATCCCTGTCTGCAACCCGAACGTCTCCGCCCACTCGCGAGCCAGCACGCCGGCCGCGCGATCGGCCGAGTACGCCTTCGTGTACAACCGGTCGCGCAGGCGCCCCAGCCCCGGATCGAGCAGGCACAGGAACTCGCGCGACGGCAGTCCGCCCCACCCCTCCGAGTACATCGCCTTGTGGCCTGCCGCGCACACCCCGCGCACGATGTCACCGGGGTGCGTGACTCCCGCCAGCACGGACGGCACGAAATCGGCCAGCTCCACCCAGCTCGCCGCCGCCTCGAACACGTCCGGCGCCACCTTACGACAATGCCAGATCTTGGACCAGAACCATTCCGACGAATAGGTGCCGCCGATCGGCGACAGGTACTCCGGGGCGCAGCGCCGCGCGGTTTCGGTAATAGCCGCCGCTTCTTCGGCCGCGGTGTGGTCCTTCCACAGCCACGCTTGTGCCGCCGGCGAGTCGCGCCAGCGCGGGTCCAGGGCGAGCGGCCGGTTGCCGCCATCCAGCGGCAGCGGCGTCGAGCCGGTCGTGTCGACGCCGATACCGATGATGCGGTCGCGTGAGAACCCCGTCTCGGTGTCCGCCTGTGCCAATGCGCCGCGCACCGACGTCGTGAGACCCACCAGGTAATCGGCGGGGTTCTGGCGCGCGAGGTGCGGATCGCGCGGATCGAGCAGGACGCCTTCCGTGCCGGACGGGTAATCGCACACCGCAGTGCCGAGCGCGCGACCGTCCGCGCAGTCCACGACCACCGCCCGGACCGAGTTGGTCCCGTAATCAACGCCGATCGTGAACGCCGCTCCCTGCCCCGCCACGGTCAGCCGACCAGAATCGGACTCACGAGGTCCAACACGTCGGGGCCGGTGCCCGCCGCGCGAGCCCGATCCAGCGCAGCCCGCTGCTCGAACACGCGGACCGCCTTGAGCGCCAGGTTCGCGAAGTTGATCATGCTTCGCTCCATCGCCCGGGTGGGGTCGTCACGGTAGGTGAACTGGTCCTGGCTGTAGTACCCGCCGTAGTCGCGCACGAACGTGGTGAACAGGTACTCCACCGACTCGGGGATCGACAGGGTTCCGAACATGCAGTCCTGGTCGTTGCGACCCTGACGCGCGTCGTTGATGTCGAATTTGTGGACCGGGACGCCCGCGTAGGCCGCGAGGTCGCAGGCGGTGGAGGCCGTCGTCCCCTCCATCTTTTGGTGGCCGTAGTCGATCGTGAGGCCGCAATTCGTGCCGCCGCACAGCTGATTCACCCGCTGGGCCACGAGGATCGCCGACGCGGCCGTGGGAATGATCATGTACAGCTCCCGCGGCTCGTATGGCTTGGGCTCGATGGCGAGCTTGATCCCCGCCTTGAGGCACGCCCGGTTGGCCGTGACGAGCGCCTCCGTGAACCACTCGAGCCCCTGCTGGTAGTCGATCTGGAAGTGGTAGTCGGCGCCGTCGGAGCCCGGCCACACGCTGACGATGGGAAGCTTCAGGGCCTGCGCGATCTCGACCGCCTTCAGGATCTCGTCGGTGGCGGCGCGGCGCAGCGCGGGGTTCGGGTTGCACGGTCCTCCCAGCCGAAACCGCGGATTGGTCCAGGTGTTGACGTTGCACGCCGTGACCCGCATGCCCAGATCGGCCAGGTAGCCGTCGCGCGCGCGCTCGAGCGCCGGCCAATCGATGTCGCCGTTCAAGGTCTTCTCGAACACGCTCTGGTGGATCTCGATCGCGTCGATGCCGGCGGCGTGCGTGCGCCGACACTGCGACTCGAAGTCTCCCTTGAAGTGCGGATCGTCGGAGTGATAGCCGGGCGGCGCGAACCGGTCGCAAAAGTCGCCCGCGGACCAATGACCGACGCTCATCTTGATGTCCAGGGTTTGCAAGAACGCGATCGCGTCGGCGCGGCCCAGGTAGCGAGTCTGCGTGCGGGCGAACGCGAGCTGGTCGGAGCTGAAGCGTGTCATGGGTGTCGGTCCATCGACGGGTGACGTGTGCCGGGAGATTGGACCGCCCCGGGGCCCGTGTCAAGCAAGACCGGCGTGTGCCGGCACTACGTTCCCAGCTCCGCCAGGTCGCGGTACAGATCGAGCGCCTGCGGGTTGGCGAGGGCCTCGCGATTCTCGACCGGGAGCCCGTGCACCACCGCGCGCACGGCGAGCTCGCTGATCTTCCCACTGATGGTGCGCGGGATGTCGGCGACCTGCACGATCTTGTGCGGCACGTGGTGCGGGCTGGCGTTGTCGCGGAGGCAGCGCCGGATGCGCTCGCGCAACGCGTCGTCCAGAGCAAGCCCGTCGCGCAGCCGCACGAACAGGACGACACGCTCGTCCGCACCCGCGGCGGAGCCGATCCGCTGCCCGATCGCCAGGCTCTCGAGCACCTCCGGCAGCGTGTCCACCTGCCGGTAGATCTCGGCCGTGCCGATCCGGACGCCCCCGGGGTTGAGGGTCGCGTCGCTGCGCCCGTGAATGATCAGGCCGCCGTGTGCGGTGACGAGGGCCCAATCGCCGTGGCGCCACGCACCGGGGAACCGCTCGAAATACGCGCCGCGATATTTCGCTCCATCGGCATCGTTCCAGAACGCCACCGGCATGCTGGGAAATGGCCTGGTACAGACGAGCTCTCCCGCCGCGCCGACGAGCGGCGCACCGCGCGGGTCGAAGACCTGTACCGCCATGCCGAGCCCGGGCGCCTGCAACTCGCCGCGCCACACCGGCTCGGTGGGGTTGCCGATCGCGAAGCAAGAGATGATCTCGGTGCCGCCGCTGATGTTGCACAGGTGCACGTCCGGCTTGATGTCGTTGTACACGTAGTCGTAGCTGTGGCCGGCCAGCGGGCTGCCGGTGGACAGGATAGTGCGGAGCGCGGACAGGTCGTGGCTGCGTGCCGGCGCGAGCCCTTCTTTCTCGGCGAGCGCCAGGTACTTGGCGCTCGTGCCGAAGACGGTCACCTGCTCCTCATCCACCAGGGTCCACAGTGCGTCCGGGCGCGGCGCGAACGGGGCACCGTCGTACAGCACGACGGTCGCATGCACGGCCAGGGCGCTCACGAGCCAGTTCCACATCATCCACCCGCACGTCGTGACGTAGCAGAGCCGGTCCTCCCGCTTGAGATCGACGTGCAGCACGTGCTCTTTTTGATGTTGCAGCAGCGTCCCCCCGGCCCCGTGCACCATGCACTTGGGGAGTCCCGTGGTGCCGGACGAATAGAGGATGTAGACCGGATGATTGAATGGGAGGCGCTCGAACCGCAGGCCGGCCTCGCTCCCCGGCGGGCCCACCCACTCGTCCCACAGCACGCCCCGCGGGATCCTCTGCATCGGGGGCCGCTCCGCGAGGTACGGAATGACCACCACGTGCTCGATCGCCGGGATCCGGCGGGTGATGTCGGCGACGCGCCCGAGGCAGTCGATCTCCTTGCCGCCGTAACGGCACCCGTCGGCACAGAACAGGATGCGCGGCGCGATTTGGCCGAAGCGGTCCACCACGCCCGCCGTGCCGAAGTCCGGCGAGCAGGACGACCAGATGGCGCCGAGGCTCGTGGCCGCGAGCATCGCGATCACCGTCTCGGGGATGTTCGGCAGGAACCCCGCCACCCGATCTCCCGACCGAATGCCCGCCGCCCGGAGCGCGGTCGCGACCCGAGCCGTCGCATCGTGGAGCGCGCGGTAGCTCAGCTCGCGCCGCGCCCCGGACTCATTCCTTGCCACGAGAGCCGGGTGCGCGTCGCCCTGCCGCAGCAGGTTTTCGGCGAAGTTGAGGCGCGCGCCCGGGAACCAGCTGGGCCCGTGGACCGGATCGGGCGGGGCCATGCGGTCCAGCCCCACTCCCACTTCGTCCCACGGCTTGCGGCCCGTGTGGCCCGCTCCTTCCCGCTCCGCGGCAATCACGCCGCAGAAGCGCCACACGGCGGGCCAGAACTGCTCCGGGGACGTGATCGACCAGCGGTACAGCGAGCGATAGTCGGCGACGTCTGCTCCATACTCCCGGCGCGCTGTGGCGATAAAGGCAGTCAAGTTTGCGCGGGCCACCCGGTCGGGCGGCGGCGTCCAGAGCGGCAGGTGTGCTGACTCGCTCAGAGGTCCGGTCCTACTTGGTCGCGCCGGGTGAGGTCGTCACGTTGCGCGTGATCACGTAGTAGTTCGGATCTACTTTGAAATCGGCCGGCGTCGCGAGCCGCAGCGGTGCGGTCTGCCAGGCCGCCGTCGGATGCACTACGCTGAAGCTGTCCGGCGACAGCGTGACTTTGAGCGGCATGTCGAAGCCGGGCACGACGTCCGTCCAGCGGTACGACAGCATCCCTCCCTCGATGCGGTATTCCAGCACGGGCACCTGGGTCGTGCGCAGGTACTGATCGAAGACCTTGGTCAGATCGGTTCCCGCGTGCGCGGAGATGTAGTCCTCCACCTGTTTCCCCATCACCGTCTGGTGCCAGAAGGTCTGATTGAGCCCGCGCAGGATCGCCCGCCACTTCTCGTCGTCGTCGACGATCTGCCGGACGGTGTGCAGCATGTTCCCGCCCTTGGGGTACATGTCGCCCGAGCCCTGATCGTTCACGCCGTACGATGGGATGATCGGCCGGTCGTTGCGGATGCCGCGCCGTGTACCGATGGTGTAGTCGGCGCCGGCCTGCTTCCCGAAGAGGCACTCGGTGTAGAGTCCCTCGGCGTAGTTGGCGAAGCTCTCGTGCACCCACATGTCGGCGTTGTCCTTGGCGGTGATGTTGTTGCCGAACCATTCGTGGGCGCTTTCGTGCACGATGATGAAGTCCCATTTCAGGCCGAGGCCGGTGCCCGAGCCGTCGCGCCCGCGGTAGCCGTTGGCGTACCAGTTGCCGTAGGCGACGGCGCTCTGATGCTCCATCCCGGGGTGCGGCACTTCGACCAGCTTGTACCCGTCCTCGTACCACGGATAGGGACCGAACCAGTGCTCGAAGCACCGCAGCATCGTGGTCGCCTGGACGAACTGCCGCTGCGCCGCCTCGCGGTGATAGCCGAGAGGCCAGAAGTCGAGGGTCAGCGGACCGTTCTCTCCGTGAAACAGATCACTGTAGTGATCGTAGCTCCCCGCGCCGACGGCGATGGCGTAGTTGTTGATCGGGTTGACGACGAACCACTCGTACGTCGTCGTGCCGTCCGGGTGGTGGGTCACGCGGCGCAGCCGCCCGTTGGAGACGTCGATCATCGGGTCGGGCACGGTGAGCGCCACGCGCTGGCTGTCGGGCTCGTCCGCCTGCGTGTCCTTGTTGGGCCACCACACGCTCGCACCCATGCCCTGATCGGTCGTGACGACCCACGGCTGGCCGAGGCTGTCGCTGGTCCAGGTGAAGCCGCCCTCCCAGGGAGGCCGCGTGGCGACCCGCGGCTTGCCGTGGTAATAGACCGTGATGGTGCGACGGTCCCCGGCGCGCTGGCGGCTGGACGGCTTCGCGAAATAGGCGTTCCCTTCCCGGCGGAGCGGGACCGCCCGCCCGTCCTGCACCATGCTGTCGACCGCGAGCGGCGCCATCAGGTCGACCTGCAGTTCGCGGCCCGGCGTGAGGACGCGGTAGGTGATTCCGTTGTACCCGCTGATAGTGCTGTCGTCGGGATTAACGGCCACGTGCAGGTCGTAGAACACGACGTCCCACCACGCGCGTCCCGGCGTCGTGAACGAGCCGCGCAGGGTGTCGGCGCGGGTGAAGCTGCGGCCGGCCTGGGCCGCGCCGGTGGTGACGGGGGCGAGGACGAGCGTGGTTGCGAGGAGCGATCTCAGCAGCGCCATGCGGCCTTGACCCGAGCGCGGCGCCGCCAGATCCAGCTCACGAGCACCGCGAGCGCGATCGCCCCGGCGACGACGGTGCTGGTGCGGCCGATCCAGCGCTCCGCCATCCGCCAGCTCGCCCCGAGGAAGTAGCCGAGCAGCACGAAACTCACGGTCCAGAGGACGGCGCCCACGGCGTTGTAGACGAGGAAAATCCGATAGCGCATGCGGGAGGCCCCGGCCACGAACGGCACCAGCGCGCGCGCGAAACCGATGAACCGGCCCAGCAGGACGGCCTTGCCACCTTGCCGGGCAAAGAAGGCGTCCGCGCGGGCCAGGTGCTCCTGCTTGAGCCCGAAGCGAGCCCCATGGAGCAGCAGCCAGGGCCGTCCCAGGCGCCAGCCCAATTGGTAGCCGATATTGTCGCCCAGCGTGGCGCCGACTGCCGCAGCGGCGATCACGGCGTCAAGCTCGAGCACGCCTTGATGCGCGAAGAATCCGGACGCGAGCACCAGGCTCTCGCCCGGGACGATGAGCCCCGCGAACGCGGCGGATTCGAGCGTCGCCGCCACAAAGATGATGAGATAGCTCCAGTGGCCGAGCCGGGCGACCAGGTCGAGCAGATACGGCAGCACGCGTCTCCAGCCTCACTCCGCTCCACGGGCGACGTGCAACTCGATCCAGTCCACCTGGCGGGCTTGCACGGCGTCGCGCACCTGCCGCTCCCGGACGCTCAGCACCGCTCCCCCCGTCTTGACCTCGATGAACACGACGCGCCGCAGCTGGCCTTCGTCCAACCCGTCGAACACGACGAGGTCGACCGGCGTGCCGAGAAAGCGGGCGTCTTTCGGGTTGAAATGGAAATCAGGCAAGTACGGGATCAGCTGCTCGTGTACCTTGCCGACTGTCACGGCGTGGCTGCGTTGAATGGCATCCTGGCGGATGGCGTCCGTGTACCGGACTCTCCACCGCTGGAAGTACACGAGCGCGAGCAGCAACCCGATCCCGATCCCGAGGACCAGGGCGAGCACGGCCGCCAGCACGTTCCAGGTGACGCTCACGCCCCCAATCTACGCGGCTCGGGCCGTCGTGAGCTACATTGCCACGACCCGAA
>WNGJ01003153.1_pt1 | contig 17882 bp, 17 predicted proteins | sample 5400611 | NCBI WGS metagenome assembly WNGJ01 (sample SAMN13153375, study PRJNA577476) | soil metagenome | isolation source: 40 cm soil or saprolite under Garry oak tree replicate 1 | place: USA:California | collected 2016-06-15 | reverse complement strand
CGATAGATGCGCACGCGATGGATACGTAAAGAGAGATCGAGTACAAGATACTCAACATCGTCTCCATCAGCACAGGGGCGTACACTGAGCGAACCATGTTTATCCAATCGAAAGATGCGCTGCTCATGGGCATCGATGATGCCGAGTTGATGGTAGTTGTGATAGACACGCCAGGAAATCGCGGTCTTATTCTCAACCCTCAATTCGTCGTCGTTCCCTGCCAGCGCAAGCTTTACACGCCGTTGTAAACGCCGAAACCACCCGCCGCCCGAACGGCGGGGATTGGTCTTCAATGGTGGAGCATCGGGCTGCTCGACCTCTGGTACATATTTTACTGCCACTGCTCACCTGAACTTTCTGTGAAGTACCCCTGTCTAAAGACAAGGGGGCTTACGGCGCGTATGCTAAAAAATGGCTCACTCAACGCGGGCTTATCTCACTAACGTGAGGCGTTCATCTTCAATTGCCACCCGCGATCCGCATACGCGCTCAATACGTTGTGCTAGCGAAGGCTCTCTCCATCTCCACTGCCGCTGTGAACGCTCACGATCCGCCAGTGAATGCAATCCCTGGCATACATGAGTTCGCCCCAACCAGCGCACCATCAACGTATCCGCGCGAAATGCCAGGGAATATCCTCGTAGATGCGATACTCCCACAAACGCTATGCCCAGTCCTGCTGTTATGGCTATAAGAATACCCAGGTTGATCGCCGTACGAGGAAAGTACAGAAAGGCTCCTACACATCCAAGCAATGCAACCACGAGCAGAAACCCGGTAATGATGGAAATCGGCTTGCGCTGGTAGTAATAGCGTGCCAGGGCTGTCGCTAAAAGCACGTCAAGCGCAGCACTCTCAATTGACCAGGTTGGATTTGAAGGGAGAACAAGCTGAATTTTTCGCCTAAGGAGGGCAATGCGTACTCTAGGAACCTTCATATTTGAGGCGAGCGTGCACTGCAATCTGCACGACTGTAGTGGCATTCGGGACTCGTGAAGGATACGCGTAAAGGCTTGCTGGATATATGCAGGCGTTCTCTCTGAGGAACGGCGCGTACTCGCTCCTGGCATGAGCCTGCGTATCTGCCATCGTGGTGGATGCAGGCGTAGACGCCTTGATGCGCGTGGTGAATGAAGAGAGGAGCTTAGTTTTAGCCAGGCAGATTCTGGCAAAGGCTGCTCGCGTAGTTCAGGGCCGTAATATGCCTCGAGCCGACTGTCCAGGCCTCTCTGTGTTTTTTCAGCAGGTTCCCGCTCGTGCATAGAGACTCAACTCCTTTCATCCAGCAGTAGCACACGGAGGCGTTCACGCGCACGATTCAGGCGTGATTTTACGGTGCCGACGGGCCATCCTAACACCTGCGCGATATCAACTTCGGTCAGATCGGCGCCATAGCGCAGCGCAATGACTCGCCGCTGGTCTGCATTGAGCGATGCTAACGCCAGACGTACTTCTTCACGCCGGGCGACCTCTTCCTGCAAATCGCTATGACCGCTTACCTCTCTACCGGCATATTGCTCTAAATTCCGAACATCTTCCAGGGAAATGGGGTGCCGGTACACACGGGAGCGCTCCATCACGTCGAGCGCGTGCCGGTAGAGGATACGCATCAGCCAGGGTCGAAATGGGCTGCCCACCTGAAAACGTGGTAATCCGCGCCAGGCCAGCAAGAATGCTCCCTGCGTGATGTCCTCAGCGAGGGAGGGTTGATGACAGAGGCGCAGCGCTGCCGCCATAGCAACAGCGTGATGTGCTTCCCAGAGGATTCGAAACGCCTCCTGATCTTTACATGCTGCGCGTTTGATCAGTTCATTCTCGCTGATCTCCACAATCGGGTTCCTCTCTTGCGTATCTGTAGATGTACTACGGCAAAAAGCCAGCAAAAGGTTCCCAGTTTACACAAGTTTTGAGGAACTTGACGGGCAGCGTTCTTCGGCTTCCTATTTTGCAAGCAGTTCATCTACAACTGCTAAGAGATCAGAGATTTCAAATGGCTTGGTGAGGAACGAGATGTGGCGTTTTTGAATTTCCTTCTGAGAAGGGTAAGTAGCGCTCATCATGAGCGCAGGAACCATTTCTAATCCAGGGATGGCGTGCAGTCGATCAAAGAGTTCCAGGCCGTCGAAACCAGGAAGGCGATAGTCAAGGATAAACAAGTTCGGTTTAATGGAACCGACCGCTTCTAAGGCATGCGCTCCATCAGTCATATGGAGGACAACGTATGGTCTTTCCTCTTTCAAAACCTGAGCAATAAATACGCCCACATCCTCGTCATCCTCGACTAATAAAATGGTTTGAATAACTTCCGCAGGCGATGCCGGGTCATCATTGGTCATGGCGTACTCTCCATCATTTCGTCATCAGGCGAAATACTACTGGATAATACTACCACAGCTATCAAGTGAACAATACAATTTCTCTGCAAGTTATCGACTGCTCTAAGGCGGAACTGTAGCTTTTACCTGGGCGGTTTTCTCCTGGCTTTACCCATTAAGATCAAATCTGGTTGAGTGTAGAGAACTACATGTCTTCATGTATCGATTGCAGCGTCTCGATCGCTACGTCGACATGTTTCTTAGAGGTGTATTGCGAGAAAAAAATGCGACGGACTACACCCTGTCTATCGATGACATACGTCACACGCCCCGGCAGTCCGAACGCTGTCGGCACTCCATAGCGCTTTCGGATGACGCCGTCCACGTCGCTCAACAGGCTAAATGGGAGTCGGTTGTCTCTGGCGAACTGCTGGTGTGATTCCACCGAATCGGAGCTGACCCCGATGATTTCCGCCCCGGCATGCTTGAAGACCTCGTAACTGTCCCGAAAGGCGCATGCTTCTTCTGTGCAGATACCGGTATTATTCTTCGGATAGAAGTACAACACGATATCTGCCTTCCCCAGATACTCCTCAAGGCTTACTTCTGCGTCCGATTGGTTAGATAGGGTAAAGCCAGGTGCCAGGTCGCCGACCCGCACCCTATCTCTCACAGGTTGTGCCTGGTCATCATGCTTGCTCATCATATATTTTCCTCAGGAGCCAATTTGACAGAACTGGACAGGTGATGATATCACACTTATTATGCACTGCATTGTACCGTTGGTACCGGGATCAAGCGAGTGGTCTCATCGGGATGCGGCACCAGATTATTGAGCGTTCCCGTGTCGATGATCACATTTTCCCCATTGAAGGAGAGGGCGAAGCGATCCAGGCTCCTGGGAGCCGGGCCATCCAGGTATTCGCCAGTCACATGATAGTGAGAACCATGACAGGGACATTTGAAGCTCACGCAATCATCGCGAAACGGGACCGTACACCCCAGGTGAACACATTTTTGATACAACCCAATCCAGTACGAACCATCGGTATCCTTGACGATGGTTTCCGCGGCCAACTGGTCCCTAAGCGTTGTCCCTTGCAAGGAGAACTCCGTCTGTTTATCCAGGTGCGATACGTAGGTTTTCGCCGGCTGGACGTAGAACATGCCTGCCTGGCCAATCTTGAAATCACCCGGCTTTGCCGCCGGAAAATCCGTCTTTGTGCCGGCTGTTATAAGCGAGCCGAACTGACCGACCAGGTTGGGGTAGAGCATGAAGAGCGCGCCGGACACGCCTGCGGTGGCAGACAGCCCCCATACTGCGAACATAGAGCGACGCAGGAAGCGCCGCCGCGACAGCCGCTGCTTCGTGATTTCGGCAGCTTCAGCCCCTCCACCATGTAAGACTTCATATTGCTGTGGTGTGAGAGGTGGTCTATTGATACTCATGATGATCCATTTCCTCATCTCTATGCGCTAGTCAAATCCATAACCAGAGAAGATGTCTTGCTACCGGTCACAACAGAAGATACCTCACGGGGAGCAGAGGCACATCGACAGAATCGTGTAATTTCTCCCCGGCATTGCTTTGGGAACCTCCTAGACAGAATTACCTACTCCTTTCGTCTTGCCTGAGCGCAGCTAGCCGCGCGAGCGGCGTTGGCAAGACGGATAGGTGCCGAGATGTTGCTATCGTTGGCCTTGTTGTGAGAATCGTGAGAATGAAATGAAGTGGAAACTGGACAGTGAGTTGTGGTAGCGTGAAATGTTGTAACCTCCGTCGAATCTAATTTATGACGGAACGCTCCTACGCGCCGTTCTACAATAGAAGCTCCTGGTATCAGACCGCAAAATCGCTCTAACCAGCCCTTTTGTCGCTGGTTACCACTTTGACAATGGAGTCAGGTAGGTGATTTTGCCTCTAACACCAGGAGCTTCAGCGATCATACAAGGATACTCATCCATAGCATCCAGGTGATCGACGACCATACAGAAAGCATATCAACCTATGGATACCCAGACTACATACATGTACCAACGCAACTCCAATGATGGACGGCAGCGTCACGGAAACCCCGGCAATGGCAACGACGATAACGGCAATAATCCACAAAAGAGAGGGACTTCCTCATTGAGGATTTTCCTTTTCATCATTGCCCTGGTAGCAGTGCTGGCAGCCGGCTCCCTGTTTTTCAACGGTCAGGGACCAAATATGAATGGTCAACCAGTCGATGAGCTTCCTTACAGCTCGTTCTACCAGCAAGTCATGGATGGCAATATCAAGGATGCCACTTTCCAGGGACAGGACATCACTGGGGACTTCAAGAACGCTCTCCCTTTGCCCGATGCCAATGGGAACCCCGTGCTTGCGAACCAGTATCACCTGACGCAGATACCTAACGGCGATCCCAATCTCATCCCCTTGCTGAATAAGTACCATGTAGCGTACCAGGCGAAGCCCGTACCAGCTAATAATGGCTTCCTGGTCGTATTGCTCAACTTCCTCCCTCTCATCATAGTGTTTGGCGTCATTTTCTTCATTAGTCGCCGGGCCACAAAGAGCCAGCAGAACATCTTCAGCTTTGGGAAGACCCGAGCTAAGGTGGTACTGGGAGATAGGCCAGGCACTACCTTTGCCGATGTGGCAGGTGTCAATGAGGCCAAAGTTGATCTCGTCGAAGTGGTTGAATTCCTCAAGACGCCGCAGAAGTTCCAGCGCCTGGGTGGCAAGATTCCCCGAGGGGTGTTGCTGGTCGGCCCTCCGGGAACCGGTAAAACCCTACTGGCCCGTGCCGTCGCTGGAGAGGCAGAAGTGCCATTCTTCTCCATGAGCGGTTCCGAGTTCGTGGAAGTGCTCGTCGGTGTCGGCGCGAGTCGCGTGCGAGACCTCTTCGACCAGGCCAAGAAGGCGGCTCCCAGCATCATCTTCATCGATGAAATCGATGCCGTCGGTCGCCAGCGCGGAACCAGTATCAATAGCAACGACGAGCGCGAGCAAACCTTGAACCAGTTGCTGGTGGAGATGGATGGCTTTGATACGCGCCAGGCCGTGGTGGTCATTGCCGCTACCAACCGACCCGATGGCCTGGATAAGGCACTCTTGCGTCCTGGTCGCTTCGACCGCCGTGTGGTGGTCGAGCGCCCTGACTGGAATGGCCGCCTGGCCATTCTCAAGATTCACTCGCGCGGCGTGCCGTTGGCAAAGGACGTGGACCTCATTACGATTGCGCGCGCCACTCCCGGTATGGTGGGAGCCGACATCGCCAACCTCGTCAACGAAGCGGCGCTTCTGGCAGCACGTCGCAACCTGATTGCCGTGACACAAAACTGTTTTGATCAGGCACTGGACAAGATCCTCATCGGTGCCGAGCGTCCCCTGGTGTTGAGTCAAGCCGACCTGAATGTCATTGCGTATCATGAAAGTGGTCATGCACTGACCGGTCTGCTCCAGGAGGATGTGGATCCAGTCACCAAGGTAACGATTGTGCCTCGCGGTCAGGCGCTCGGTGTGACGCAGTATACTCCAATAGATGACCGCTACAACTACTCCAAAGAATACCTGGAAGCGCAACTGGTAACGGCCCTGGGTGGCCGCGCCGCCGAGCAGGTGGCCATTGGACATATCACGACGGGCGCGGAAAACGACCTGCAGCGAGTCACCGCCATTGCGCGCCAGATGGTCACGCGCTGGGGGATGAGCGAGCGCCTGGGGACGATCTCCTTTAGCGAACGCGAGGATCCATTCGCGGGAACTGCCCTGGCGACAGGCTCACGCGAGTACAGCGAGAATACAGCCATCATCATTGATGAAGAAGTGAATCGCATCGTCAAGTGGGCCTATGATCGTGCTGTCGGTCTATTGACTACGCACCGTGAAACACTAGATGGCATCGCTCGTTCATTACGCCTGCATGAAACGCTCGATGCCAGGCAGCTGCGCGCGATTATAGAGGATACCAGCGCGGCGCATACCGGGCCCCTTTAGGCGGTACACATACCAACGTTGCTTTGATAATCTCCCTCTCAGTGAGTCAGGAAAGAGAACATGCCGCAAAAAGATTACATCCTGAGAATGGCCGAGGATGTTGGCCGAGCTTTAGCTCAAATCATCTATCACCAAAACATTCAGGATTATGAGGGAGCCCTCTCCCTGATAGATGATCTATTCAAGCAGACAGTGGGAATGGGTTCTGGTTTTATTCACGCCGCCTCTGAAGAGACGTTGTTAGCCATGCTCACATTGCTTGGTGTAGTGAACTTAGAGAAGGCGCTCATGGTTGCAACGCTGCTCAAAGCAGAAGGGGATGTCTTTGCAGATCAAGGCAATCCCGATGCAGCCTATTATAGCTACCTCAAATCTCTCAACCTGTTTCTCGAGATCGTGCTGCGCGATGACCATCTGCATGACTTACGCTGTTCCCCGGAAGTAGAAGACCTTCTGGACAAGTTAGAAGCATACGAACTGCCTTTGAATACCAGGTATCTCGTTTTCCGCTATTATGAACAAAGAAGAGCGTTTTGAAGAAAGCATCCATCATCATGAGTAAGATAGACGAGTTAGCAAGCCAATTGACCAATGATCCCTTGATTGATGAACTAACAGATCTTCTTTATGAGGCCGCGCTGAGGAGTAGTACCCCGCATGAGGAGATCAGTGTGATCGTGAGAGGTTTCTTAGCAGCCTATGCAGATGCGGACAGGGTGCTCTGTAGTGTTTGTATAGAGGCTAAAACTGACTACATTCGGCAACAATGGCAGAGGGTGTGGCTGCAGGTAGTGAGGCGCATCCAACAACAAGAGTCAGGAAACAAAGCCTTTCTCTAGCTATATGTGACTTTACGGGTCTTACTTCATTACCTCATCCTGCATAGCTTGCGTCGTATGTACCTCGGACTCTCCCTCTCCTATATACTCCGCAAGTGCAGGCGGATGACGTTGGACTCCCGTGAAAGGCAGCCACCAGTTCAGATTTCCGAGGAGGCGCATGGTAGCAGGAACGAGCAAAGCACGCACGAAGGTGGCATCAAGGTATTCATTGAGATAGCCTTCAGAGGCAGCACGAGTGACCGGAACAGGAGCAACATGACAGGGCTTTGCTTCAGGAGATGCCATCTCGCGCAGTAGAGACTGGTTGAACATCAGGTGCGGAATGCGTAAGGGATACCCTCTTGCTTGCTTGAGAAAGTGCAGGTAACGCGATTAACGCCGCCAGCGCCACCAGCGCACTGCCAAGGATGAAGGGTGCCCCCGGACCTCCAATCGCGAAGATGCTTCCTGCGGCTAGTGGACCTATTACTCGCCCCAGCCCAGCGACGCCCTGTGCAAGACCCAGCGTTTCGCCCTGCGCCGTCGGTGGGCTGGCAAATGAGAGGAGTGCCGATACCATCGGAGTCACGGCTCCATCGCCAATACTGAGTATACCAAGGGCGACCAACAACAGCGCCAGGTTCGTACTCCATGAGAGCAATGCCAGCCCGGCAGCGAGCATGACTAAGCCGGTGATCAACAGGCTGCGTTCACCCCAACGCTTGACAAGTTGCCCAACCAGGCCACCCTGCATGAGCACAATCACCACACCTGCATAGGTGAAAATGTACCCATTTTGTAGAGCCGTCCAGCCAAAGGAATGCTGCGTGAACAGTGGGAAGACTGCTTCCATCGCGGTAAAGGCGACTGTGAAGAGCAGGTTAATGATCACCAATCGTGCCACCGCTGGATTCCGCAGTACCCGCTTCGATCCGGACAATAAAACTCCCATACCACGATTAGTAAAAGAAACCACAGGGGCGGGAGCGGTGTTGGGTGGAGTGGAGGCCCTTGTGGTTGTCTGCATATGGCGTGTTTCCGGTAGGAAGCGCAGCACGAGCAGAGCATTGGCAAGCGCTACAATCATGGCAACCCAGAAAGGTACACCTGCTCCACGAGGTGCTAATAAGCCACCCAGAGCTGGTCCAACGACGAATCCCAGGCCAATAGCTGCACCGATAAGACCCATACCTTGTGCTCGCCTCTCAACAGGCGTCACATCGGCGACAACCGCCTGTGCTGAGCCGATATTCGAGGCGCCAAGGCCACCAATGAATCGTGCAATCAGTAAGATTGCAAGCGAACCAGCCACTGCCGAGAGCGCCAATGAAAGCGCCTCGATCAGTAGCGAAGCGATGATGATTGGTCGGCGACCGTAACGATCAGAAAGGGCCCCTAGCGCTGGCGTAAAGATGAATTGCGCCAGCGCATAGATGGTGAGAACCAGGCCAACACCTACAGGACCAGCCCCCAGTCGCTCCGCCCAGAATGGGAGCAGGGGGAGGACGACGCCAAAGCCTGCAAAGTCGATAAAAATGGTCAGCGCCATTAAGAATAACGGTGAACGTTTCGTTCGATTCATGTATGCACCTTCCAGGGCGACCCTCACGGTCGCTCTGGTAATAATTCATTTCTCCTGAACATCCAATGCAGGATGCTTGCCCCTGAAGACATGGAAAAGCAACCAGAGCGAGGGCAAGAGCAATGCCATACCAATAATGGTGCCAATCAGCAGCGCCAGGAGTGTCGCAGGTGGACTGGCAGCATTCTGTATCGTCACCGCAACCGGGACCAGGTAAGGAAATTGCGACAGGCCCCAGGAAGCAAAAATGAAAGCCGTCGCGGTAAAGGCTAGAGCACGCGACAGGCGGTAGCGCCTCAGTAACAACGAGACGGCCGCTCCCAATCCGATCAGCGCCGTAGCAATGACGAGGGGGAGAGCGTGATCGAGCATGCCGTTCCATAAAAGTGGCGCCTGGAAGGGTGACAGAATGAAGGCAACAGCATCCAGCACCAGGGTTATTGCGCCCGCGATAATGGCACGACGGCGAAACGCTTCCACGAGTTCAGCATCATTGCTGTTCTGGGCCTCTATCATTAGATTGACAGCCGCGAGAACAGCACAGAGTGCGAGCGCTAATGCCCCGATGGTGAGTGCGAAGGGAGTGGTCCAGCCTGCCAATAGATCAGTCTGAACACGACCTGCCTCCACGCGAACCTGGCCGCTGGCCACCGCCGCGGCGGCGGTACCGAAGAAGAAGGGAGTGATCGTGCTGGCGGTACTGAACACGCGGCCCCAGACCCTACGCAGGGTCGTGGCATCATCAGCCTGGCCACGAAACATAAAGGCCGCTCCGCGCAGCACGATGCCGATCAGCGCCAGGGTGAACGGCACAATGAGCGCCGTTGAGAGTACTGAAAAGGCCGAGGGGAAGGCAGTGAAGAGTCCAACGATCAGGAAGATCAGCCAGACGTGATTCGCCTCCCAGACTGGCCCTAAAGCCTGCCCAATCAAGCGGCGTTGGCGTTCTGCCTGCGGACCAAAGGCGAAAAAGTCCCAGATGCCACCTCCAAAGTCTGCCCCACCCAGTACGGCATAGACGATCAGCGAAAGCCAGAGGATGATCAGGATAGTGTACGTCAGTATCATTTCGTGCCGACCTTTTCTTCATTACTACTACTCGCGAGTACAGGCCACTCCTGCTTGGGCAGCGGTGAACGTGCCAGGCGCAGCAGCAGCACGGTCAAGGTGATCGCCAGCACCACGTAGATGCCGGAGAAAAGCGCAAAGCTGATGCCCAGTCCTGGAGCGGTCGTCACCGCGTCCTGTGTGCGCAGGATGCCATAGATGACCCAGGGTTGGCGTCCCAGTTCGGTGACCATCCAGCCAAGCTCTATCGCGATAAAAGAGAGCGGGCCCGTCAGGACGATCCCCCACAGCAACAGGCGATTCTCAGGAACAACCCGTTTGCGCCTGAAGTAGAGCAGCCAGAATAAGCCCCCGATGAGTAACGCGAAGAAGCCACTGCCGACCATGCCATCAAACGAGGGATGGACAAAGAAGGGGTCGGGCCGATCTTGCGGCGCGTAGGTATCGAGGCCTCGAATGGTTGCGTTGGGATCGCCTCTGGCCAGGATGCTCAACAAATCAGGGATTTCAAGAGCATACAGCACCTGCCCCGTCTTGTCATCAACGATGCCGCCAATCTTGATGGGGGCACCTTTCTCTGTATGGAAGACCCCCTCCATCGCTGCTAACTTGGCAGGTTGGAGATCCGCAAGCGAGCGAGCGCTCAGGTCACCGCTGAAAATCTGGAATGGGATCGCAATTGCGCCCAGCGCCATCGCCAGCACGAGTCCTTTGCGATAGTACACTTCGCGCTTGCCACGCAGTAGCTGTATAGCATAGACGGCGGCAACGCCGAAGCCGGTTGCCACATAGGCTGCCAGGAGCATATGGGTCGTCTCATACGGAGTACTGGGATTGAGTATGGCCTGTAAGGGATTGATGCCTGTCACCTGCCCATGTGTAATCTGGAAACCGGTTGGCGTATTCATCCAGGAGTTGGCGCTGACGATAAACCACGCCGAAGCAGCTCCACTGATCCAGAGGGGGAACGAGCAGAGCCAGTGTGCACGCGGCGAGAGGCGCTCCCACCCATACAGGTAGAGACCGAGAAAGATGGCTTCTATAAAGAAGGCAAAACCCTCCAGGGCGAATGGTAGGCCGATGATAGCCCCGGAAAACTTCGTGTAGGTCGGCCAGAGCAGGCCAATTTCAAATGAGAGAATCGTGCCGGAGACCGCCCCGATGGCGAAGAGCAGGGCAAAGGCTTTCGTCCAGCGGCGGGTGAGCGTCATCCAGGTCGCATCTTTGTGCCAGAGGGCAAGTCCTTCGGCAATACACAGCAGCAGTGGCAGTCCAATTCCCAGGGAAGCAAAGATGATATGGAAAGCGAGCGATGTACCCATCTGAGCTCGCGCAGCTAATAGATCAGACATGAAGAATCCTCCTCATATGTACCAGCATTATTGACATCTAAATTTGGAACGCATTTTCTTCAAGGCTACCACTTCGAGCTGTCGAACACGCTCACGTGATATCCCCAGTTCTTTCCCGACTTCGAGTAATGTGCGGCTCCACCCATCACCGATACCATAGCGCAGGATGATGACCGAGCGTTCGCGTGGGGTAAGCGAAGCGAGCGCTCGGTGCAGTTCTTCACCGAGGAGATGCTGTGAGGCAACGTCAGCGAAAGCGGGTATCGCACTATCTTCAATAGTCTCGGCCAGCGGGTAATGAGCATCATCGTCTACAGGCGTGTCGAGGGAAACGGGCTGCTCAATGATATCGAGCAAATGTTTGACCTCGTCCAGGCCAAAATGACAAGCCTCGGCTATTTGTTCAGGCAGGGGATCAAGATTTCCCTGTTGTGAAAGCTGCGCCACGACACGTCGCAGCTTGCGTAAGTTTGTCGCCACATGCTCTGGCAGATGAATCAAGCGTGATTGCTCACTGGCAGCGCGACTGACCGCCTGGCGAATCCACCAGGTGGCGTAGGTACCAAAATGGCAGCCTCGCCGGTAGTCAAATTTCTCAGCGGCGCGCATCAACCCCAGGTTTCCCTCCTGGATGAGGTCTACCAGGGGTACTCCTGTAGTGGTATATCGACGCGCGATAGCAATAACCAGGCGTAAATTTGACTCGATCAGCCTGTGGCGTGCTCGTTCATCCCCGGCTGCCGCCCGTTGGGCTAGATCAATTTCCTCGGCGGGTGTGAGGAGACCGAATCTACGGATTTCACACAGGTAGCTCTGAAAAGCATCCCCGGTGCTTATAGCATGATATATGCCGGTTGCGCGAGTAGGATGTGAGCGAACAGGAAGCTCCTCAAGTACCTCAATCTCGCCCCGCTCTTCCACGTTATTGAATGCCTCATGGACTTCACTTATATAATCGATTACTGCCATAATTCCACGCTCCCTTTGGAAAACGTAGCGCTGCTACTGATTTTCAAGCTATTACATTGTTTCCGTGCGGCTTGCTAGTTGATGCTTTGTGTCTCCACATTCTTCCACTCGTCACAAGGGAAAACAGCCCAAGCGCAAAGAGGCCAAATCCAGGAAGCCACAGGGAAAGTGCGAAATGAATAGCGGTTCATCCACGACGGAGCTAGAGCGAATGCCTGTTCTCACCCTCCCACAAGAGGTATACCTTAATGAGGGCAGGAATACATCGACAGAATCATGTAATTCCTGCCCTGTATTACGGTGGAGCACTTTAGACAGAATTACCTAGCCGTGTGATTGTGCGGTTTTTCGCATGGAGTACTGGCGAGATAGTAAGAGGTTGTAACCTGCTGCGAATGTACCTTTGTGAAAAGTATTCCGATGAGAACGCTCTTCAGATAGGAGACTCTTGCTCCAAATAGTAGATACATTTAGGGAGAACATACAATGATTCTTAAACGCTCTTTAGTGATTACGCTTGGCCTCTTCATAGCGATGTTTATCGTCGCCTGTGGTGGCAACACAACTACCGGGGGTGGCCCTTATGGCAGTGGCAGTAGCAATCCACCTACAACCACCACTCCACCTGCAACTACCACTCCAACGACTGGCGGCAGCGGTTCTTCCGCCGTGCTTCAAACGGCAACTGCCACCGTCAAAGGTCAGTCGGAGATGGTGCTTACCGATACACATGGCATGACCCTGTACTACTTCACCGCCGATTCAGCGACGCAGTCGGCCTGCTCTGGCGGCTGTGCTCAGATGTGGCCGCCGCTGGTCTTCGCCGGTTCAGGCGGACCCACCAGTTCGACTACCCTCGCCGGGAAACTGAGTGTCCAAATGGATGCCAACGGCAACCAGGTCGAATATAACGGTCATCCGCTCTACACCTTCTCAGGCGATACTGCCCCTGGTCAGACCAATGGTGACGGGCTTTTCGGCAAGTGGTTCGTGGCCACACCCAACCTGGCTGTACAGGGCGGTGGATCGACGAGTGGTGGGTACGGTTACGGGAATTAGAACTTCTTTAGTAAACATACCCTGGTACGCTAGTGTCTTTGAAAGACGAGATGGATTCTCAGGTTCAGTGCCGCTCTGCGGAAGTTTGTCGAAAACTGAACCTGAGAAGTCATTTTACAAGGTTGTCACAATGTTGCTTGAAAAGCAAAACACAAGCAGGAGAACGCCGGGTCTTGTGACCTGGGTATGCTGGGTAGGATTGACCGCTCTTGGGGGAATAGTTGGGACCTTCCTGCTCAGCGTCGTTTCCAACGCAAACACATCGCTCAACGGGCTACTTATCTGGTGCTACCTGGCTTCGCCCCTCTTCTTCGTCGCACTCGGCCAGTGGTTGCTCCTGCGCCGCTTCGTTGCACAGGCGAGCTGGTGGCTGCTCACGAGCGTGCTGGGGTTCCTCTTTGTATACCCCTACCTTCTCATCTACGGCTTCTCTGCCTTGTTTACCAGTGGGCAGTCACTGATTTTTGGCACTCAAGAGTTCTGGAGCGTGAGTCTCTCCCTGGCGATCATGTCGCTCCTCTTTGGGAGTCTGGTGGGGCTGATGCAGGGCATCCTGGTGATCAGGCGATTAGGAGGATTAGGAGGATTAGGAGGATTGGGAGCAGCCCCCAGGCTGCTGCTCTGGTGGGTTACCGGCAGCGCCATCGCCTGGGGAGTTGGGTACCCTCTTGGCGAACAGTTTCTGGCAAGTTTCTTGTGGCACGCGTCAACACCGTTCTCACAGGCCGCAACAGGGCTGGTCGTAGGAACCACCTGGGGCATCATAGGCGCCATCACGGGTGTGGTCCTCATGTGGGTCGGACGCGCTCGTGCAAAGGTTTGGTGATGCGAATGGAAGAGCTTCAGCCCTCCTTTCTCCGGAACCAGATACGCATCTCGCCGGGTTGGCGGTTATCCCAGGCATAGTAGGGGATCGCGGTGATGGCAGCGGGAAGCCATCTGGGGGACTGCGAGCGATAGAGCGTCCTGCCCCAATCGGCATCATCCTCCATGAGCGCCTGAGCGTGTATGATGATCACCCCATCGAGCATCTCCGCTTGAAAAGAGCTTGCCAGGTCCGCGTCCTCCGGTAGGATGATGCGGTGCAGCGGCACAGGATGATCGACCCCTTCCATGCAGTAGACGAGGGGGCCACGTTTGATGGCAACGCATCCGACATCCTGGCGAACACCGGGGTGTGCATACATGCGCTCGACCGGCATGGCCAGTTCGAGTGCTACCGCGTCACCCGCCTGCCAGTGGCGTTCAACGCGTACGTAGCCCCGTTCTACGTGACCGGCGAGATCAAATGCCTCTCCATTGACGCGAAGCGAGGCATGGTGACACCAGCCCGGCAGACGCAGCTTCAGCCCGAACGTCGCAGATTCGGCCATCTCGATCCGGAGCGTAATCGCGCCGTTCCACGGATAGGTTGTTTCCTGGCGCAGGGTGACTGCGCATCCACCTACGTTCAGCCGCGCCGTACTCTGGATATAGAGATGGACGGCGATATCCGTCTCGTTGGCAGCATAGATGTACTCTCCAAGAGAGGCGAGCAGACGCGCAATGTTGGGTGGGCAACACGATACCTCAAACCATTCCTGACGATGATGCATTCCTTGACTGGCAAGCGGATTAGCATAGAAGAACGTTTCGCCATCAAGTGAGATGCCGCCCAGGACGCTATTGTAGAGGGCCGCTTCCAGCACGTCAGCATAGCGAGCATCGCACTCAACCTGGAGCAGACGGTGGTTCCAGAAGACCAGGCCAATGGCTGCACACGTCTCGGCATAGGCACGCTCGTTTGGCAAGTCGTAGTCAGCCGAGAAGCCCTCGTTCGACGGCGAGGAGCCGATGCCACCCGTGATATAGAGGCGGGTCGAGCAGAGGTGGTTCCAGAGTCGTTTGCAGGCCGCAAGCAGGTTGGCGTCATGGCATTCGTGGGCGAGGTCCGCCATAGCGCTGTAGAGGTACATGGCCCGCACGGCATGGCCGGTGGCCTCCTGTTGCTCACGCACGGGAAGATGCGATTGATTGTATTCGTAGGTGCCCGCCCAGAATGCCGCCGGGTCTTCACCACGCAGGCGCGCCTCGGCATCATAATAATGGGGCTGCCGCCCGCGCTCCTCGATAAAATACTGGCTCAGACGGAGATAGCGCTTTTCTCCAGTGACCCGGTACAGTTTCACCAGAGCGAGCTCAATCTCTTCATGACCGGGATACCCGCGTTTCTTGCCGGGTTCAGGGCCGAAGACGCTGTCGATGTAATCGGCGTAGCGAGACAAGGCATCCAGCAAGGTACGTTTGCCGGTGGCCTGGAAATGGGCGACTGCCGCTTCCATGAGATGACCGGCGCAGTACAACTCGTGCCAGTCACGCAGGTTGGTCCAGCGCTTCTCCGGTTCGACCGCAGTGAAATGGGTGTTGAGATAGCCATCGGGCTGCTGAGCTGCGAGAATCAGAGCAACGACCTCGTCAACCCGTTGCGAGAGCCACGCGTCGGGATGAGTGGCGAGACTATAGCAGGCGGCCTCAAGCCACTTGGCGACATCCGAATCCCAGAAGATGTGGGGAACCGGTTCTCTACCAGGTTTCCAGTCAAGGCGAAAAGCATCGAGACGGCCAGTTTCTTGACAGAACCGGTAGAGGTGCGGCAGGGTATGTTCACGGTTGGCGCGAAGACGCGTTGCCCAAAAGAGATCGTCGATGGTTACGTCTTTCCAGGGAACCGCTGTGAATGCTAGTCCAGGTTGCTCTATCGAGAGGGACAACGTCGATGCATCTTCTTGATAGGGTGGGAACATCATAGCATTTCTCCTGTCCAGGTATGACTGTATGGAAAGGAAAGCATCACAAAAGGTAAAACAGGTCTCTTTTCACCTCTTAATTGGGAGACATTCTATCACACCCACTTTTACCTGTCATTTCTGGAAAAGTACAATCGAGAGTGGGAGAGCCCGGCGGGGCTCTCCCAATAAGTGGTAGCGCGGTGCGTGGTCACGAGCCGCTCGTCCTACCTTCAATGAAGGCCGAAGTGGGGCAACACAAATTGCGCAACGGAGTGTCCGAGCGCTAAACCCGCCTCGTGATCGATCCGCGTGTGTTGTCCCGCGTAGATCCGGCTCAGGCCGGCCTCGGTCGCAACGTCGTTGTAGCTGGCAAAGGTGCGAGCGACGCCTGGCAGGACGTCGGAGGTGACCCGGATTTGATCCTGGTTCCCGAAGAAGGCGGACAGTACGGTCGCTCCGGCAGAGCTAATCGTGCTGTGGGCGCCTGGATAAGAGGGATCAAGTGCGGTGGGGGCGAGCGGCGTCCAGGTCGGTTCGCCGATCGTCGCCGGATTCCCGTCGGTGTCGGCCAGGCGGATGGCCGTGACCGGCCTCCAGAGCTGGTAGTAGTACTTGGCGTCATAGAAGGCGATGGTGCTATCGGCGAAGGACAGGTTGAGCACCGCGAACAGGCGCGCGGTGGTCTCCAGGTTCGTGTGGTGGGCCAGCGCGGCGTTCTCGGCGATCTCATTCCAGGTGTTCCAGATCGGCCCCCCCCAGAACTTTCCTATCACGGTCTGGTCAGGCGTGCGCGTCGTGCTGGTGTTTTGACCCAGGCTGCTTGCGCGTAAGCCTGGCTGGTCAACGCGGGGGGTGGCCCCGGGCGGAACTGCGCCGCGTTGTTCAGCACAAAGGGAGTCACGTTACTCCAGTTGGTGAAAACGGGTGCTGCGAACTTCGGCGGCGTGAGTCGGTAGTTGCCCGGCTGGTTGCCCGCCACGAAGGGCTGGGGCGTGGCAGCGGAACCATCAGTGGCGCGCATGGAGATCAAGCGGGCGGCGACAGCCTGGCCGACCTGGATGCCCTGCTGTTTGCCCGCTCCGTCGGGGATCGCGGCAAGCTCACTGGCGAGCAGCTGATCGAGCGCCGCCTTCCACTTGGGGTAGAGCGCCACCAGGGCGTCATGGCCGGCCTGGGCTGCTGCGGCGTCGGGCCGAGCACCGCTGGGAGCGTTCACCGAGAAGAGATAGGGAGAAGCATCCCGGGTGATAGAGACGACGGCGTCGTAGATCGCCGCGTGCAGGATAGCGTAGCTACGCGTCGGGTGTATGGTGGCCGGCTGAGCGCCGGTCGTTTGTACGATGTGTAACAGCTCCTTATTCCAGGCGATGACGATGGCGCCAGAGTTACTGGAGGCGTTCGCGGTGTTGCCGTTCGCCTTTGCGGATGAAAGGACCAACGCGGCGACTACTGCACCGATCACCACGAGAATGCCGATAATGGAGGTTGCCACGATCAACTGCTTTTTCTTCATCATATCTGCGTGCTCCTTCTGACTGACTCAATACTGAGGAATAGGCTTGTCACAGTATCCATCAAAAACCTCATCTAATAGTTCCTCCTTCTGTTCTTGGTCAAATGTGACCATCGGGTGATTTTGCATGGCAAGAAACGTCCCTCTAAAGGACACATGCCTAAGCGGAAAACACTTCTACACTACTATCATCACCATATAGATAGCTGAGTGGAGGCAGGGAGCCATCGACAGAATGGTGTAATTTTTCCCTCTGATTGTCCTGGCATCGCCTAGACAAAATTACCTACTTCTGTGGATGGCTCCCTGGACACGGCGCCTGGCGAAGTTCACTAGAGGAGATCTACCAAGTGCATTGGGGAAGAGACAGCGTAGGAGATGCCCGACGCCGCGTGTAATACGAAATCCTACCCTATGTCTCGTGCTCCAGTGCAGTCCGTATGCTTGTCT
>WNGJ01006953.1_pt1 | contig 17885 bp, 16 predicted proteins | sample 5400611 | NCBI WGS metagenome assembly WNGJ01 (sample SAMN13153375, study PRJNA577476) | soil metagenome | isolation source: 40 cm soil or saprolite under Garry oak tree replicate 1 | place: USA:California | collected 2016-06-15 | reverse complement strand
GTCCGACCCGGCGGACCCCGCCGTGAGCAGCGCCGCGGTCCGGTGCGCGACCGGGGCGTGCCGGCGGACCAGCCGCTCGTACGCCGCCAGGTCCCCGCCGCAGGCGCGCTCGACCAGCGCGCCGTCGTCCGGCGCGCCGTCCGTACCGTCCCGGTCCGGGTCCAGCGCCGCTCCCGCAGGTGACGGGTGGGTGATCGGTGTCACCAGCAGTACACCGCTCGGCGCGCGCTGGTTCGGGAATCGCGTCGGGCCCATCACGTTGACTCCGATGACTGGGAGGATCAGCCGATGACGTCGGTCGAGGACCTCGATCTGCCGGTGGGCGTGCAGCCCACGCCGCTGGCGCTGCTGCTGCTCGGCCGGGGAGCCGACCCCGACTCGGAGCGGGGCGTGGAGTGTCCGGGGGCGCTGCCGGCCGCGTCCGACCCGACCCTGGTGGAGCGGGCCCGCGCGGCGAAGGCCGCGCTCGGCGAGCGGGCCTTCGTGCTCGGCCACCACTACCAGCGCGAAGAGGTCATCCAGTTCGCCGACGTCACCGGTGACTCGTTCAAGCTCGCGCAGCAGGCGGCGGCCCGCCCGGCCGCGGAGTTCATCGTCTTCTGCGGCGTCCACTTCATGGCCGAGAGCGCGGACATCCTCACCTCCGACGCGCAGCAGGTTGTGCTGCCCGACCTCGCCGCCGGCTGCTCGATGGCCGACATGGCGAGCTTCGACCAGGTCGAGGAGGCCTGGGACGTGCTCGCCGACGCCGGCGTCGCCGAGCGGACCGTACCGGTCACCTACATGAACTCCTCCGCCGCGATCAAGGGCTTCACCGGCCGGCACGGCGGCACGGTCTGCACCTCGTCCAACGCCCGGCGGGCGCTGGACTGGGCCTTCGACCCCCGCGGTGCGGAGAAGGTGCTCTTCCTGCCCGACCAGCACCTCGGCCGCAACACCGCGGTGCTCGAGATGGGCATGCAGCTCCAGGACTGCGTGCTGTTCGACCCGCACAAGCCCGGGGGTGGCGTCTCGCCCGCCGCGTTGCGGGCGGCGCGGATGATCCTGTGGCGCGGGCACTGCTCCGTGCACGGGCGGTTCCGGCGCGAGTCAGTGGACGACGTCCGGGAGCGAATCCCGGGAGTGACCGTCCTCGTACATCCGGAATGCAGGCACGACGTGGTCACCGCGGCCGACCTGGTCGGGTCGACGGAGTACATCATCCGGACCGTCGAGGCCGCCCCGCCCGGCGCGGCGTTCGCGATCGGCACCGAGCTCAACCTGGTGCAACGGCTGGCGAAGCGGCACCCGGACAAGACGGTGGCGTTCCTGGACCGGACGGTCTGCTACTGCTCGACGATGAATCGCATCGACCTGCCGCACCTGGTCTGGGCGCTGGAGTCGCTTGCTGCCGGCCAGCTGGTGAACCGGATCACGGTCGAGCCGGTGACGGCCCGCTACGCCCGGGCCGCCCTCGACCAGATGCTCGCGCTGCCGTAGGCAGCCTTCGCTCACTGGGAGTACGGCATCGGCCGGCCTCGGGTAACGGTGCGTGGCTGCACTACGCTCGCGGCGTGAGGCTGCTGCGCCGCCGGAGCGACCCCCCGGCCGACGTCGAGCCCGCCGCCCCGGCCGAGCCTGCGGCGGGGGCGCTCGACCCGCGGCGCACGGCGGGCAAGGGCAAGCCCACCCCGCGCCGGCGGGAGGCGCAGCGTCGGCGCAGCGGTCCGGTGGCTCCGCCGCCGCGCACCCGCCGGGAGGCGTACCGGCGGACGCGTGAGCAGGGGGCGGAGCGGCGAACCGAGGCACGCGAGGGCATGCGCACCGGCGACGAGCGCTTCCTTCTGGCTCGCGACCGGGGCCCGGAGCGGCGTCTCGTGCGCGACATCGTCGACTCGCGGCGCAACGCCGGCGTGCTCTTCCTGTTCATCGCGGTGGTCTACGTGGCGGGCCTGTTCGTCCGGGACGCGCGCTTCCAGGCGCTGGCGGTGAGCCTCTGGCTGACCGTGCTGCTGCTGGTGGTCGTGGACTCGGTGTTCCTCGGCTTGCGGATCCGCCGGCTGATCAGGGCCCGCTTCCCGGACACCGGCCAGTCGATGCGGAGTCTGATCCTCTACGGGGTGACCCGGACGACCATGATCCGTCGCTGGCGGACGCCGAAGCCGCAGGTCTCGGTCGGCGAGAGGGTCTGAGCCGGCCGGTGGGCCGGGTCAACCGTCCTCGGCGGGCGTGAGCGGCATGGCGTACTCGACCCGCCCGTCCTCGACCAGCGCGACCTGCTGGACACCCGCGTCGAGCAGGTCGCGCCAGGTCTCGCCCAGCCACGACTCGGCGTCGCCCTTCGTTCCGAAGGACGGCGCGGGCGGGGCCTGCCCAGCCGGCGGATCCGGCAGCGGCTGGCCCTCGGTGTCCTGGTACCGCCAGGTCCACGTCACCGGGGCAGGTTACCGGGCGGCTCCGCGGCTGCTCGGCCGGCGCCGCGCCCGCTGACACTGCATGGGCGCCGCCGTCCCCGTCGGCCCGCCGGCTCCGCGGCTGCTTGGCCAGCACCGCGCCCGCTGACACCGCCTCGGCGCTGCTCGGCCGGCGCCGCGCCCGCTGACACCGCCCCGGCGCCGTCCTCGGCTCCGCAACCCGCCGACCCGGCCGGGACGGACAAGCACCCGACCGAGGGGCCGGCCGGCTCCAGACCGTCCCGGCTTGCCGTCGCCCCGGCGGTTGGCTTCCGGCGCCGGGTTGCCTCGTTCTGGCCTTCGGCGGCTAGGCCGACCGCGGCGGCGGCCCAGCCCCAACGGTCAGCTCGCCTGCGCCGGCGTGATGTCGCGGCGCGGTGCTGCCGGCGCGAGAGTCGGCGGGTCGGCACGCCTCGCACGGCTCGGGGCGGCGACGAGAAGGCCGAGCGCGACGACGGCGATGCCGGCGAAGACCGCCACGGGCGCGCCGACGCCGGGCGCTCCGTGGAAGAACAGCAGGCTGCGCAGGCCGTCGGCGGAGAACCGGAACGGTGCCCACGACCACAGCAGCACCCGGTACGGCGGGTCCAGGAACTCCGCCGGCTGACCGGCGACCGCGGGCGCGAGCAGGTAGAGCGGTCCGAGCAGCGCCAGCCCGCGCAACCCGAGCCACGCCAGCACCGCGCTGGCGAGCAGTGCGAACGCGGTCCCCACCAGGGCGAGGAAGCCGAGCACCGGCCAGCCCACGTCGAGCCCCGAGTCCCAGAGTGTGACGAAGCCGGCGACGACCGCCGTGCCCGTCAGCCCGGCCAGGAGCGCGAGAAGCACCCTCGCCCCGACCGCACGCCGGTGGATCAGCCCGGCATTCTGAAGCAAGCGGAAGGCGACGGCGCTGGCGACGAGGGCGGCGATCCAGAGCAGCGCGCCGGCCGCGACGGGCACTGTCCGTCCCGGCACCGACGCCGGGTTGACCGTCTCGAACCGGACGGGTGGCGCCGGTCGCCCCGCTGCCTCGGCCGCCGCGCCGGCGAGCTGCTGAGCGACCTGCTGAGCGACCTGCTGAGCGACCTGCGGCAGGACCAGGGCGGCGAACTGGGCACCCGGGGGGTTCATCCCGCCGTTGACGAGCACGCTCACCGAGGGAGCCGAGCCGGCGGGTGCGTTCGCGAGGACGAGGGCACCGTACGCCTGCCTGTCGTCGAGCAGCCCCCTCGCCTCCGCGGCCGAGCCAGCGGTCCGCCAGGCGATCTCCTCGCCCGGACGCGACCGCAGCTGCGTGGCGACCCGTTCGAGCGACGCTCGCTGCAGGCCCGCACCGTCGACCGCCAGCACAAGGGGCAGCCCGCGCGGAGCAGCGGTGGCCGTGACCCCGAAGGTGACCAGGGCAAGGAACGCGGTGAGGGCGGCAGCGGCGACGAGTGCCAAGGTCATCGGCCGCGCAACCCCTCCCGACCGGGTCGTCGCTGCATCCACGGCTGCCACTCCTTTTCATCGAGCGATGAACTCAGCAACCGTAGAACTCCAGGACAACTAAGTCAACGTCCAATGAAGACCGGCCGTCGGCTGCGGCACCGGCCGCGGTCGTTCGCCCGGTCGCCCTGCCCGTACCGGTCGCGCCGCGGCGGGTCGCTGCCTACCTGGCAGAACCCGGCGCGGTTCAGGTCGGCAGTGGCCTACCGGTCGCGCTGGGGGGCCAGTGGCATGCCGGTCGCGCCCGGGCGGGTCGTTGCCTACCGGCCGGTGCAGGCGGCCATGACCCACCTCGGCGCCGTCCAGCGCCGAGGCTCCTCGCCGCTCAGCGCACGTGTGATGGCACGAACGGCGGCTTGACCACCCGCATCGGGGCCGACCGGCCCCGGACGTCCACCACAACCTCGTCGCCCACGCTCACGCCCGAGGCCGTCGAGAGCAGCGCGAGCCCGATGCCCCTGTGCAGCGTCGGGGAGAACGTGCCGCTGGTCACCTCGCCGATCCGGTTCTCGCCGGCGAGGACCGGCAGGTGCGCCCGCGGGATCCCCCGGTCCAGCGCCTCGAGGCCCCACAGCAACCGGCTCGGGCCGTTCTCCTTCTCCTTGACCAGCGCATCCCGACCCCAGAAGGCGGGCTTGGACCAGCCGACGGCCCATCCCGACCTCGCCTGCACCGGCGTGATCTGCAGCGACAGGTCCTGACCGTGCAGCGGGTACCCCATCTCGGTGCGCAGCGTGTCCCGCGCGCCCAGGCCGCAGGGCCGCATGCCGAGGCCGGCGCCCGCATCGAGCAAGGCGTCCCACAGGGCGGGTGCCTGCGCGGCGGGCGGGAGCAGCTCATACCCGTGCTCCCCCGTGTAGCCGGTCCGGCAGACGACGAGCTCGTCCCCTTGCCAGCGACTGGCCCGGTAGCTCATGTAGTCGTGATCGGCGGGCAGCCCGATCCGGCCGAGCAGCTCCGCCGACCGCGGTCCCTGGACGGCGAGCACGCCGAAGTCGTGATGCTCGTTGCGTACGGTGATCCCGGCCGGCGCGACCGCGCCGAGCCGCCGGATCACCTCGGCGGCGTTGGCCGCGTTCGGCACCAGGAAGACGTGGTCGTCGGCGAACAGGTAAGCGATGAGGTCGTCCACCACGCCACCGGTTGCCTCGTCGCAGCACAGCGTGTACTGCGCCTGTCCCGGCGCGATCCGGGCGAGGTCGTTGCTCAACGTGCCGTTCACGAACTCCGCCGCGCCGCTCCCCCGCACCCGCGCCTTGCCCAGGTGCGACACGTCGAAGACACCGACCGCCTCACGGACCGCCGCATGCTCCTTCAGCACTCCGCCCCCGGAGGCGCCGTACTCGATCGGCATCTCCCACCCGCCGAAGTCGGCGAGCTTGGCGCCGAGCGCGACGTGGCGATCGTGCAACGGGGAGCGCAACAGGTCCGTCATGCGTGCAGTCTCGCAGTGCCGCGCAGGGCCGACCCGAGACGGTCGAACCGCGCCGGCCAGGAGTCCTCCCGCCCGGGCCGCCCGTCGCCTCGGCGCTCCGCGCGTCGGTCGGATTCTCGGCGCTGAAGTCTCAGCGCGGCGAGGCGTAGCGCGGCGCCCACGGCGATCAGCGCCGATCCGAGCACGGCCTGCGCCGGCGGCTCAGGCGGCCAGGTGGCGCCACCTCCCCATCCTCGCCGCTCGCTGGCGACGGCATAGCATCCGATCGGTGACGTGCGGTCGACCGGCGTCGGACGCGTGCTGCCTGCGAGCGTCCGGTCGGGGACTGGACGGACGCATCCGCGCACGCCGTGGCGCGGCGCCGCCTGCCCACCGGGGGTCGCCGGACCCGGACCGCTGACCGAAACGGAGCATCGTGGCCGAGCTCACCCTTTCCCCGCCCGACCTCGAGTCGCTGGACGCCGACGCGCTCGTGGTCGGGATGTTCAAGACTCCGGAAGGGCCCCGGCTCGCGCCGGGCACCGAGTCAAGGTCGCGACCCTGGGGCCGGTCGGGGTCGCTGTCGTCGCGGTCGTCGGTCTGGGGTCGGCGCCGGAGGGGAACGGCAGGACCACCGCCGGCGCCATCCGCCGCGCGGCGGGGGCCGCCACGCGTTCGCTGGGCGGGCGCAACCGCGTCGCCACCACCCTGGCCCTCGCCGCCGGGCAGCCGCCCCCCGCCGAGCTTGTCGCCGCCGCCGGGGAGGGCGCCCTGCTCGGCGCGTACGCCTTCACCGACTACCGCACCTCGGACCAGTCCCGGTCGGCGCCGCCGTCCACGGTCGCGGTGCTGGTGCCCGACCCGTCCGACGAGGGCCTGCGCTCGGCGGCTCATCGGGCCAGCGTCCTCGTGTCCGCCGTCAGCCTCGCCCGGGACTTGGTGAACACCGCTCCGAACGACCTGCCGCCGGCCGAGCTGGCCCGGCGGGCCGAGGAAGCCGGCCGGGCGGCAGGTCTCGAGGTCGAGGTGCTCGACGAGGAGGCGCTGCGCTCGGCCGGCTTCGGTGGCGTGCTGGGCGTCGGGAGCGGCTCCAGCCGGCCGCCGCGGGTTGTCCGGCTGCGCCACGCCGGCGGCGGCCCTCGGGTCGCCCTCGTCGGCAAGGGCATCACCTTCGACTCCGGCGGCCTGTCGATCAAACCGGCCGCCGGGATGGACCACATGAAGAGCGACATGGCCGGCGCCGCGGCCGTCATCGCCACCGTGGTCGCCGCCGCCGCCCTCGACCTGCCCGTCGAGGTCGTCGCCACCGTGCCGATGGCCGAGAACCTGCCGGGTGGCGCCGCCTACCGGCCCGCTGACGTGCTCACCATGTACGGCGGGAAGCGTGTCGAGGTGCTCAACACCGATGCCGAGGGCAGGCTGATCCTCGCCGACGCGATCGTCCGCGCCGGTGAGGACTCGCCCTCCTACCTGCTCGAGACCTCGACCCTCACCGGCGCCCAGCGGGTCGCCCTCGGTGCCCGCACCGCGGGCGTGATGGGCAGCGACGGCCTGCGGGACCGGGTGGTCGCCGCCGGCGAGCGGGTCGGCGAGGGCATGTGGCCGATGCCGCTGCCCGAGGAGCTGCGCCGCGAGCTGGACTCGTCCGTCGCGGACATCGCCAACGTGACCAGCGACCGGTCCGGCGGCATGCTCGCCGCCGGCCTCTTCCTCCGGGAGTTCGTCCCCGAGGGTGTCGAGTGGGCGCACGTCGACGTGGCCGGTCCGGCGTTCAACACCGGCAAGCCCTGGGGCTTCACCCCGAAGGGTGGCACCGGCGTGCCGGTCCGCACCCTGGTCGCCGTGCTGGAGGACATCGCCGACCGGGGCTGACACCGCCGGGCGCCGGATCCGGCAGCCCGGGCCGGGCCGAGTCGGGCGGAGCCGCTCCGGCGGCGGGACACGGAGCGGCGCCCGCTGTCCCCTCGATGCGGGTGTACGGCGCTTGGTGCCAAAATGGGGATGGGCAGTGATCGGGAGGCGACCGCCTCCGGTCCCGCGAGACCAGCTAGGAGATCCCCGGTGGCTGAGACCGACGTCGACCTCGTCATCCTGGGCGGCGGCAGTGGCGGCTATGCCTGCGCGCTGCGTGCCGCCGAACTCGACATGAGCGTCGTGCTGATCGACAAGGACAAGCTCGGCGGGACCTGCCTGCACCGGGGGTGCATCCCCACCAAGGCGCTGCTGCACGCCGGCGAGGTGGCGGACCTGGCCCGGGAAGGCGCCCAGTTCGGGGTCCGGACCTCGCTCGAGGGGATCGACGCCGCTGCGGTGAAGGCCTACCAGGAGGGCGTCGTCAACCGGCTCTACAAGGGCCTGCAGAGCCTCGTCAAGAGCCGGGGCATCGAGTTCGTCCAAGGCGACGGCCGGCTGGCGTCCCCCACGTCTGTGCAGGTCGGCGACACCACCTACCAGGGCAAGCACGTCGTGCTCGCGACCGGGTCCGTTTCGAAGACGCTGCCCGGGCTGGACGTCGACGGCGACCGGGTGATCTTCAGCGAGCATGCCCTCCAGCTCGAGCGGGTGCCGGCGTCCGTCGTCATCCTCGGCGGCGGGGTCATCGGGGTCGAGTTCGCCAGCATCTGGAGGTCCTTCGGCGCCGACGTCACCGTGGTCGAGATGCTGCCTCACCTGGTCCCTCTCGAGGACGAGGCCAGTTCCAAACTCCTCGAGCGCGCCTTCCGCCGGCGCGGTATCAAGGCGAAGCTCGGCGCCCGGTTCGGCGGGGTGGAGCACACCGAGCGAGGCGTGCGCGTCGCGCTGGACAGCGGCGAGCAGCTCGAGGCAGAGCTGCTGCTGGTCGCCGTCGGCCGCGGACCTGTCTCGCAGGATCTCGGCTACGAGGAGGCCGGTGTCGCCCTGGACCGGGGCTTCGTCAAGGTCGACGCCTACTGCCAGACCACCGTGCCGACCATCTCGGCCGTGGGCGATGTCGTCCCCTCCCCGCAGCTCGCGCATGTCGGCTTCGGCGAGGGGATTCTGGTCGCCGAGCGACTCGCCGGCCTGCCGGTCGTGCCGATCGACTACGCCGGGGTGCCCCGCGTCACCTACTGCGAGCCGGAGGTCGCCTCGGTCGGTCTGACCGAGGCGGAGGCGGCCGAGAAGTACGGCGCGGACGCCATCCGGACGTTCACCTACGACCTCACCGGGAACGGGAAGAGCCAGATCCTCAAGACCGCCGGCGCGGTGAAGGTGGTCGGCGAGAAGGACGGCCCCGTGCTGGGGGTGCACATGGTCGGCAGCCGCGTCGGTGAGCTGACCGCGGAGGCACAGCTGATCTACAACTGGGAGGCGCTGCCCAGCGAGGTCGCGCAGCTCATCCATGCCCACCCGACCCAGTCCGAGGCCGTGGGCGAGGCGCATCTCGCTCTCGCCGGCAAGCCGCTGCACGTGCACGGCTGAGCCCGCACGCAGGAGTCCACCGCCCGATACCGAAGGAGTCGTTGACCAATGTCGGTCTCCGTCACGATGCCGCGTCTCGGCGAGAGCGTGTCCGAGGGCACGGTCACCCGCTGGCTGAAGAAGGAGGGCGACCAGGTCGAGGCCGACGAGCCGCTGCTCGAGGTCTCCACCGACAAGGTCGACACCGAGATCCCCGCTCCCGCCTCGGGCGTGCTGTCCGCGATCCGGGTGGGCGAGGACGAGACGGTGGAGGTCGGGGTCGAGCTGGCCGTGATCGACGAGGGCGGCAGCGCGGCCGGCAGCGCCCAAGCCGAGCAGCCCCCGCAGCAGGAGTCGCCCGAGCAGCCGGCCCCCCAGCAGCAGCAGGAGGAGCAGGGCGGGCCGGCCGAGCAGCCGGCGCCGCAGTGGCAGCCCGCTGCGGCCGAGGCGCCCCCGCAGCAGCCCGCCGCCCAAGCCCCGGCGCCGCCGCAGCCCGCCGCTGCGTTCCCGCAACAGCCCCCGGCGAAGCCGGACGGCCAGGGCACGAGCGCCTGGCAGCCCTCCGGTGCCCAGCAGGCGCCGTCGGCCCCTGCCGGGCAGCAGCCCTCGTCGCCGCCGGCGAGGCGCGAGGAGGAGGACTCCTCGGGCGCCTACGTCACGCCCCTGGTCCGGAAGCTGGCCGCCGAGCACGGCGTCGATCTCACGTCGATCAACGGCACCGGCGTCGGCGGCCGCATCCGCAAGCAGGACGTGCTCGAGGCGGCCCGGTCGCGACAGCCGGAGCCGGCCGCCCAGGCCGAACAGCCCGAGCAGGCCGAGCAGGCCGAGCAGGCCGAGCAGGCCGAGCAGGCGGTGCAGCCGGCCGAGGGCGACCGCCGCCTGGCACGGGTCGCCGCCCCGGCGCCGGCCCCGTCGGCCGCGGTCAGGGCGCCGTCCGCGCCGCGGGTCGAGCCCTCGCCGCTGCGCGGGACGACCGAGAAGATGTCCCGGCTGCGCACCGTCATCGCCCGGCGGATGGTGGAGTCGCTGCAGGTCAGCGCCCAGCTGACCACCGTCGTCGAGGCCGACGTCACCCGAGTCGCGCGGCTGCGCCAGCAGGCGAAGGCCGACTTCGAGCGGCGCGAGGGTGTGAAGCTGTCGTTCCTGCCCTTCTTCGCGGTGGCGACCGTGGAGGCGCTCAAGCAGCACCCGGGCGTGAACGCCTCGATCGACACCGACTCCGGCACGATCACCTACCACGAGGCTGAGCACCTCGGTATCGCGGTGGACACCGAGCGCGGCCTGCTCGTCCCGGTCATCCACGACGCCGGCGACCTCAACCTCGGCGGGATGGCGAGGAAGATCGCGGACATCGCGGAGCGGACCCGCGCGAACAAGGTCAGCCCGGACGAGCTGGGCGGCGGCACGTTCACCCTCACGAACACCGGCAGCCGGGGCGCGCTGTTCGACACGCCGATCATCAACCAGCCGCAGGTCGGGATCCTCGGCACCGGCTCGGTCGTCAAGCGGCCGGTGGTGGTAGACGACCCAGACCTGGGCGAGGTCATCGCGGTCCGGTCGATGGCCTACCTGGCGCTGACGTACGACCATCGGATCGTCGATGGCGCGGACGCCGCCCGCTTCCTCGCGACGGTGAAGGAGCGCCTGGAGGGCGGTGCCTTCGACTCGGAGCTCGGCCTCGCCTGAGCGCTGGCCGGGCCAGCAGACGGGCCGCGCGGCACCCGCAGGCTCGGGTCGCGGGCGGCGTGCCCTGCCGGCAGGATCGGCGGGGTGAAGGTCGCGGTCACCGGGTCCTCCGGATTCATCGGCTCTGCCCTGGTCCCGTCTCTTCGAGCGCATGGGCACACTGTCCTGCGGATCGTCCGGCGGCCGCCGCAGGGGCCGGACGAGGTCCGATGGAACCCGGAACGGCACGAGCTCGACCCGGCCGTGCTGTCCGATGTCGACGCCGTGGTCCACCTGGCAGGCGTGGGTGTCGGGGACCGACGCTGGAGCGCGCAGCACAAGCGGGCGATCCTCAGCAGCCGGATCGACGGGACGACGACCGTCAGCGAGGCCGTCGCCGGCGCCGGACCGCGTCCTCGGGCTCTGCTGAGCTCCTCCGGCGTCGACTGGTACGCCGACCTCGGCGACCGCCCGGTTGACGAGACCGGGCCACCGGGCGGGAGCTACCTGGCCGAGGTGTGCCGCCAGTGGGAGGCCGCGACGGTCGCCGCCGAGCAGGCCGGCGTCCGGGTGGCGCACCTGCGTACCGGCCTCGTCTGCGGGCCGAGGGGCGGTCTCGTCGGGCGGCTGCTTCCGCTCGTCAAGCTCGGGGTCGGCGGCCGGCTCGCCTCCGGCGAGCAGTATTGGTCGTGGATCTCCCTTGCCGACCAGGTCGGCGGCATCGAGCACGTGCTCGGCCGGGACGAGATCACCGGGCCGGTCAACCTCACCGGCCCGAACCCGGTCACCAACGCGGAGTTCACCCGCGCCCTCGGCGAGGTGCTGAGCCGGCCGACGGTCCTTCCGGTGCCGGCCTTCGCGTTGCGGATCGCAGTGGGCGAGTTCGCCGACGAAGGGATCATTTCCGGACACCGGGTGCTTCCGCGGGTGCTCGAACGCACGGGCTACCGCTTCCAGCACGACACGGCCGAGAAGGCGCTGCGCTGGGCGACCGGCCGCCCGTAGCCACTGAAGTGCCCCGCGCGCCGTCATGCCAGCCTCCAGCCGTCGTCCGTCGCGAGGATGTCCACCTCGACGGGCGTCGGCGGGCCACTCGGCAGCTCACCGACCACCTCGCCGTGACGCACGCGCTGCGAGATCGGCAGCCACTGGACGAGTCTGATTCGCACCCGCCGGCCGGCCGTCGACAGCACCGTGACCTCGCCGAAGCGGTGCCGTACGCCCCGCGCCGTGCAACCAGCGGCGAGCAGGGCCTGAAGTTGCGCCGAGTCGGTCCGCAATCGCGTGCCCGGCGCCCAGACCCGCGCGAGCAGCGCGACGTCCCCGTGCTCGTAGGCGGCCGCCCGCACCGCGTCGAGCCCGTCGACTACCCGCAGCCAGCGACCGGCCGCTGAGGCGGGAGCCGTGGGCCCCGCGGGCGGCGGCGCGGCAGCGACGCCCGCCTGCCGGGCCGGTGGCACCGAGGAGTCCTCCGCCCACGCGAGGGCGGCGAGACCGAGCCCGATCAGGACCACGAGGCCGCCGACCGCCGGACTCGACACCCATCGCCGCCCGGCAAGCACCCGCGGCCACCGATGGCGCGTTGCCCGCCGGTGACGCGGGCCGGGGCCTCGCCGGGCCGGCGAGCCGGTCGGACGTGGATCGGGCGGCGCCGGCTTGCGGGCACCGCGGACGGTCGCGTCGGGCAGGACGAGCCGAACCGGCTCCGGCACGCTTGCCCGCCGCACGTCGAGCGCGAGGTCGGCCATCGTCGGCCGCTGATCCGGGTGCGGCGACAGCGCCTGCTCGAGCACGTCGACCAGCACCCCGGGCGTGGTGGGGGCGGACGACCGGATCTGTGGCACTGCCCCGGCGCCGGCGAGCCCGAGCGTCTCGGCGACGGTGGTCCCGCGCCAAGGCGGCTCGCCGGTCAGCGCGTGCACGGCGACCGCGGCGAGCATGAAGACGTCGCTGGCCGGTGTCAGCGGACCTCCCAGCGCGACGGAGGGGTCGGCGTGCTCGGGCGCGGCCTGCGCCGGCTCCGCCGCGGCGGCGCCGTTCACCCCGAGATCGGCCAGCAGCGGCCGGCCCTCCGAGTCGAACAGCACGTTGTCGGGGGTCACCGCGCCGTGCACGAGGCCCGCCGCATGCACCTGGGCCAGCGCGGCGGCGATCGGCGCGACGACCGTGACCACCTCGCCCGGCCGCAGCCTGCCGCGGCGGCGAAGCAGCGCTCGCAGGCTGCCCGCGGCGGCGTGGTCCAGCACGAGCACGGTCTGCGAGCCGACCGTCAGCAGCTCCCGCACCCGCAGTAGATGGGGGTGACCGCCGGCGGCGACCTGCCCCATCGCCCACCGGACCCGAGCAGCGGCCGCCTCGTCCGGTGCGTGGAGTCGCTTGAGTGCCACCGTCTCTCCACTTGAGACGGAGCGCGCTCGCCACACCTCGCCGGAGGCGCTGACGCCGAGCAACTCGTCCACCTGAAAGCCCGGCACCCGCCAGGTCGGATCTGCGGCCATGGCGGGACGCTAGAGCAGGACTGCGACTCGACGTCTGCCGTCATCCACAGGCAGGACTGTCGTCCACAGATCCGCCTCGAGGGCCCTCGCGCCCTTGCGCCGTCGGTAACGTGGCGGCTATGTCTCCTTCCCGGCGGGCAGACGTGCTGGTGGCGGTGACCGGCTGGCCGGTCCAGTGTGGAGTGTCGGTCGGAGCGGTGCGGTCGCGGCCGGGGCAGGTGGTCGCGTGAAGATCCTCGCCACCTCCGGCGGGTTCCACCTTGGACGGCGGACGCGGCTCGTCCCGGGACCGATCATCGACTTCGCCTTCGAGCTCGCCGGCTCGCCCGCACGACCGAGGCTCTGCTACCTCGGCACGGCCCTCGGCGACAACCCCTTTCACACCGCGGCGGTGTACGAGGCGTTCATCGGACGGGACGTCGACGTGTCCCACCTGGCGGCCTTCCCGATGCCGACCGTCGAGGACGTCCGTGCTCACCTGCTCGCCCAGGACGTCGTCTGGGTGGGCGGCGGCAGCGTTGCCGGGCTGCTCGCGATGTGGCGGCTGCACGGCTGGGACCGGATCTTCCGCGAGGTCTGGGAGGCCGGCATCGTGCTCGGCGGCGTGTCCGCGGGCTCGCTGTGCTGGCACGTCGGCGGCACGACGGACTCGTTCGGGCCGCAGCTGCGGCCGGTGACCGACGGGCTCGCCCTGCTGCCGCACTCCAACAGCGTGCACTACGACTCGGAGGAGCAGCGCCGACCGCTCTACCACCGGCTCGTCGCCGAGGGGGTGCTGCCGCCCGGCTACGCGACCGACGACGGGGTCGGCCTGCACTACCGGGGCACCGAGCTGGTGGAGGCGGTCAGCGACACCCCAGGCAAGGGCGCCTACCGGGTCGACCGCTCCGCGGACGGGTCGGCCGTCGAGACCAGGATCGAGCCTCGCCTCCTCCCGGATGGCTGCTGAGTGGGAACGTCGCCGGCGCGCTCCCGGACCGGGGAGTGCTCCGGCGTAGCCTCGTCGCCGTGGACATGATCCGCGCCGGCCTGGTGCCGTACGAGCAGGCGTGGGCTGAGCAGCGCCGGCTGCACGAGGAGCGGGTCGCCGGAGCGCGACCGGACACGGTGCTGCTGCTGGAGCATCCGGCGGTCTACACCGCGGGCAAGCGGACCGAGCCGTGGGAGCGGCCCACCGACGGGACGCCGGTGGTGGACGTCGACCGCGGCGGACGGATCACCTGGCATGGTCCGGGCCAGCTGGTCGGCTACCCGATCGTCGCTCTCGCCGAGCCCATCGACGTGGTCGCCTACGTCCGCCGGCTCGAGGGCGTGCTCATCGGCGTCTGCGCCGAGTTGGGTCTCGCGACGTCCAGAGTGGAGGGCCGGTCCGGCGTATGGGTGACCGCCGACGGGCGTGGCCCGGACCGCAAGGTCGCCGCGATCGGCATCCGGGTCTCCCACCGCGTCACGATGCACGGCTTCGCGCTGAACTGCGATCCCGACCTGAATGCGTACTCCGGCATCGTCGCCTGCGGCATCCCCGACGCCGGCGTCACCTCGCTGACCCGGGAGCTGGGCCGCCGCGTCGGCGTCGGGGACGTGGTCGACGCGGTGGAGTCGGCGCTGCGCAAGGACGGGCTCGCCGGCCACCCGGCGTCGTGAGCACACGGCCCGACCCGCCCTACTGGCGCGACCCCCGGCCGCCGGACCTCGACCGGCTCGGCGACGAGCGGTACGTCAGCCTCACCACCTTCCGCCTAGACGGAACGCCCGTCTCGACACGGTGCGCCGCCTGCTGCGCGGACGGCCGGCCACGCCGATGGTCGTGGTGGAGATCAGACTGACCCGACCTGCGGCATGACCTCCGTGGCCACCAGCTCGATGTGCTCGAGGTCATCGACGTCGAGGGTCTGCAGGTAGATCCGCGACGCGCCCAGCGCGGCGAAGCGCTGGATCCGCTCGACGCACTCCGAGGGCGTGCCGGCCACCCCCTCCGCGCGCAGCGCCGCCGGATCCATGCCGATGGCATCGGCCCGCCGCCGCACCTCCGCGTCGTCCTTGCCGCAGCAGAGCACCTGCGCGACCGACCACAGCAGTGTGCCGGGGTCGCGCCCGACGTCCCGGCACGCCAGCCGCACCCGCTCGAACTGCGCCCCGGTGTCCTGCACCGACGCGAACGGCATGTTGAACTCGGCGGCGTACCGGGCAGCCAGGCCTGGGGTGCGCCGAGCGCCGCCGCCGCCGATGATGACCGGGGGCCGGGGCTTCTGTGCCGGTTTCGGCAGCGCGGGCGAGTCGACCAGCGTGTAGTACCGGCCGGCGTAGGAGAAGCGCGAGCCGACCGGCGTCTCCCACAGCCCCGTGATGATCGCCAGCTGCTCCTCGAGCCGGTCGAAGCGCTCCCTCAGCGGCGGGAACGGGATGCCGTACGCGCGGTACTCCGCCTCGTACCAGCCGGCGCCGATGCCGAGCTCCACCCGGCCGCCGCTCATCGCGTCGACCTGCGCGACCGAGATCGCCAGCACCGCGGGCAGTCGGAACGTCGCGGCGGTGACCAGCGTGCCCAGCCGGATCCTCGACGTTTCCCGGGCGAGGCCGGCCAGCGTGGTCCAGGCGTCCGTCGGACCGGGCAACCCGTCGCGGCCCTCCATGGCGAGGTAGTGGTCGCTGCGGAAGAATCCGTCGTAGCCGGCGTCCGTGCTGGCCCTGGCGAGCCGCACGAGCTGGTCGTAGGTCGCCCCCTGCTGGGGTTCGGTGAAGATCCGCAGGTCCACGACGCGCAGGCTACCCAGGACGGACCGGCGTAGGCTCGTCGAGGTGACGACGCTCCAGCCCGACGGGCGCCGGATGCTCCGGCTCGAGGTGCGCAACGCGCAGACCCCGATCGAGCGCAAGCCGTCCTGGATCAAGACCCGGGCCCGGATGGGCCCGGAATACACCGAGCTCAAGGGGCTGGTCCGCCGGGAGGGGCTGCACACGGTCTGCGAGGAGGCCGGCTGCCCGAACATCTACGAGTGCTGGGAGGACCGCGAGGCGACCTTCCTCATCGGCGGCGACCAGTGCACCCGGCGGTGCGACTTCTGCCAGATCGCGACCGGCAAGCCGGGCCCGCTGGACGCCGACGAGCCGCGCCGGGTGGCCGGGTCGGTGGCCGCCATGGGCCTGCGCTACGCGACGGTCACCGGGGTGGCCCGCGACGACCTGCCGGACGAGGGCGCCTGGCTGTACGCGGAGACCGTCCGGCAGATCCACGCGCTCAATCCCGGCACCGGGGTGGAACTGCTGATCCCCGACTTCTCCGGCAACCCCACGCTGCTCGCCCAGGTGTTCGACGCGGCGCCCGAGGTGCTCGCGCACAACGTCGAGACGGTGCCGCGGATCTTCAAGCGGATCCGGCCGGCGTTTCGGTACGACCGCTCGCTGGACGTGCTCCGTCAGGCCCGCGCCGCCGCCGGGCTGGTCACCAAGTCCAACCTCATCCTCGGCCTCGGCGAGGAGCGGGACGAGATAAGCCAGGCGATGCGCGACCTGCACGCGGCGGGCTGCGAACTGCTGACGATCACCCAGTACCTGCGGCCGAGCCCGCGGCACCACCCGGTCGAGCGCTGGGTGCACCCGGAGGAGTTCGTCGAGCTCAACGCCGAGGCGGAGCGGATCGGCTTCGTCGGCGTGCTGTCCGGCCCACTGGTCCGCTCCTCCTATCGGGCCGGCCGGCTCTACCAGCAGGCCCTCGACTCCCGTCGGCTCGCCACCGCGAGCGCCTGACCGCCCCGGCCGCCGGCCGCCGTATCCTCGTCGCCATGGCGAAGGACCCGAGGGCGACGACGCCTTCCCGCGGCAAGGCCGACCCGAAGGGCAAGGCCACCAAGGCGAAGAAGGACAAGCCGCCGCGCGGCGAGCGCTGGAGGCAGATCCTGGCGGCGTACAAGATCACCCGCCAGCGCGACCGCGCGCTGCCGCTGTGGATGGCGATCGCCTTCCTCGGCCCGTTCGGGGTCATACTCCTGCTGCAGACGCTGATCGGCGTGGCGATCTACATCGCCGTCCCGACCGCGCTTGTCTTCGGCGTTCTCGGCATGATGATCATCTTCGGCCGCCGCGCGCAGAAGGCCGCCTTCAGCCAGGTCGAAGGCCAACCCGGCGCGGCCGGCTGGGTGCTGCAGGGCATGCGCGGGGACTGGCGGGTCACCCAGGGCGCACAGCTGAACTCCCAGCTCGACGCCGTGCACCGGGTGCTCGGCCGGCCGGGGATCATCCTGGTCGGTGAGGGCCAGCCGCAGCGGGTGCGCGGCATGATGGCCCAGGAGAAGAAGCGGGTGTCCAGAATCGCCGGCGACACCCCGATCTACGACGTGCTGCTCGGCGACGACGACGGGCAGGTGCCGATCCGCCGGCTCAACTCGCACATCGTCAAGCTGCCGCGCAACCTGAGCCAGGCGCAGGTCAACGCGCTGGACAAGCGGTTGGCCGCGCTCGGCGGCACGAAGGCGCCCCCGCTGCCCAAGGGGCCGATGCCGACCCGCGCCCGGATGTCCGGGCTCGAGCGCACCCTGCGCCGACGCTGAGCTGCCCGGCTCAGGCGCGGATCACGGCCGTCTGGGTCAGCCGGTCGTGCAGCGAGCGGCCGTGGCTGTCGCGCAGCAGCACCGGCACGAGCAGCACGACCCCGAGGGTTCGGACCAACGCCCGCCACAGGCCGATCGGAGCCGGCCGGTCGACGCGGACAACGCGCAGCCGCAGCAGCCGCATGCCGGGCGTCTGCTGCACCAGCACGGTGAAGACGAAGTACGCCACGGCGAAGACCAGCAGGCTGCGGTTCTCCGGCAGCTCCGGCGCGGTGAACAGCCCGGCGACCAGGGCGGACATGATCGCGTCGACGAGGCGTTCTTCGCCGAGGGCCAGATGTTCGACGGCTCCTCGATCCGTGGTTTCCAGGCGATCCACGAGTCGGACATGAAGCTGATCCCGGACGTGGGGACGGCGTACCTCGACCCGTTCCGAACG
>WNGJ01006599.1_pt1 | contig 17889 bp, 14 predicted proteins | sample 5400611 | NCBI WGS metagenome assembly WNGJ01 (sample SAMN13153375, study PRJNA577476) | soil metagenome | isolation source: 40 cm soil or saprolite under Garry oak tree replicate 1 | place: USA:California | collected 2016-06-15 | reverse complement strand
GCTACCAAAGGTTCGATGAGGCGACTATCTTGGGCGGTGAGCAATCACTGCCCCTTGGTGTAACTGGCAACACGCCTGACTCTGGATCAGGAGAGTCCTGGTTCGAGCCCAGGAGGGGCAACTCGAAGCGCGATGCGACGATGAGTCGTGTCGCGCTTCGTGCGTTTTTGGGGCCTACAAGCGTTTTACAAGCATTCACGCGCTTGCCCCTCCTGGAATCTCCCCGCATCACTTACCGCTGACCTTCCTGTCCCGGAGTTTCACAGGCGTGCTCATCACCTCGAGCATGCCGTCCGGCGTCGCGAACTGATAGCAGTTCTGGAGCGTCTGGGTGTCCTTCCACCCGCCCGCCGCCATCACGTCCACGGTTGGCATGTTCTTCCGCTCCGTCGCCCACTTTCTCCTGAACGGATGGAATTGACCGCCTTTCAGATGCGGCAGACCCGCATGCCGCTCGACGCGGCTGAACAGTTCGCCGAAGACCTCCCGCGGCCAGTGATCGTCCTTTTCGGCGCACGGGAACAGCCACCCGTCACCAACCGCTGCGAGCTTCACCTTGAAATCTCGAAGCTCCTCGGCCAGGGCCTCGGGGATGGGAACCACTCGATCACGGCCCCGCTTGTCGAACTCCGCCCTGAACTTGATCTCGGGCGGGTCGAAGCTGATGTCCGACCACCGGAGACCGCTGATCGCCCCGATGCGTGCTCCGGTCGCTTCCGCGAGCACCAGCGCCACTTCCCATCGCATCCAGCGCTGCCGACCGCGCTCTTGTTGCGCCGTAACGGCCATTTCTTGCGCCGCCGCCCTGAGCTTCAGGAACCGGTCATAGGTCGCCACCGGCCGGCGCGGGTCCTCTTCCTTCGGCACCTTGACGCCGCGAAGCGGATTGTTCTCGAGCAGCCACGAGCCGTCCGGCAGCCGCTCGCTCATAGCCCAGTAGATCATCTGCAGCAGCTGCTTGATCTCGCCTTGGATGGTCCGGGCTCGCACCGGCTTGGTCGACCGACCGTCCGGCCACCCGTACCCCGTCCGACGCATCGCGATGTACCGCTCCACGTCGTTCTTGGTCAGGTGATCCACCCGCTTTCGGGCCCCGAGTCCAGCGATCAATAGCCGGACATCGGTTTGTTTCTGCTTCCGCGTCCGTTCCAGGTTTCCGCGGTAGCTTGATGCCTCCTGCTGGTAACGGTCCCACAATTGTTCGAGCGTCAGCGGTTCCGCGGGTGGTTTCCGACCCTTCTGGAGCTCGAGGAGAAACGCGATCGCGAGCTCCCGGGCCTCCGCGCGATCGGTCGTCTTGAGGGAGGCGTACGTCACCCTCCCGCCAGGGGTCCGATATACGCGTTGAAACGTGCTACCCCGCTTCCGCTGCTCGACCCGAACCTTGAGACCCCGGACACCCAGGGAGAGGGACCAGCAGCCGCTCTCGCTGCGATGCCAGGGGCGTTCCGGTATTGGGAGTCGCCGTTCAGCCATCTGAACCTCCTAGTCTGGCCGGGTGGCGACCCGCCGAGCATCGGCAATGGGATCGTACGGCCTGATGGGTCGGACGTCAACGACATCGGGCTTCTTGGGTAGGTCTCCGGCGCGGAAGAACAGGCGCCGGCCGTCGCGGCGCGCGGGAAGTTTCCCTAGCCGATGCAAACGGCGGAGATGGTCGCTGGAGTATCCCGAGCGGGCGGACGCGTCGTGTAGGCCCACGAGAGCCTCGTCCTCGGCCGTGGTCACGGCTTCGAAGTCGGCGAGCACCTCGTCGCAGAGCTTGGCGCCATCTACCTGGGCACCGAGGCGCGCGAGCTCATCCCGACGCCCACGCCAGCGGGCGACGAAATCCTCGCGGGTCACGTCTGTGCACCAACGGGAACGTGGAAAACCGAGGCGGCGGGGATCATAAATCTGGTTTTCGAGGCGGAGAAACCCGAGAATCTGGTCCAGCTTTCCTAGATTCGTGACTCAGATTCACCAGCTTCTACCACTCCGGGTCGTCGTCCTCCTCCACCGCGGCCTCGCCGTCAGTCTCGTCCTGATCTTCGTCTTCATCCTCATAATCGTCCTCGGTGTCATCCTCCCACTGCTTCAAGACGTCGTCCACGAGGTCCTTTACATGGCCGTATGACATGTCCGCCTTCACCTTCTGCTTGAGCTCGCTCTCGACTTCCCGCCGCGCCCGGTCCTGCTCCGAGCTGTCCCAGCCGAGGATAGTCTCGGACACTGCATAGTTCTTCCCGGAGGCGATCAGCCAATCGATCTTGCGCTGATCATCGTCTCGTTTGCGGCGCTGGTCCTCGGCGTCGCGGTACTGCTTGATGATTCCATCGACCCGCGATTTCACGATTTGCTGCGCCTCCCACGAAGGAAGCGACGACGGCAGCCGTTTGGGCGTCACGAATTCTTCAAGGTCTTCCACGACCCGGGCTTGCCAGTCAGTTGGCAGGAGCGACGACCTCGCGGCGTCCCGTCCGTATTTCTTTAAGCCTTCGATCCGTTGGCGCTCCGCCTCGGCCGCTGCGGCCTGCGCTTTCGCATCTGCCGCGGCTCGCTCCTTCGCCGCCTCCCGCTGGCCTTCAGCTTCGAGGTCTTCGAAACTGAGCGGGTCCTCCTCGAACTGGCGGTCGCGATGGGGCTCAACCGGCCATTTTCGAGCCGTGCTTTTAGCCACCGGGCGCCGTTCGAGGCTGGGGGAATGTCGTGCGTGCGGCCCGCTACGTGACGCCCGTTGTGTCGTCCGGCGGCGCTCCACATCGTCATCACGGATCCGACGGTGCCCGCCGCCGGTGCGAATGGCCCTCAGTTCCCCACGCTCCACCAGCGACCTGACCACGTCGACTGACACGCCAAGACGCTTGGCGGCCTCGCCTACCGACAGATAATTCACACGCCCTCCTTTAGCCGATCACCACTACACGGGAGCCGAGCCTAAGCTTCCGTTTTCGCTCCTTTGCCATTCGGAGTACTTCCCGAACTGGAATCACGGCGAAACCTCTCCTTTTCGAGCTCTTCAAGACCTTTCCTTTCACCCACCGGCTGACCGTCATGATGGGCAGGTCGAGGAGCTGCGCGGCTTCGCGAATGGATACGAAGTCGTCGAGACCGACCTCTCGCTCGTAGCGGAACCCAATTCGGTCGCGAACAGCGACCACGGCTGCGGCGAGCGGGCGCCGGGGGGGAGTGCGAGCCACGCCGGTGCGGTACGTACGCTTCACATGCCTCGGCGCCGAGTCTTCGATGGACGCAGCGGGAGGCTTTTCTGGGTTCGGGTAGCCGCTCAGACCGACCCAATCGGGGTCGAGCCAGAAGCACTCAACGAAATCCTTCCGCCATGGCATGTGTTATCCTTAGGATAACATTCACCACAGAGTTTACTGCGATGGTCCGATTGTTTCAAGGGGCCAACCCGCGGGTGGGGAGTCAAAGGGGCGGCAAGATTGTCCCGCTGGCCTGGGCCAAGGACGGCCGGGTGCCGCAAGACTGCCCCTTCGTGCCGCAAAAACGCCCTAGCCCCGTCCCTCAGAGCGGCGCATCTTGGCCTCGCACATTTCTGATCGCGGGGAGGGGGAAGGCGTGGCGAAACCGAGGAGCAAGACCAAGCCAGCGGCTGCTGACACGGGCGGTCGCCTTGGTTTCGAAGCCCAGCTCTGGCAAGCTGCCGACGCGCTCCGGGGGAGCATGGACGCCGCCGAATACAAGCACGTCGTCCTCGGCCTGATTTTCCTCAAGTACATCTCCGACGCCTTTGAGGAGCAGCATGACAAGCTCCTCGACGAGAAGAGACACGGTGCCGATCCCGAGGACCCGGACGAGTACCGGGCGCACAACATCTTCTGGGTGCCCCCGGAGGCGCGCTGGTCGCATCTCAAGGCCCAGGCCAAACAGCCGACGATCGGCCAGATGGTGGACGACGCGATGGCCGGCATCGAGCGCGACAACCCCTCGCTTAAGGGTGTGCTGCCGAAGGACTACGCCCGACAGGGACTCGACAAGGCGCGGCTCGGTCAGCTCATCGACCTAGTGAGCAACATCAAGGTCGGCGACACCGAGAGCCGCTCCAAGGACATGCTCGGGCGTGTCTACGAATACTTCCTCTCGCAGTTCGCGAGCGCTGAGGGGAAGAAGGGTGGCGAGTTCTACACGCCGCGTTGCGTCGTGAAGCTCCTGGTGGAGATGCTCGAGCCCTACAAGGGCCGCGTGTACGACCCCTGCTGCGGTTCTTCGGGGATGTTCGTGCAGTCGATCGAGTTCATCCGCGCGCACGCGAAAGGGAACGGGAATGGCGGCAAGGCCAAGGCCGACATCGCGATCTACGGCCAGGAGTCGAACTACACGACGTGGCGGCTGGCGATGATGAACCTCGCGATCCGCGGGATCGAGGGCCTGATCGCTCACGGCGATACTTTTCACGACGACCGGCACCCCGACCTCAAGGCCGACTTCATTCTCGCGAATCCACCGTTCAACGTCAGTGACTGGCGCGGCGAGTTGCTGCGCGATGACAAGCGTTGGAAGTACGGCGTTCCACCGGCTGGCAACGCAAACTTTGCCTGGGTGCAGCACATCATTTACCACTTGTCGCCCACGGGGTTGGCGGGCTTCGTCCTATCGAACGGCTCAATGTCGTCCAACCAGTCGGGCGAGGGGGAGATCCGTAAGAGCATCGTCGACGCCGACATTGTGGACTGCATGGTGGCGTTGCCTGGGCAGCTCTTTTACTCGACGCAAATTCCGGCGTGTCTGTGGTTCCTGGCGCGCGACAAGAAGGACGGTCGGTTCCGCGACCGCCGGGGGCAGGTGCTTTTCATTGATGCGCGGAGACTTGGTCGGATGGTGGATCGGACGCATCGTGAGCTGACGGCCGAGGATATCGCCCGGATCGCGGGCTCCTATCACGCGTGGCGCGGCGAGAACGACGCCGGCGCCTACGCCGACGTGGCGGGGTTCTGCAAGATCGCCACGATCGAGGACATTCGAAAGCACGGCCACGTGCTCACCCCTGGGCGATACGTTGGTGCCGACGTGCAGGAAGATGATGGGGAGCCGTTCGAGGTGAAAATGAAGCGGCTCACCGCTACCCTCAGGGAACAGACCGTCGACGCCAGGAGGCTCGATGCCACCATCGAGGCCAACCTGCGGGAGCTAGGGTATGGTGGGTGAGCAGCACCGACAGGCAGTTGGTGACTACGTCACTCTTCAGCGCGGAACCACGTACAAGGGCTCCCTCGTTGGAGAGTCTGGCCCAGCATTGCTCGGGCTTGGATCTATCGAGCCTGGGGGCGGCTTCCGACATGGGCGCTACAAGACCTACGGTGGTGACTGCCCGGCGACCCTGATGCTTCTCCCTGGCGATCTATACGTCGCGCTGAAGGGGGCCACCAAGGACGGCAAAATGATTGGGTCCGTGGCTCGGGTTCCCTCCGCAGTTCCGTCCGGCCGCCTCACGCAAGACACAGTCAAGCTCGTATTCCGGAACCCCCATCCGGGTGAAGCAAGCTACATCTATTGGATCCTTCGAACCCCACAATACCGAGCGTACTGTGAGGGACATGCCATGGGCAGCGCGGTGGTCGCGTTGAGCCGCCGGGACTTTCTTGCCTATGGCGCGGGCGATTTTCAAGTCGTGGTTCGTGGATTTCGACCCGGTGCGCGTTAAGATGGAGGGCCACTGGCGTCGCGAGGAATCCTTCCTCGGTCTCCCCTCCCACCTTGGCGACTTCTTCCCCGATCGCCTGGTGGATTCCGAGCTGGGCGAGACGCCGGAAGGGTGGGAGGTCTCGACAATCGGATCAGTCGCTGAGGTGATCGACTGCTTGCACTCAACGAAGCCTGAACGCCGAGAAACCGGGATGCCCCTTCTGCAGCTCGCGAACATCCGGGATGATGGCGTCATTGATATGCAAGACACCTACTTCATTGACGAGGCTGACTACGTCAGGTGGGTCTCGCGGATGGAGGCTTCCCCCGGAGACTGCGTTATCACGAACGTAGGCCGCGTGGGCGCGGTTGCGCAGATGCCGGTTGGTCAGAAGGCGGCGCTAGGCAGAAACATGACGGGAGTTCGGTGCAAGCCCACGTTTCTGTTTCCAACCGTGCTCATCGAGTGTTTGCTCTCGCGAGCGATGAAAAGGGAGATCGTTCTCAAGTTGGACACGGGCACGATCCTAGACGCCCTAAACGTGCGGAACATTCCTAAGCTCCGCTTCGTACGCCCAACACGTAAAGTCCTGGAGTCCTTTGAACACAGCGTGCGCCCCCTGAGGGCCCAGATGGAGAGGCATCTCGCCGAATCCCGCACCGTGGCCGCCCTACGCGACGCGTTGCTGCCCAAGCTCATCTCCGGCGAGCTGGGGCTGCCGTCGCAACCTCTTCACAGTCGCGGAGCGGTAGGAGACGACGGCGATGATTAACGCCACAAAGGAAAAGCTCGCCAGTTTCTTCCAGGGCACGATCCAATACGAGGTCCCGTTCTTTCAGCGCGCCTACGTGTGGGACGACGAGAACTGGGCCACCCTATGGGACCACGTGCTCACGGTGCTCGAGCGCCACGAGCAGGGACTGTCGGGCGAGCATTTCATCGGAACCGTCATTACGAAACAACGGCCCGCGGAACGTCTCGGCCAGCAAGTTCACGACTTGATCGACGGCCAGCAGCGCCTCACGACCATCGCGTTGCTGCTGCAGGCGATCGCCGACACGGCGACGGGCGACGTACCCCGGCTGAAGGAGGTAATCTCGGACAACCTTCGTTTCCGCGACACGCGCAACGAGGTGCACCCGCGCGTCATCCCCAGCAGCTATGACCGCACTTACTACAACGCGATCATGGCTGGTGAGGCACACGCCAGTCTCGCTAACGGAGACCACAAGATCGTCAGGGCTTACCGCTTCTTCCGCGACCGACTCGCTGACATGACCGACGACCGGCGCGATCAACTGCGGCTCGTGCTCCTGGAACGCGTCTCAGTTATCAGCATGATGCTGTCCCACGAGGACGACGAGCAGGAAATCTTCGACACAATCAACGCGCTGGGCGTCCGCCTGACCACGGCGGAGCTACTGAAGAATTACATCTTCAAGGAACAAACCATCCAGAGCCATTATGCGACGCTTTGGAAGGATGTGTACGAAGACAATGAAGAACACGTGGAGTTTTGGAATGCCGAGCGGACCGCGGGTCGCATCATCCGGACGAACATCGAGGTGTTGCTTTACTGCTATCTCGTTATCAAGACAGGGTCGGAAGTAAAGTTGGAGAGCCTCTTCAAGGAATACAAGAGATGGTTGGACGGGAAGCCGGGGCCTGAACGGCTCGCGTTTCTTAGAGAGCTGCGAGAGTATGCGGAGATCTATGCGTCGTTCCCATCTGGCGCGGAGCTCAACGAAATCGCATTCGACGAGTGGGAGAAGCGCTTCTTCCATGTGGTCGAAAACCTGATGATAACGACCGTCCTTCCACTTGCGCTCTACATCTACAAGTGCATCGACGATGCCGTGAAGCGCCAAGAGCTGCTCCACCTCCTAGAGGGTTACTTGGTGCGCCGTAACGTATGCCGGCTAACCACGAAGAACTACAACCTCCTGTTCGTTCAGATTATCAATCGGCTTCAGGAATCGCGTGCCGGTTCGTTCGATGTCGACAGACTCGCCCGTATCATAGGAGGTTTCGGCGAGGACACGAATCGCATGCCCACGGACGAAGACCTCGCGTCGGCATTTCGGAGTGAGCAGTTGAGTAACCAGAATTCACGCGAGATTCTGTTTCTCCTGGCGCTCCGCCAAGTCTCGGACGGGCTGGCGGACGTCCAGAAGCTGAGTCTGGGCAACTACACAGTGGAACACATGATGCCCGTGAAGTGGGAGGCGAATTGGCTGGACCGTGAAATGAGTGCCGAAGAGAAGGCGAATCGCGGGCGCAAGCTCAGGACCCTCGGCAATCTCACATTGGTCACGAAGCGCCTCAACTCAAGGATGCAGAATGCGGCATGGAAGGACAAGAAGACGCACCTTCGGAGGTATGCCAGTCTGCCTCTGACAGCCAGCTACTTAGACCGCGAGAACTGGGATGAGTCAGCGATTGACGAGCGAGCAGTGGACCTGGTTACGACAGCTCGGAGCGTCTGGGGCAGCGATGCCGGGTCGTAAGGTCGCCCATCATTCGCACCTCAGGTGACCAAGTTCGTCGAGTCCGATGTCGAGGAGGCCGGACTTGCCTGGCTAAAGGGTTTGAGCTGGGCGGTCCTTCACGGGCCCGAGATCGCAGCTGGCGAGCTCGCTGCCGAGCGCACCGACTACGAGCAGGTGGTGCTCGCGCAACGGCTGCGCGATGCCCTCGCGAGGCTCAACCCCGCGCTTCCCCCCGACGCCATTGACGACGCCTTCCGCAAGGTCACACGTCCAGAAGGACCGACGCTTGAAGCCCGTAATCGTGCCGTCCACCGCCTGCTCGTGGATGGCGTAACCATCGAGTACCGCGCCGGCGACGGGTCCGTCCGCGGGGCGCAGGCCCAAGTGATCGATTTCGACAACGGGAGCAACAACGACTGGCTGGCCGTCAACCAGTTCACAGTCAGCGAGAACAAGCACGTCCGCCGCCCGGATGTCGTCCTGTTTGTCAACGGGCTGCCGATAGGACTCGTCGAGCTCAAGAACGCGGCCGATGAAAACGCGACGATCTGGTCGGCGTTCGAGCAATTCCGGACTTATAAGGCCGAGCTGCCGACGCTGTTTACCTACAACGCTCTCATGATCATCTCGGATGGCGTCGAGGCGCGCATCGGCACGCTGACCGCCGGCCGGGAGTGGTTCAAGCCGTGGCGCACAATCGAGGGCCAGATCCTCGCTCCAACGACCATGCCGGAGTTGCAGGTGATGATCGAAGGCGTGTGTGACAAACGGCGGTTCCTCGAGCTCATCCGCGACTTCATCGTCTTCGAGGATGAGGGGAGGGGGCCGCTCGCCAAGAAGATGGCCGGCTACCATCAGTTCCACGCGGTGAAGGTGGCGGTGGGGGAGACCCTCAGGGCCGCCGAGGTGCGGACCGTCCCCCGCGGCTTCGAGCGCGGGGGACGGTACGAAGTGGGCACGCGCCCCGGTGGCGAGCCCGGCGACCGGCGCATCGGGGTCGTCTGGCATACCCAGGGCTCGGGGAAGAGCCTGACGATGGCCTTCTACGCGGGGCGGGTCATCCGCGAGCCGGCCATGGCGAACCCGACGATCGTCGTCCTCACCGACCGCAACGACTTGGACGACCAGCTCTTCGGCACGTTCTCGCGCTGCCAGGACCTGCTGCGCCAGGCGCCGGCGCAGGCCCAAACTCGAGCTGACCTCCGTGCCAAGCTCGCGGTGGAAGCGGGCGGCGTGGTGTTCACTACGATTCAGAAGTTCCTGCCGGAAGAGAAGGGCGACCGTCATCCCGTCCTTTCGGAACGGCGCAACATCGTTGTCATCGCGGACGAAGCCCACCGCAGCCAGTACGACTTCATTGACGGTTTCGCTCGGCACATGCGCGACGCCCTGCCCAATGCTTCGTTCATCGGATTCACTGGTACGCCTGTCGAGCTGACCGACAAGAACACCCGCGCCGTCTTCGGGGACCACATCAGCGTCTACGACATCCAACGGGCGGTCGAGGACAAGGCGACCGTCCCCATTTACTACGAGAGCCGTCTCGCTAAGCTCGAGCTGAACGAGGCGGAGAGGCCGACGATCGACCCGGAGTTCGAAGACGTCACCGAGGGCGAGGAGACCGAGCGGAAGGAGAAACTAAAGAGCAAGTGGGCTCAGCTCGAGGCTGTGGTTGGCGCCGACAAGCGCCTCAAGCTCGTGGCCGGCGACATCGTCGAGCACTTCGACCAGCGCCTCTCGGCGATGGACGGGAAGGCGATGGTGGTGTGCATGAGCCGCCGCATCTGCATGGACTTGCACGACGAGATCGTGAAGCTGCGGCCGGGATGGTACCACGCGGACGACGACATGGGCGCTCTCAAGGTCGTGATGACCGGCAATGCCTCCGAGGGGCCTAGGGTCGCCGAGCACGCCCGCAACAAGGCGCGACGCGTGGGGCTGGCCAACCGCTTCCGCGACGCCAACGATTCCCTGAAGCTCGTCATCGTTCGTGATATGTGGCTGACGGGCTTCGACGCGCCGTCCCTGCACACCATGTACGTGGACAAACCGATGCGTGGGCATGGACTGATGCAAGCGATCGCGCGGGTGAACCGAGTGTTCAGCGATAAGCCGGGTGGGCTTGTAGTGGACTACCTCGGCCTTGCCCACGAGCTCAAACAGGCCCTGGCGACTTACACTGAAAGCGGCGGGACGGGGAAGACGGCGATCGACCAGCAGGAAGCGGTCGCGCTTGTTCTAGAGAAACACGAACTCTGCTGCGGTCTTTTCCATGGATTTGACTGGTCGAAGTGGGTGACGGGAGCGCCCGCCGAGCGGCTCGGGCTCCTGCCGCGAGCGCAGGAGCACATTCTTGCGCAACGAGACGGCAAGGACCGGCTACTCCGGGCCGTGCTGGAGCTATCGCAAGCCTTCGCGCTCGCGGTCCCGCACGAGGACGCTCTCCGTCTCCGGGATGATGTCTCATTCTTCCAGGCGGTGCGAGCGAGCTTGATCAAGCGTGCTCCGGGAGAGGCCAAGACCGACGAGGAGCTCAATCTCGCCGTCCGGCAGATCGTCTCTCGCGCCGTGGCGTCCGGCGGCGTGGTAGACATCTTCGCCGCTGCGGGGCTCGCCAAGCCAGACATTTCCATCCTGTCCGAGCAGTTCCTGGCGGAGGTGAAGGGGATGCCCCAGCGCAACCTCGCCGTGGAGCTGCTGCGCAAGCTGCTGTCGGGCGAGATCCGAACGCGCCGGCGCAAGAACGTGGTACAGGCTCGATCCTTCTCGGAAATGCTCGAGCAATCCCTTCGGCGCTACCAGAACCGCGCGATCGAGGCGGCGCAGGTCATCGAGGAGCTGATCGGGCTCGCCCGCGACATGCGGGAGGCGGAGCGGCGCGGCAAGGACCTCGGCCTGTCCGACGAGGAGCTGGCCTTCTACGACGCGCTCGAGACGAACGACAGCGCTGTCAAGGTCATGGGCGATGAGACGCTGCGAACGATCGCACGGGAGCTCGTCGCGACAGTCCGCGCAAACGTCACTATCGACTGGACCGTCCGGGAGAACGTGCGTGCGCAGCTGCGGGTGCTGGTGAAACGCATCTTGCGCAAGTATGGCTACCCGCCTGACAAACAGGAGAAGGCGACGCAGACGGTGCTCGAACAGGCAGAAGTATTGTCGGAGTTGTGGGCGGCTTAAGCGATGTGGGAGTGAGTGGGAACCTTCTCTGACGAATGAGAGGGCTGCGCTCCACCCTGCCTCTTGGGCGGGCGACGTTAGATGTAGTGCTTGAACGGGAGCGGGCTGTTGGTCCCGATGGGTCCAGCGGTGAGAATCTCTCCCACCGCATCAGCGAAGCGAAGCGTAACAGGGAGGCCATCCCCAAACATGCATGCGTTGTAATTGAGCTTGGTCAGAGCCATGATATCAGATAGAACTACATCGAGTGGGGCTGCACCCCGTACGACATCAACGCGGAGAGGGCGCGGCACTTCGCGACCGACGTACGTTTGCAGGCGCGGTGTGTAACCGCGAGTCCACAGATAGGCAGATCTCTCATGTCGTGCGTAGGCTAAGCCACGGATGACTGGATGTGATCCAAGTCGAAATACCCTGAAGTCGTTCTCATCCCTGATCCGGATGCCAACTAGATTGGTCCGCGTGGTATCCACCGCTTCCTCGAAACCTCGCCACTCGTCATCGGAGAAGAAGACCTTGCCGTGAATGAATAGCTCGCGAGGAGGCGCCGCGGCCTTGCTGTAGGTCTTGTAGGATTCGACAGCCAGCCGAGCCAGATCCTTAGCGGCATCCCGACTGAGATGGAACTCGCTCCTGCCCGGCGTGTGCCAGGGTCCGACCGCTCCACGAAAGACCAATCCGTCCCCGGAATCAAGGAACATCTGAGCAGCGCAGCACGCAGCTCGAGGATCGTCGTGTTTCTCGTCCTGCTTAAACACGAGCCCGACATAGCAAACGCCATCGCGGATCGCATCCATCTTCCATGGTCTACCTCCCGCCTTGTAGAACGCGGCCGTGCACATGTTCCAAGCGATGGCAGCCTGGTATTTCGATACATCCCGTTTTGGTCGTGGTTCGCCAGGCGTAGACCCTATGGGCGCAATTGTGCTCTCACGAATGATCTGAGTCGAAACCAAGCGGTCGAGAAGACGGGCCTTGAGCTGGTTTCGGAAGTCGACATCATAATGGTATGCGACTGCCGTCCTGTTCTCCTCTTCGAAGAGGGAAGGCCAGCCTTTTAGGCGCCTGGCGCTTCTCGGATTCAATCTTCGCGTTACATGGACCTGCTGATCAGCCGAGACCCTAGACCGCGGTCGGCAATTCTCATAAACGACGTCTGGGATGACCACAAACCAAACGTCGACATCAGATTCCTCTCTGAGCAGGGCGCTCACGATCGGGTTCGTAAACACTGCCACCGTCTCGAAAACACGCTGGTAGCTGTCATCCAGGAACACCGCCGCTCGCAGGTCGGCTGCGGGGATCTCGAGCGTGAGCCTTGGCTCAGGTGCCCAAGGTATACCGAACACGGTCTCAAATCCGGGGAAGGGCGGTCGTGCTATTTGCGAACCCGTATCCGAAAGTGGGGCCTGAATGCGGCGGGTCCAGTCACGAAAGTATTCGATGCCAACAGCCGTCCCGACGACGCCCGCTCGAATCCCATAAGGCCGTCCATGATCGAGTGGCCCAAATAGACGCAGTCCGTCACGCGGGTCCTCTAGGGCTTGGTCGTACCGGAACCGAAGGTTGGGCTCCTGGATAAACGTCATGTTCTGTGGGCCAACCGCACGTCCGTCCGTCACAAAGCTCCTCGTCTCATTGTCCGTCGTCGGACTCATCGACAGTCTCCTCATCGTCGCCTTCATCATCGTCGGAATCGTCCTCAGTTCCAACTACGTTAGGCTCTTGATAGGACACCGGACTAGAGAACGCGACCGATGAAACGAGGACCTCAACCGATTCCTCGGGGCCAACAGGGAGTGAGACAGCGCCCTCCGACGCTGCTAGCCATTGCATTGACGCAATGATGCGATCGCGCCAGTCATCGTTCCACCAGTTCCTGCATTGCGACCTTCTGGCTCGATGAAGACGCTCTTTGCTCTCCCAGATATTCGTGCCGTCGTCTGAAAAGAGGACGTGCGGCTTTATCACAAAGCCGGTAACAGGGCTGACCAATGGCTTAGCCTCCAGGCCGAAATGCCAGTACCGGAGCCCCCGCGCGATCCCGTCAGGCGCCTTCAGAGTCTTGAAGCCAACGACCTGTCTGTGACGGATCTCCCCCGTGCCACCGGAGTCCCGGAATTCTATCCGATTGCTAGGCAACGAGTCCTTCCTGAAATAGAAGCAATCCGCACGGTTGGCGAAGGAATGCGTTGGCAGAGAGCGATTCTCCAGCATCCTACGCCAAGCCTGGCGGAGGAGACTTGTCACCACGTTGTTTTCCTGCCTGAAGCTCCATAGACGGTGGCCTCCGGACCCCGACATTGGGTCGAGCAGCCTCTCCTGAGTGTCTCTAATCGAGAGGTCAGCCCCAAGGCAACCATCGAAGCTTGCGGCCTTAGCAAACGCGACCAAGTACTGCTCGTGCTGCACAGCCGGAAACGGTAGTTTGGGCGGCAGGTCGATCTTGCCCAGGCCCGACTTTTGAAGTTCATGAAAATAGATGAGCGGTGGCCTTCGCAAGGGAAACCAGTTCGATACCAAGACCTCCGGTTCGGAGCTCACCCCGCCACCTGCACCGAAGTGTTCACGCCACCACGCGGCAACCGCGGTAGGAGCGAAGCTCGTTCGACGCTCCACGCCTTCCTCTTGCAGCTTCTGCAGGAGCTTTGCCAAGCCGCCAGCCCAACTAGGACAAAAAGAGATAGAACTTAGGCTTGCCACCCTTATGTTCGCATTTCTGGGTGGCAGATCGTCAATGAGGAGGGGAACGATGAAATCATGCAAACCGTGATCGCGTTCAACGTTCCTCGCCACTTGAAGCTCGTCTAGGGGACCGGGCTTCTCATTGGAAACTCGCGACAACACGTAAAGGAACTTCGTCGTGCGCTCCCGTATCGCGTGCTCGATATCCTTCCAGAAAGCCTCTCCGCCGAGCAGTTTCGTAAGGTCGCACCACACAGGATACCCTTCCCTCGCCAACTGAAGGCTTAGCCAGAGGGTGAACTCGTTGTCTTCAGGGTTGGCGTGGCTTACGAACACCATGTCGCGCAATGCAGAATCTCCTTGACGGCAACGCCGCGCTGACAATTTAATCCAACCAGGTGCATCTGCGGGTACTTCTCGACCGACCGTGTCAGTTCTCTAGCCAATGAGGTCGGCGACAGCGACTTTCCAGAAGAGGAACCCCAGGACGTCCCAGGAGGCGTGCGCCGGCCGGGCGCCCAGCATTCCACGGACGTAAGCCTCGAGGACCGTGCTCATGGAATGGGAAAAGCTGCTCAATCCGCTGCGGACCAGGGAGTTGCTCGGTGGGTCGGCGTCTCTCCGTGCTTCGGCCGATACGCGGCCCGAGTTCAACAGGGACTACGATCGCGCCATCTTCTCAACGGCTGTACGTAGACTGCAAGACAAGGCACAGGTGTTCCCCCTCGAGCGCAACGACTTCATTCGAACCCGCCTGACCCACTCCCTTGAGGTATCAACCGTCGCACGAGGCCTAGCTTCCACCGTGACCGACGAACTGGTTGCCAAGAAGCATGTGAGTGTCGAGCAAGCGGAAGGAATCAGAGTGATTGCGATGACGTGCGGCCTCATCCACGACCTCGGGAACCCGCCGTTCGGGCATGCCGGAGAGGAGGCAATGCGTGAGTGGTTCAGGCGAACCCTGGATGACGAGTCCGGACTTCTCAGCGCTCTTGGCGGACCGAACAGTCAGCAAACTAAGGACTTCCTCAAGTTTGAGGGCAATGCACAGACAATCCGCATTGTGTCACGCCTCCAGATGCTGGCAGATCATTACGGCCTCAACCTTACATGCGGCACGCTATCGGCGGCTTCCAAGTATGTAGCCAAGTCAAACGAGGTGTCTGCGTCGCAGCACGAGATGACGAAGCCAGGATTCTTCGCGAGCGAGAACGAGGTGGTCGAGAAGGTACGCAGCGAGACTGGAACAGGTTCCGCTAGGAACCCCATCGCCTACTTGGTTGAGGCGAGTGACGACATCGTCTATTCGGTCGTAGATCTCGAGGACGGAATAAAAAAGCGTGTCCTAGATTGGAGGGCTATTCGTGATGAATCTGTGTTAAGGCCTCTTGTGGAGAAGGCAGAGCAGTTTGTAGAGAAGGGTAAGCTGAACTTGCGGGGGCATGCGTTCGAGGAGGCGGCCAGCCAGTTCCTCAGGACGCTCATCATCGCTGAACACGTTTACGCCGCCAGACAAGCTTTCGTGTCCCGCTACGAACAGATAATGGCTGGCGAGTACCACGGCGAGCTGATGAAGGACAGCTCGTCATGGCCCATCCTTGATGTGTGCAAGAGACTTGGTCGGATGCATGTCTACCCATCCCAAGAGACGCTGCGCCTCGAGCTCATGGGCCGGATGGTGATCCAGGATCTCATGAATTGCTTTTGGGAGGGAGCCAAGGAGGCGCCTTACACGGCGGACGCGCGCGGCTTCGCGGTTAAGAGCTACCTTCTCCTTTCGGATAGCTATCGGGTCTTGTTCGAAAGGGCGACGCCCGTGGGGCTTCCCTTACAATACAAGCGCCTTCAACTCGTCGCAGATTACGTTGCCGGGATGACCGACTCGTTTGCGTGCTCACTTCACGAGAAGCTGAAGAATGGTTAGCGACTCGGCTCTCTCACGGCTACTTCGAAGCCGGGTTACCAAGTTCCTCGGTGGACGGTCTCAGGCACAGAAAGCACTGCGAGCGACTCTCGCCCGCTTGAGGGAACACTGCTCTAGCGCGGTGTTCTTCGGCGGCATCCTGAGGGACTTGATGGTCTTTGGACCATCCCCGTGGCTTCGGGACGTTGATATCGTGATAGATGACAAGTCGATGACAGATGTAGCCAGCCTCCTAAGAAGGTACATCCGTCGTCGTACCCGGTTTGGTGGGCTCGCGCTCAACGTGCACGGATGGCGGATTGACTTGTGGCCCTTGAGCCAAACGTGGGCCTTTCGAGAGCACCTAGTGAAGGGTCGGGACTTCGCCGACCTGCCCCAGACCACATTCCTTGATGTGGAAGCGGCTGCGGTGGACGTGTTCAAGACGGGACGGGCGAGAAGGATCCATTCGCATGGCTTTTTCGAAGCGCTTCGAAGCCGGACAATCGACGTCAACCTTGTGCAGAACCCGTATCCAGATCTCTGCATCGTCCGGTCCATGCTCCTGGCATCGCGGCTCGGCTTCTCGATTGGCCCTCGGTTGGTTGACTACATAGTCCATTACTCCGAAAAGTATGACCTTGAGGAACTCCTTGAGGTCCAACGAAGTCACTACGGCCTTGTCCGTCGGTCGATTCGGGATCTCAGGTTCTGGATTAGGGGGCTAAAAGAGCACCACCGTCGGTCAAGGAACGATCCGTTCCCTCTACCTGATGTGGAAGGTCTGCAGCAGGATCTGTGGGCCAGCACCAACTGGGAGTTCGCTGCAGAGTCGCTCGCTCGATTGAAGCAGGACGGTCCTTCCTCGGTTGCTCGATCTGAGGTGGCCTTCGATTGAGGAACCAGCGGTGAACTTCCTGGAGCAACTGGTGGCTGAATGGTATCGATACACAGGCCACTTCGTGCGCACCAACGTCAGGATTGAGAAACGGGCCAAAGGTGGTTGGGGTGGCGAAATCGACGTGCTGGCATACCTGCCAGAGCGAGGCAACGTCTCGCATATCGAGACATCGATGGATGCCGACTCGTGGGCCGAGCGGAAGAAGAAATTTGCCAAGAAGTTCGCGGGTTCCCGAATCGGTGTACCACGGGCTATTTCCGGCTGGCTATAAGTACCTCGAACGCATCGTGGTTGTTGGGCTGGCTCAAACGCAAGATTCCGGCATTCTGGGGAAGGGCATCCACGTCTATTCGGTGCCAACAATGGTTCGAATGATCGTTCAAGAAATAGGCGTAAAGGACCCTGCGAAGGCTGCGGTGCCGGAGACATACCCGCTTCTGCGCGCGCTACAGTTTGGGGCCGCGTTTGGTGGACTTGCACCCCAGGTCTCATCACGTCGTAGACGTAAGGGTCTCGCTGCTGCTGGTTGAAGGGTAGGATTGCCTTAACCGAGGTGTGACACCACGGACACTCGACTGTCTCGGAGAGTTGAGCAGAACTCTCTACAAGCATTTTACAAGCGTTTCTCCGGACCAATCCGGGCATTGCCCCCCGAGCCTGCGGGCGCCGATGCTTGGCGGGCAACCACTTACGGACAAGGCTGGGAGATTGGCGGCTTCCGGGGTCTCTTGCGGCGCTTGGCCACGTGGAACCAGTCCTGATACGATGTTGAGTGGAGCTGCCTAACGCCCGCAACTCTGCTGCGGCGCGATTACAAAGAATGCCGCAGGCGAGCGCAGCGAGCCAGCGGCCACCGCAGCGTGCGCCGTCAGCAGCAATTGCTCGTTAGGCAGCAAGTCGCGTCAGCGAATCGGCTCCGACAACTGGCGCATGACGCCTCGTTTGTCGGCATCATTCGACCACTGAACTTGCCAGACGCGGCCATCGTCCTGATCCAACAGAAGAAACGTGAAGATATTTTGCGTTTCTTGAAGTGTGAAGCGGCCGACGCGTGCGGCTGCAGGTGGAGCAAATGCCTCCTCGTTCAGGGCGAGGCGACCAGCAA
>WNGJ01006533.1_pt1 | contig 17889 bp, 17 predicted proteins | sample 5400611 | NCBI WGS metagenome assembly WNGJ01 (sample SAMN13153375, study PRJNA577476) | soil metagenome | isolation source: 40 cm soil or saprolite under Garry oak tree replicate 1 | place: USA:California | collected 2016-06-15 | reverse complement strand
GAGAAGTTCGGCGGTGACGCGATGGGCGACTTCGTGGCGGCGCACAAGGCGTACCTGGAGCGGATCGACTGGCAGCCGCGGTAGGCAGGCATATCGCGCTGGTCGGCTTCATGGGCGCCGGCAAGTCGACGCTCGGCCGGGACGTTGCGGCGCGGCTGCACCGTCCCTTTCTCGATGTGGACGCAGAGATCGAGTCGCGGGAGGGGCCGATTCCGGCGCTGTTCGAGCGAGGCGCCTTCCGCGAGCTCGAGGAGCGGGCCGCGCTCGGGGCGCTGGCGATGCCACCGGGCGTGATCGCCCTCGGCGGCGGCGCCGTTGAGACAAAGGCGATCCGCGAAGCGTTGCGTGAGCGGGCGACAACCGTGCTGGTCGAGGTCGACGTCGAGACGGCGTGGCAGCGCGTGAGCGGCAGCGACCGGCCGCTCGCGCAGGACGAAGCGCGGTTCCGGGAGCTCTACGAGGGCCGGCAACCGCTCTACGAGGAGGTCGCCGACGGCCGGGCGCACGATGCGGACGATGTCGTGCTCGCCGCCGGTGGCGTGACCGTCTCGGCCATGCCCCGGGACCTGGTCCCGAGGCTTGGCCCGGCCGAGCTCGTCGCCGACGAACGCGTCCTCGAGCTTCACCCGCCGCCGGTCGATGCCCGGGTGCTGACGGTGCCGCCGGGCGAGGAAGCGAAGACGGTCGCGACGGCCGAGCGCCTTTGGCGCGAACTCCGGCTGGACCGCGGCGGGACGCTCGTCGCCTTCGGCGGCGGGTGCACGACCGATGTCGCCGGCTTCGTCGCGGCGACCTACCTCCGCGGGATCGACTGGATCGCGGTGCCCACAACGCTCGTCGGCCAGGTCGATGCCGCGATCGGCGGCAAGACCGCGATCGACCTCCCCGAGGGCAAGAACCTCGTCGGCGCCTTCCACTGGCCGGTCCGGACGGTGATCGACCCCGCGCTCCTCGAGACCCTGCCCGAGGAACAGCGCCGCGAAGGACTCGCCGAGGTCGTCAAGACGGGGCTGCTCGCGGGTGAGCGCCTCTGGGAGCTTCCCGACGCCGACCTCGTACGCCGCTGCGCCGTCTTCAAGACGGCGCTCTGCCTGCGCGACCCGTACGACGACGGTCCGCGGCAGGCGCTCAACCTGGGGCACACGTTCGCGCATGCGCTGGAAGCCGCGGCCGGTTACGAGACCGTCACCCACGGCCGTGCGGTCGCGCTCGGGCTGCTGGCCGCGCTACGGCTGTCTGGCCGACCGACGGACGCGGTCGAAGCGGTGCTCGCGCCCCAGCTGGTCAAAGTCGACCGCGACCGTGCGTGGGAGGCACTCCAGCGCGACAAGAAATCGACGGGCGGCGAGCTGACCCTCGTCCTGCTCGGCGACGAAGGCGGGTTCACTGCCAACGTGCCCGAGACCGACGTCCGCCGGGCGCTCGACGAGCTGATCGCGGACTGAGGCGCTCGCTTGCGACGCCGATCCGGAGGACGTCCGGGCTTTGCTCGGACGTCCGGCTAATTCCGGTTGCAACGTGTGTTGCGTGAGTCTCTTTCAGCGCGTTCTCTTTAGGGTTCCCGCGTGCGCGTTGTCGTCCTCAACGGAGTCAACCTCGACGTCATCGGCCGGCGGGAGCCGGAGGTCTACGGCGGCCTCAACATCCGGCAGCTCGAATCGAAAATCTTCGAATGGGCGGTGGAGCTCGAGCTGAACGTCAAATGCCGGCAGACGAACAGCGAGGGCGAGTACGTCGACTGGTGCCACGAGGCGCTCGACTGGGCCGACGGCGTGATCGTCAACCCCGGCGCCTGGACGCACTACAGCTACGCGATCCACGACGCCGTCGAGCTCTTCGACGTGCCGGTCGTGGAAGTCCACCTCTCGAACATCGACCAGCGGGAGGAGTGGCGCCGCAGGTCGGTGATCTCCGACCTGACCGCGAAACGCGTGATCGGCAAGGGACCGGACGGCTATCGCGAAGCGCTCGCATATCTTGCGGGGAACGAATGAACGCCCGCGCCCAAAAACTGGTCGAGAAGCTCGAAGAGCCGCTGATCGTCACCACCCCGGCAAACGTCCGCTACCTGACCGGCTTTGTCAGCTCGAACGTCTCGGTCGTCGTCGAGCCGGAGCAGGTACGGCTATTCACCGACTTCCGTTACGCCGGGGCCGCCCGCATTGTCCCGGACGTCGAGTTCGTCGAGACGAGGCGGGAGACGATCGCCCACATGGCCGAGTTCCTCTCGGGCACGTTCGCATTCGAGAGCACCAACCTCACCTACCGGGACTACGAGCAGCTCCGCGACGGAGGACTCGAGCTCGTCCCGCGGATGGGGCTGGTCGAAGGGCTGCGCGCGGTCAAGGGCGAGGACGAGCTGGAGCAGATCCGCCGGGCCGCCGCGATCACGAACCAGGCGTACGAGCGGATCGCCGAGGAGCGGTTCGTCGGCCGCACCGAGCGTGAGCTCGCCTGGAGGATGTTCGAGTTCTTTCACGAGCTGGGGGCGGAGGAGGAGGCGTTCGACACGATCGTCGCCGCGGGCGCGAACGGCGCCCGGCCGCACGCCGACAGCGGCGAGCGGGTGATCGAGCAGGGAACGACGGTTGTGGTCGACGCGGGGGCGGTGCTCGACGGCTACTGCTCGGACTGCACGCGAACGTTCGCGACCGGTGAGCTTCCGGACGAGCTCCAGCGCGCTTACGACGTCTGTCTCGAGGCGCAGCTCAAGGGGCTCGAGGCGGCACGCCCCGGCATCGAGGCGAAGCAGACCGACGCGGCCGCACGCGACGTGATTACAGAGGCCGGTCTCGGCGAGGCGTTCGGTCACGGGCTCGGCCACGGCGTTGGCATCGACGTGCACGAGGCACCGCACGTGGCCCCGACGTCCACCGACACGCTCGTCGCCAACAACGTCCTCACGATCGAGCCGGGGATCTACCTCGAGGGAACAGGCGGGATCCGGATCGAGGATCTCGTCGTCATCACCGACGGTGAGCCGGAGGTGCTCACCAGCTTCCCGAAAGAGCTCGTGACAGTCAGCTGATGGCGGAGATCGTCGGCACCAACCAGTTCCGCAACGGGATGCACATCGAGCTCGACGGCGGCGTCTGGCGAATAGTCGAGTTCCAGCACGTGAAGCCCGGCAAGGGCGGTGCGTTCGTGCGGACGCGCGTCAAGAACCTCGACACCGGCGCAGTCGTCGACCGCACCTTCCGCGCGGGCGAGAAGTTCCCGCGCGTGCACACCGAGGTCAAGAACATGCAGTACCTCTACGAGTCCGGCGACGAGGTCGTCTTCATGGACCAGGAGACGTACGAGCAGACAGCACTTCCCCGCGAGTCGGTCGCCCAAGCGATCGAGTTCATGGAGCCGTCGTCGTCCGTCCAGATGCTGACGGTCGACGGGCAGCCTGCCGGCGTCCAGCTGCCGGCCTCGGTCGAGCTGACCGTCTCGGAGACCGAACCGGGTGTCCGCGGAGACACGGTCTCGAACGTGACGAAGCCGGCGACACTCGAGACGGGTGCCACGGTGCAGGTGCCGCTGTTCGTGAACACGGGCGACCGGATCAAGGTCGACCCGCGCGAGCGGCGCTACATCTCTCGCGCCTGAGGTTCACCCGTGCCCGAGCTAGGCTCCGGGGTCCAGATGCCCGCGCTTGTCGATACGACGATCCGGCTGCTGTCCCAGGAGCCGCTGGCGGGCAGGATGCCGACGGCGGACCTGCTCCGGCTGGCCGAGACGCTGGACGGCGCCGGCTTCGCCTACCTCGAGGTCTCGGGAGGCGGTGTCTTCGACAGCGCCGTCCACCGTGGCGTCGAGAGCCCATGGGAGCGGATCAGGGCGCTTAAGGCACGCACGAAGACGCCGCTTGCGATGGCGTTGCGAGGGCGATTCCTCGTCGGTTCGCGGCCGGTCGGCGCTGATTTCGCGCGCCGGTTCGTCGCCTCGGCCGCCGAGAGCGGGATCGACGTCTTCCGGCTGCACGACCCGTTGAACGACGTCTCCAACCTGCGGGAGGCGGGCGAGGCGATCACCGGAGCGGAGCGCGAGTTCGACGCCGGCCTCGTGTATGGCTCGGGCCACACCGGCGAGACGGACGACCTCGTCGAGCAGGCGAAGAAGCTGCCCGAGCTGGGAGCCGTACGGATCCTCCTCCACGACCCCTCGAGCTCGCTGGAGCCTCACCGCGCCCACGAGCTGATCGGCGCGCTCCGTGAGGCGAGCGGCCTCCCGGTCGGCCTCTACTGCCAGGGCGCCGCGGGCAACGCGCTCGCGGCCGCACTCGAAGCCGTCCGCGCAGGCGCCGATCTCGTCTCCTGCGCGCTCTATCCGATCGCGCTGACCCTGCATCGGGTCTCGGGCGAAGTGCTTGCGACTTCACTGGCCGGGCTTGGACAGGATGCCGGTGTCGACGCTGACGCCCTCTGGCGCGCGTCGGAGCTCGTTGACGAGCATCTCGGAGACGAGCCCGTCACGCCGATGGCGCCACGCATCGCCGTCCGCGCCGCCGAGCACCGGTTGCCGCCCGGGCTGGTTGCTGCGCTCGACAATCACCTGCGCGCGCAGACCGCCGGCGACCGGCTCGACGAGGTGCTCGACGAGCTCCTCCGCGTCCGCGAGGAGGTGGGCTGGCCGCCGCTCGCCGCGCCGATCGGCCAGATCCTCGCCTCGCAGGCGCTTCTGAACGTGCTCTCCGGGACCCGGTACCTGACGATGATCGACGAGTTGCGCGCGCTCGTCGCCGGCCGCTACGGCTCGCCGCCCGGCTCGATCGATCCCACAGTTCGCCGCGCCGCCGAGCTGCTCGCCGACGGCGTTCCCGAGGCGGAGCCGATCGACCTGGAGTGGCTGAGCGACGAGGCCGAGGGGCTGGCCGCGAGCGACGAGGAGCTCCTGCTACTGGCGCTCTTCGGCGACGAAGCGCGGCCGTTGCTCGAGGCGATTCGCGGCCGGCACGCGGGCGCCGACTCCCTCGGGGCGAGCGGCGTCGACCAGGCGCGCGCCGAGCGGATTCGCGAGGTCGTCCGCATCGTCCAGGAGTCGGGCGTGGGGGAGATCACGATCGACGAGGGCGGGATGCGCGTCTCGGTGCGCCGGACGCCGGATCCGATCGAGCCCGTGCTCGCGTCGGCCGCTAGCGAGGGCCCGGTGGCGGAAGCGGAAGATGTGTTCTCGCCGCCGGAAGCCCCCGGCGACGGCATCGTCCGCGTCGAGGCGCCGATGGTCGGCACCTTCTACAGGGCACCGCAGCCCGGCGCGCCGCCGTTCGTCGAGGAGGGGGACGCGGTTGGCCCCGGCCAGACGCTCTGCATCCTCGAGGCGATGAAGCTGATGAACGAGGTCAAGGCGGATGTCGAGGCGGTCGTCCGCGCGATCCACGTCGGCAACGCGGAGCCGGTGGAGTTCGGCCAGCTTCTTATCGAGCTGGAACCGATCAATGGAAGGCCGCTGGGGCTGTGAACGCTCTTGCCACGGCAAGCCGGGTTGAGACGGCTGCACCGGCAAAGCCGGCACAGCCTTTGGACGGCATCGCAAGCGACGCCTTGGACGACCGCGGCGAGATCGCGGTCCGCGTGATCCGCGCGCTGCACGAGCTCGAGATCGAGGCCGTCGCGATCTACTCGACCGCCGACAAGGACTCGATGCACGTCCGCCTCGCCGACCGCGCCGTCGCCGTCGGGCCGCCGCCCGCGTCGCAGAGCTATCTGAAGATCCCGTCCGTCATCGCCGCCGCCACGACGACCGGATGCGAGGCAATCCACCCCGGCTACGGGTTCCTGGCCGAGAACCCGGCCTTCGTCGCAGCTTGTGAAGACAACGAGCTCGTCTTCGTGGGGCCGACCGCCGAGGTGATGGCCCGGATGGGGGACAAGGTGCAGGCGAAGGCGGAGGTGAAGCGCGCGGGAGTCCCGCTTGTTCCGGGCAGCGACGAGGGCGTCGCGTCGTCGTCCGAGGCCCGTTCGGTGGCCGGCGAGCTCGGGTATCCAGTGTTGCTGAAGGCCGCCGCAGGCGGTGGGGGTAAGGGGATGCGGATCGTCGACACTGAGGACGAGCTCGAGGGCGCGTTCCAGACCGCCGCCGCCGAGGCCGAGGCGGCCTTCGGCGACGCCAGCCTCTACGTCGAGAAGCTCGTTCGCCCGGCGCGGCACGTCGAGATCCAGGTGCTCGCCGACGCGCGGGGCGGCGTGCTGACCCTCGGCGAGCGCGAGTGCTCGATCCAGCGTCGCCACCAGAAGCTGATCGAGGAGTCGCCCTCGCCCGGCCTCTCGGCGGAGACGCGCGAGGCCCTGGAAGCGGCCGCCGAGCGCGCCGCGACGGCGATCGGCTACCGCAACGCCGGGACCTTCGAGTTCCTGCTCGGGCCCGACCAGAGCTTCTACTTCATCGAGCTGAACGCGCGCCTCCAGGTCGAGCATCCGGTCTCGGAGCTGGTGACCGGCATCGACCTCGTGCGCGAGCAGTTGCGGATCGCCGCCGGTGAGCCCCTCGCGGCGACGGGCCGCGCACCGCGCCGCGGCCACGCGATCGAGATCCGGATCAACGCCGAGGATCCCGCCCGCGACTTCGCGCCCGCACCCGGCCAGATCACGAGCTTCCGGCCGCCACTGGGGCCCGGCATCAGGCTGGACACCTTCGTCGAGGCGGGCTCCACGGTGCCGCCGTTCTACGACTCCCTCCTCGGCAAGCTCGCGGTTTGGGACGAAGATCGTCCGGCAGCGATCTCCCGCACGCTCCGCGCCCTGGGAGAGCTTTCGGTGGGAGGGATCCCGACCACGCGTGAGCTGGCGATCCAGATCCTGCGCAGCGAACAGTTCACGAGCGGGCGTTACTCGACCTCCTTCCTGGAGGAGTTCGGCCAGCGGCTCGTCGCGGTGGTGACTGAATGAGCGACCAGCTCGTGATCACTGAGCCCGAGGGAACCGTCTGCGTGCCCGCCGCGACGCTGGCGCGGATCGTCGTCCGTGCCGCGGAGCGTGCGGACGGTGCGCGTGTGCGACGGCCGCGGCGCGGGGTCGACGTCGAGGTCGCCGGTGGCAGTGCCACCGTGACGCTGCGGCTGGCCGCGCGCTACGGCACCGTGCTGCCCCAGCTGGCCGAGGAGGTCCAGGGGCACGTCGCGAGCGCGCTCGAGCAGATGTGCGGGGTCGAGGTCAGAAGCGTCGATCTCGCGATCGAGGAGCTCGTGTGACGCTCAGCCGCCGCGCCTCCCGCCGGACCGCCTTCTTCCTGCTCTACCAGTGGGACGTGACCGGCCAGCCTCTGGCCTCGCTGTACGAGGGCGAGGTCGACGAGTTCGCCCGCGACACCGCCGATGCGGTCGCGGCGCGCGTCGAGGAACTCGACCGTCGGATCACCGCCGCCTCGGAAGGCTGGACCGCCGACAGGCTCGGCGCGGTCGAGCGGAACATCCTTCGGCTGGCGATCTACGAGCTCGACGAGGGCAGCGTCCCGCTCGAGGTCGTGATCGACGAAGCTGTCACGCTCGCCAAGCGCTACGCGACGGAGGATGCGGGTCGGCTGGTGAATGGGATTCTCGGACGGATCGCGCGCGAAAAGGAGGTTGCGTGAGCGCCGAGGCGTCGCGTGCGATGCCGACTGGAGGCCGTGGCGGCTTTGCCGGCGCGGCCGTCCAAACACGGCTTGTGGAACGCCTCGCGGACCGGAGAACGAAAACGTGAGCGCTGAAGACTCTCTGCAGCGGGCGGAGGTCCTGCTGGAGCGCCTCGAGCGAACGCGTCAGGAGCTCGAGTCGACGCAGGATCCCGACCGAGCGATCGAGATCCTCTCCGAGCTTGCGGAGATCGCGAAGGAGGTCGAGGTCGAGCTCGCGCGGGCGAAGAAGGAGGCCGGATGACGGGCCCGCAGGAGTTGACAGCCCTGGTCGAGGGCTACCTAGACGAGCTGGCGCTGACGCCGGAACTCGGCGAGCTCGCCGGGCCGATTCGCTACGCACTTGCAGGCGGCGGCAAGCGGATCAGGCCGGTGCTCTGCCTTGCAACCGGGGAGGCGCTGGGGCGCGAGCCCGAGGAGCTCCTCCCGGCCGGCGCCGCGATCGAGCTCGTCCACAATTTCTCGCTCGTCCACGACGACCTTCCCTCGCTCGACGACGACGAGCTTCGGCGCGGGCGGCCGAGCACGTGGGCCCAGTTCGACGAGGCGACGGCTGTCCTCGCAGGCGACGCGCTCCTCGCCGAGGCGTTCCGACTGGCGCTCTCCTATCCGACGCCGTTCGTCGGGCGCGAGCTCGTCCAGGCGACGCTCGGGATGATCGGGGGTCAGCACGCGGACACGAAGGCGCTCGGCTACTCGCTCGAGGAGATCCATCGCCTGAAGACCGGCCGCTTGTTCTACGCGTCGATCGCGTGCGCGCTCTGGGTCGCCGAGCTGGCGGAGGCCGATCAGAAGCCGTGGCGCGATTTCGCCGACGAGCTCGGGATGCTTTTCCAGGTCGTCGACGACATCCTCGACGGCGACGGCTACGTCCTCAGCCACGGCGAGGAAGGCGCGCGCAGGCTCGCAGAGGAGGCCGCCGAGCGGGCCCAGGCGCGGCTGGCGTCGATCGACGCCGACACTTCGGTGCTCGAGGAGATCGTCGCCGGGCTGGCGACGCGAACCGCTTAGCCAAGGCGTCGCTTGCGATGCCGACCTGGAGGTCGTGGCGGCTTCGCCGGCGCGACCGTCTTGACCCGGCTGGCGTCGCCAAAGGCGGTCCAATACGAAACGGCGACCCGACCAAGGCTTCGCTTGCGATGTCGACCTGGAGGCCGTGGCGGCTTTGCCGGCGCGGCCGTCTAAAACCCCGCTGAAGGAGAATCACAGGGTGGGCCGGCGCACCGGCTTCTCCTCGAGCTCGTCAGCGAGCAGATCGAGCAGCAGCCCGTCCTGCCAGACGCCCTCGGGGTCACGCCAGTAACGGCGCATGACACCCACCCGCTTGAACCCGACCGCCTCGTAGGCGCGGATCGCCGGCTCGTTCGTGAGGGCGGGGTCGATCGTCAGCCTATGGTGGTCCCGCTCGTCGATCAGCCAGCGGGCTAGCGTGCGCACGGCGTCGCGGCCGAGCCCTCGGCCGTGCAGGGACGAGGTCAGGAAGAGGTCGATGTTCGCGTGCTTGAACTCGTCCTCGCCCGGCTCGGAGAACTGCGCCAGACCGATGACTTGGCCCTCGTGCTCGATCGCGAACCCGGTTGCGTCGTCCCGGCCTTCGGCCTTGTCGAGCAGGTGCTCGCGCGTGAGCTCGCCCCACCAGCGAGCGACCTCCGGCTCGGCGCCGATCTCCGTCAGCCGCTCGACGTCGTCCGCTGCAAGCGGCCGCAAGCGCACCCTTTCACCCTGCAGCTCGGCCACGACCGCGATCATAGGAGCGTGAAGAAACGGGTCGACGTACTGCTGGTGGAGCGCGGGCTCGCCGAGAGCCGCACCCAGGCGCAGGCGCTCCTGCTCGCGGGCCGGGTGCCCGGGCACGAGAAGCCGGGCGAGCAGCTGGACGAGTCCGCGGAGCTCGCCGTGACGGAGGGGGAACCGTACGTCTCGCGGGGCGGGACCAAGCTCGCGAACGCGCTCGACGCTTTCGGCGTCGATCCGGCCGGGCGGGACTGCCTTGACGTCGGTGCTTCGACCGGTGGCTTCACCGACGTCCTGCTTCAGCGTGGCGCTGCGCGTGTGATCGCGCTCGACGTCGGCTACGGCCAGCTGCACCCGCGCATCCGCGACGACTCCCGCGTCGTCGTCCTCGAGCGGACGAACGCGCGCAACGTGGGCGAGTTGCCTTTTGCGCCGGAGCTGATCGTCTGCGATGTCTCGTTCGTCAGCGTACGAAAGGCGCTGCCGCCGTTGCTCGAGCTGGCATCCCCGGGCTGGCAGGCCGTCGTGCTCGTGAAGCCGCAGTTCGAGGCCGGCCGCCAAGATGTCCGCGGTGGAGTCGTGCGCGATCCGGACACCCGGCGGCGGGTCGCCCGAGAGGTGGCCGAAGCCGCACTCGCCTGGGGGGCAGAGACGGCCGGGGTCGTAGACTCGGGCCTGCCGGGACCGAAAGGCAATCGTGAGCTCTTCCTCCACCTCGTCCAGCGCCCAAGCCCCCAGCTCTGCCCTGAGCTCGACGCCTGGATCGCCGATGCAGTCGGGTAAGCCGGTCAAGCGGCTGGCCGTCATCGCCCATAGCCACGAGGAGGTAGTGAAGGACGCCGTCTCCCGCCTCGAGCGGCTCGCCGGGTCGATGGACATCGAGCTCACGGACGCGGAGAACGGGCCCGATCTTGCCGTTACGCTCGGTGGGGACGGCTCGATGCTGCGGGCGTTCCACCGCTTCCTCGACACGGGGGTGCCCGTGATCGGGGTCAACTTCGGCCGTGTCGGCTTCCTGACGTCGATCGAGGCCGGTGAGCTCGAGCAGGGCCTGGAGCGGGTCTTCGGCGGGGACTTCACGGTCGTCGAGCTGCCCGCGCTCGAAGTGCAGATCGGAGGTGAGAGCTGGCCGGCCGTGAACGACGTCTTCGCGACCAGCTCGAAGCTCGGCCGGATGGTCGAGCTCGGCTACGCCGTCGGCGGGGAGGATCTCGGCGTGCTGCCCTGCGACGGCGTGATCTGCTCCACGCCCTCTGGCTCGACGGCCTACAACCTCTCGAACGGCGGGCCGGTGCTCGTCTGGGGGCTCGACGCGATGGCGATCACGTTCGTGGCGCCGCACTCCCTCCACGTGCGCCCGCTCGTCGTTCCCCACAATCTCCCGCTTACGGTCACGAACCGCACCGCGGACGGCTCGGTGACGGTGATCGTGGACGGGATGGAGGTCGGCAAGCTCGAGCCCGGGCAGCAGGTCGACGTGCACCTCGGTGGACAGAAATCGCTTCTCGCGACCCTGCCGGAGCGGACTTTCTTCAGTCGCTACCGACAAACCTTCGCCTCGTAGAGCAGGTCCCGCGGGGACCGTAGTCGCGCGCCGACGCGGTGCGTACCATCGGGCACGTGTTGCGCCGCCTGCGCATCGAGAACCTGGTCCTGATTCGCGACGCCGAGCTCGAGCTGGCGCCGGGGTTGAACGCGATCACGGGCGAGACCGGCGCGGGCAAGACGATCCTCGCGCAGGCGATCGGGCTGCTGCTCGGATCGCGCGGCGATCCGGCGCTCGTGGGAGCAGATGGGGAGGAGGCCTATGTCGAGGCGGAGCTCGATCTGCCGGACGGCCTGCTCGAGGAGGAGGGTCTCGAGGCGCTGGCCGAGCTCCGCCCAGAGGACGAGGAAGGACTCGTGCTCGCACGTCGCGTCTTCGGCGACGGTCGTACGCGCGCCTACGCATGGGGCCGGGCCGCGCCACGCGACGATGTGGCGGCCGCCGCCGAGCGCGTGATCGCGATGTCCGGGCAGTTCGAGCAGCGGCGGCTCGCGCGAGCCGCCTACCAGCTCGATGTGCTCGACGCGTTCTGCGGCGACGAGCAGCTGCGGCGCCGAGCCGCGGCCCGCGTCGCCTGGCGAGAGCTGCAGGCGGTGCGGCGCCGGCACGATGAGCTGCAGGGCGGGGCCGAGGCCGCCGAGGCGAGACTGGCCGAGCTGCGAGCCCTGGTCGAGGACACGCTTGGAATGGAGGCCGAAGACGAGGACTCGCTTCGGGCGGAGCGAGAGCGGCTCCGCCACGTGACCGAGCTGGCCGCGGGAGCCGGAGCCGCGAGCGAAGCGCTGGCGCCCGACGACGGGGAGGGAGCCGCGTCTCTCGTCGCGGTCGCCGAGCGCGCGATTTCGCCGCTCGAAGCGCTCGCCCCGGAACTCCGCCGGGCGGGCGACGAGCTGCGCGACGTCGAGCTGCGCCTGCGCGAGACCGCGACCGAGTTGCGGAGCTTTCTCGCCTCGCTCGAGGCCGAGCCGGACCGGCTCGAGCAGGTCGAGGCCGAGCTCGACCGGATCGCCGAGGCGAAGCGGCGGTTTCGGTGCACGTCGTACGAGGAGCTGCTGGCGCGCGCCGCCGAGGCGCGGGCGGAGCTCGACGCGCTGGAGGAAGGGGCCGATCCGGTCGCGGCGGCGGCGAAGGCCGTCGAGGTTGCGGAGCAGCGGGTCGATGAGCTGGCCCTCGCCCTGCGCAAGGCGCGGGAAGCCGCCGCCGGGCCGTTCGCGCAGGCGGTTGCGGGCGAGCTCGAGGGAATCGGCATGGGCGAAGGCGAATTCCGGGTCGAGCTGTCAGCCCAGGCCACAGGCCCCAGGGTGACGGGAGCCGACACGGTGGCGTTCCAGATCCGTCCGAACCACGGCTTGCCGTTCGCGCCCGTCGCAGAGACGGCGTCTGGCGGCGAGCTTTCCCGCATCGCCCTCGCGATCGCCGCTGTCGGCGGCGGCGAGACGCTTGTCTTCGACGAGATCGATGCCGGAATCGGCGGTCAGACGGCGCATGCGGTCGGGGAGACGCTGGAGCGGCTTGCAACGCGCGCGCAGGTGCTGACGATCACCCACCTGCCGCAGATCGCGAGCCGAGCCGATCGTCACTTCCGGGTGGAGAAGCTGCCCGGCGATCCGACCCACACTCGCATCGACCCGCTCGGAGAGCCGGAGCGGCGGGACGAAATTCAGCGCATGCTCGGCGGCCAGGAGTTCCTGACCGCCGTCCAAGCTGACTAGCCGGGCGGTCACAAAGTACGGTTCTGTCCGGTATGGCCACGCCCGCCACCTTCATCGAGTTCACAGGCGCTGCGAAGCTCGACCGGCGCACGAAGAATCTGGTCCGGCGGCTCAGTCCTGACGATGTCGCGGTCATCGACCACACCGATCTCGACCGCGTCTCCGCCGAAGAACTGCTCGAGTCCGGGGTACGGGTCGTCGTCAACGTCGCCAGCTCGCAGAGCGGCCGCTTCCCGAATCCAGGGCCGCTCCTGCTTGTGCGCGGAGGTGTTCGGCTGATCGATGCGCCGGGGGCGCCGATCTTCGACGAGGTCTCCGAGGGCGAACTGGTCACCGTCCGCGGGGCGAGCGTCTTCCGGAACGGCGACTGCATCGCCGCGGGGCGGACGTTGTCGGCCGAGGAGTTGGCCGGCGCGATTGCGGAGCAGCGCGGCCGCGTCACGGAGGCGCTCGAATCCTTCGCCGACAACACTCTCCGCCATCTCCGCGAGGAGGGCCGGCTGCTCTCCGAGGGAATCGACTTCCCGCCGCTGCAAACGCGGTTCAGGGACCGTCACGCACTCGTCGTCGCGCGCGGGCCAGGCCACAAGCGCGATCTCCGCATCGTGCGGCCGTACATCCGCGACTTCAAGCCCGTGCTGATCGGCGTCGACGGCGGAGCCGACGCCCTGCTCGAGGCCGGCTACAAGCCCGACGTGATCGTCGGCGACATGGACTCCGTGTCCGATCGGGCGCTGCAGTCACGCGCCGAGAAGGTCGTCCACGCCTACGCCGACGGCGACGCTCCCGGGAGGCAGCGGCTCGAGTCGCTGGGCGTTGAGTACCAGGCCGTCCGGGCGCCGGGGATCAGCGAGGACGTGGCGCTGCTGCTCGCCTACGAGAAGGGCGCCGAGCTGATCGTCGCCGTCGGGACGCATTTCAACCTGATCGAGTTCCTGGAGCGGAATCGCGCCGGCATGTCGTCGACCTTCGTCACCCGCCTGAAGGTCGGCGAGATCCTGATCGACGCGAAGGGCGTCTCGCGCCTCGTCTCGAGGCGCGTCGGCTTGATGCCCCTGGTCACCTTCGCCCTCACGGGCCTGGCGGCGATAGTCGTCGCGATCGTCGCCTCCCCAACCCTGAGGCGGCTGATCGGTTTGCTGACTGATCGCCTCCGCGACCTGCTCGGATTCGCGTAGCGCCCTCCACATGCCCGTCTATAGCGCAGCCCGGGAGCTGCTCGCGCCCCGCGAGCACGTCTGGGCCTTCCTGGCCGAGCCGAATCACCTCAGCGACTGGTGGCCCGGCATCAACAGCGTCCAGCCAGACCGGCGCGGCCTCGCGCCCGGTGCGCGGTGGCGCATCCAGGGCCTCGGCCGCCCGACGTATGTCGTGGGCCGGAGACCGGACGTCGCAGGGACGCTCATCTTCCTCGACGTCAGGCCGCCTGAGTTCGCCGCCTGGCAGTTCGTCCAAGCCCGCCTCGACGTCGAATTGCGGCTGACGGAAGCGGCGGCGAACCGGACGCGCGCCGAGCTGACCATCAGTGCGCCGCTCCTCGCCGGCCTCCGGCGATCGCTCCCGCACAAAGCGCTGACGCGGCTGTATGCCCTGTGCCAGACTGGGGCGGAGGCCTAGAGCCATGTTTGACCTCCGCTACCACGTGGCATCGCTTGCCGCGGTCTTCCTTGCGCTCGTGATCGGGATTCTGGTCGGCGTCGGGATCTCCGATACCGGCTACGTCGACAAGGGGTACCGAGGACTGCTCGAGCAGCGGATCGCCAAGCTCCAGAGCGACCTGAGCGATGCCCGCACGCACGCCGACAACCTTGCTGCCCAGCAGCGCGCAACCCAGGCGTTCGTCACCGACACGTACCCCGAGCTGATGGCGAATCGCCTGCGCGGGAAGAACATCGCACTCGTCTTCCTCGGTCCCTCCGACGGGCACGTCCAGGCGAGCCTCGAACGGGCGCTCAGCGACGCCGGAGCGAGCGGCTGGGTGCGGGTGCGGGCGCTGAAGTTCCCGCTCGACGTCCCGCAGATCGACAACACGCTCGCGGGCGAGCCGGCGCTCGCACGCTACGTCGGCGACGCGCGCCTGGCCGCCCTCGGCAAGAGCCTGGCCGAGGAGCTTGCGGCCGGCGGGAAGGCGCCGCTCTGGTCGACCCTCGCCGAAGAGATCGTGGCGGAGCGCACCGGCAGCGAGAAACGTCCGGCCGATGGGGTCGTCGTCGTGCGCACTGCCGGCAAGCAGTACGACGGAACGGCGAAGTTCCTGGCCGGCTTCTACTCGGGCTTGATCGCCGCCCCGGTTCCGGTCGTCGGCGTCGAGACCACCGACGCGAGCCAGTCGACCGTCAAGGCCTTCAAGCGCAACGGGATTTCGACCGTCGACGACGTCGACGACCCGATCGGCCGGTTCACGCTCAGTCTGCTCTTGGACGGCGCCAAGGCGGGCCACTACGGTGTCAAGCCGAGCGCGGTAGACGGTGTGCTGCCACCGCTCGAAACGGCTCCGCGGAGTGGCTGAGATCGCAGCGGTCCTCGTCGCCGCACGCGACGAGGAGTCGGGCATCGCCCGGACCGTGGAGTCGTTACGCACCGCGTTCCCCGGCGCCGAGGTGATCGTCGCCGACGACGGCTCTCGCGACGGGACGGCCGAAACGGCGGAGCGTGCCGGCGCGCGGGTGCTCCGCCTGCCGGCTCGCGGCAAGGGACAAGCACTCACCGTGGCGGAACGCGCGGCGCCTGCGGGCCGGCTCCTCCTCGTCGACGCCGATCTCGAGGGCGACCTGGCGAAGCTTGCGGGTGCCGAATGCGACCTCGCGATCGCGGCCTTCGCCGATAGCCAGGGCGGCGGCTTCGGGATCGCCAAGCGCGCGGGGCGGATGCTCGTTCGGGCCCTCTCCGGCTTCTCGCCGAGCGAGCCGCTTTCCGGCCAGCGAGCGCTCTCGCAGGCGGCGCGCGAGACCTGCTTCCCGCTCGCCGCCGGCTTCGGCTGCGAGGTGCGGATGACGATCGACGCGGTTCGTGCGCGGCTGCGGGTCTCCGAGCTGGAGCTGCCGGTCCGGCACCGCGCAACGGGTCGTGACGCCGCCGGCTTCGCACACCGCGGCCGGCAGCTGCTGGACGCGTTGTTCGCCTGCGGCCCGACGGCGATCAACCACCGCGGCCTGCGGTTGCCGCTCCTGGGTTGGCTCGTCGGACTGCGGCGCGATCCTGCGGTAGCGGCCATAGCGGCAATCGGGCTCGCCGACGATCTCTGGAGCGGCGATGAGCGAGGCTTTCGCGCGCACCTCGGCAGCCGCCGCACGACCGGCGTGCTCAAGTTGGTCGGCATTCCACTCGTCGGCCTCGCGGCCTCACGGAAGCTCTCGGGCGCGTTGCTCGTCGGGCTGGCGGCGAACTTCCTCAACCAGCTCGACACGCGGCCGGGGCGCGCGCTCAAGGCCTACCTGCTCGCGGCCCCCTTCGCCGGCGCACCGGCCGGGACCGCCGTCATCCTCGCGCCTTACGATCTCCGGGAGATGGCGATGCTTGGAGACTCCGGGGCGAACGCGCTGGGCGCGATGCTAGGCTTGAGTTCCGTGAGCAAGCTCACGGAAAGAGGCCGCTGGGCGGCGATCGGCGCTCTCGCCGGCCTCACCCTCCTCGGAGAAACGCGCTCGCTGGGCGAATCTATCGAGCGCACGCCTGTGCTCCGCGAGATCGATGCGCTCGGGAGGCAACCGTAGCCTCCCGTCCGCCGAAGTACGTCTTCGTCACCGGCGGCGTCGTCTCGTCCCTCGGCAAGGGCATCACCGCCGCTTCGCTGGGCCGGCTGCTGAAGGCGCGCGGCCTCAAGGTCCAGGTGCAGAAGTTCGACCCGTACATCAACGTCGACCCGGGCACGATGAGCCCGTTCCAGCACGGTGAGGTATTCGTGACCGAGGACGGCGCCGAGACCGATCTCGACATCGGCCACTACGAGCGCTTCATCGACGAGAACCTCTCGCGAAACGCGAACCACACAGCCGGCGCGATCTGGGAGCGGGTGATCCGCAAGGAGCGCCGCGGCGAGTACCTCGGCTCGACCGTCCAGGTGATCCCGCACATTACGAACGAGATCAAGGAACGGATCCGCAGCGCCTCGGAAACGAGCGACTGCGACGTCGTCGTCACCGAGATCGGCGGCACGGTCGGCGACATCGAGTCGCTGCCGTTCCTCGAGGCGATGCGGCAGTTCCGCCGCGAGGCCGGTGCCGAGAACATCTGCTACCTGCACGTGACGCTCGTTCCGTTCGTCGACTCGGCCGGCGAGCTGAAGACGAAGCCGACGCAGCATTCGGTCAACGAGCTGAGGCGGATCGGTATCCACCCCGACATCGTCGTCGCGCGCTCGACCGGGCCGCTCTCGGCTGACATCCGCGAGAAGATCGCCCTCTTCGCCGACATCGACACGCGTGCGGTCGTCTCGAACCAGGACGTCCCCGACCTCTACCTCGTCCCCTCGGCGCTGCAGGAGGAAGGCCTTGACGCGCTTGTCTGCGAGAAGCTCGGCCTGCCCGCCAAGGAGGCCGATCTCGGCGAATGGCTGCAGCTGACCGAGCGCATCCGCGAGCGCGACGGCGAGGTGCAGATCGCCCTCGTCGGCAAGTACGTGAAGCTCCAGGACGCCTATCTCTCGGTGCACGAGGCGCTCAACCACGCCGGGGTCCACCACGGCTGCGCGGTGAACGTGCGCTGGGTCGACGCCGAGGGGATGTCGCTCGAGGAGGCGGAGGCCGAGCTCGAGCAGGTCGACGGCGTGCTCGTGCCCGGCGGCTTCGGCTCGCGGGGCTGGGAGGGCAAGATCCTCGCCTGCCGGGTCGCGCGCGAGCGAGGCATTCCGTACCTCGGCATCTGCCTCGGGATGCACGTCGCTGTCTCGGAGTACGCGCGCCACGTCGTCGGGCTCGAAGGAGCCAACTCGACCGAGATGGATCCCGAGACTCCGTATCCGGTGATCGACCTGCTGCCGGAGCAGAAGGAGATCGAGGATCTCGGCGGCACCATGCGGCTCGGCGCGCAGGCCGTGGAGCTCGCGTCGGGAACGCGGACGCAGGAGACCTATGGCGAGGCGGTGATCCATGAGCGCCACCGGCACCGCTATGAGGTCAACAACCACTTCCGCCCGCGACTCGTCGACGCCGGCCTGGTCGTCTCGGGCACCTTCCAGGAGGGGCGCCTCGTCGAGATCGTCGAGCTGCCGGGGCATCCCTGGTTCGTCGCCAGCCAGTTCCATCCTGAGTTCAAGTCGCGCCCGACGCGGCCGGCGCCGCTCTTCCGCGATTTCGTCGGCGC
>WNGJ01002773.1_pt1 | contig 17892 bp, 13 predicted proteins | sample 5400611 | NCBI WGS metagenome assembly WNGJ01 (sample SAMN13153375, study PRJNA577476) | soil metagenome | isolation source: 40 cm soil or saprolite under Garry oak tree replicate 1 | place: USA:California | collected 2016-06-15 | reverse complement strand
CGAAAAGTCTTGAACGAGATTACCAGCTCGAACGGACAATTTTACATCATTCGCACTTTATATGTGCACAATGAAAAGGACAAAGGTCCGCCGCGCGAAAAGACCGCAGGGCCAACGCCAGTTGAAACCACACAAGCGAATCCGGCACAGCAAGGCCCAGCCGGGCCGTTGAATTTCATTGTTGGCAACGAGCACATCGAAGTCTCCGCCCGGATCGAGATGCTGCGATTTAACTTCTAACCACTGGCGGATTTAACCACAAATGGACCCCAATGACGCGGATGAAAATGATGAAGGGAATTTTCCGGATAGTGCACGCGTCCCGCGTGCTGGTAACGGCGTCGCGCCGCCACGAACTTTTCCAGACGCGAAGCCAGCCGAGGATGCTCTCTATTTTCGCCGCCGCCTCCCGCATTTTGAAAGAGCGTGGGCAATTTACGCAGTGACGCATTGCGGCATTTCCACAACACACGTTACGAGCTGTTCGCCGCTTGCGTGATGCCTGACCACGTACACCTGCTTATGCAACCGTGGCCAAAGGAGAATGATGCAAATGGGAACGTGGTTTTTTGGCCCCTGAGCGACCTATTGCACTCGGTCAAATCTTTTTCAGCGCATCAGATCAACAAGATCGAGATGAAAGCCGGTGCAGTTTGGGAAAGGGAACGATTTGATCGTTACGTGCGTTCCGATGGCGATCTAAAGGAAAAGTTTCATTACATCCTGCGAAATCCATGGGATGCAGGTGTGGCTGGCCAAAACGAGCATTATCCATGGATCTGGACGCAGGAAGATGAATTGCGCAAGGAAAGATTGTTTCGGCGCGACGCCGAAACCAACGCGCGAGACGCGCGCGCTACCCAATCCGCGGAGCGCAACTCGGGATGATCGTGAACACAATAAGGCGTATTGTCCGGGTAGCGCGCCCGTCACGGGTGCTGGCGATGGTGTCTCACTATCGCGGACTTGTCTGTACGCGCAGCTACCCGAGCGCGCTTCCTGTTCTCGACCAGATGTTCCGCATTCCGGACAAGCGCAACTCGCCATGATGTTATCGGTTCCTGGAACTCTCTAACCATGGACTGGATTAAGGCACATTACGATCGGGTCGCACTCATCGCGGGAGCGGCCTTCCTTTTCATTTCCGCGATCTTCATTTGGTGGAACGCCATCCAGTTCGCCAACCGTTTGGTCACGCAGCAGGCGCCTCCGCCAAAAGCTGCCTCGCCGCCCTCGGTCGCGGTTGAACTCGATCGCGCCGCACAGCAGCTCCAGCACCCGGCACAATGGAAATCCAGCACGCACTCCGGGCTTTTCGTTCCGGAAAAACATTTCATCGGCGCCGACGGCTTGCCGGCGACGTTGAAGAACACGCAGGTGCATCCGCCGGTACCGAACGACTGGTTCGAAAAATACAATCTGCCGATCCAGGACGCGGATGTTCTCGAACAGGATCCCGACGGCGACGGCTTCACCAATCTTGACGAGTGGCAGGGACGCACCGACCCAACGAACAAGGATTCGCACCCGGATTATCTGACGAAACTGCATTTGGCCTCCGCCACCGAGGAACCGTTCCGCTACATGTTTTCCTCGTGGGTCGGCGGCACTTTTGCGATCAACGCAATCGATCAGAGCGAACCGACGCAATTTTTAAAGATAGGCGACATCATCCGCGGGACAGAATTTAAGATCGTCAAGTTCACCGAAAAACACGCGCGCAATCAGTACGGCACCAAGGTTGACGTTTCGGAATTGCTCCTCGAACACAAGGACACCAAGGCGCCGGTCACCCTGGTGAAGGAAACGGTCGCCACGTCGCCCCAATCGGTGGCCACCTTGGTTTATACCTGGGGCGGCCGTCGCGAATTTGAAGTGAGAAAAGATCAAGAATTTTCCTTGAAACCCGTGGAAGAGATCAAGTACAAGCTGGTGGATGTGCAGCCGGCCAAGGCCGTGATTGTGAATACGCAAAAACCAAATGAGCCGATCGAGATCGGTTTTGCCGCTCCATGAAATGCTTATGAAAAAAAATACGCACGCCGCTACAGTGATCGTGGCACAGCCATCCTGGCTGTGGGGACGACGGGCATCTTGCCTGTCGATTTACACTGGCAGGCAGGATGCCCGCCAGCCCCACCGGCTCGAAGCCCGTGCTACGATTTCCACGCTCATTCTTCTTTCGTTTTCCCTCTTTTGCGCGTCGAGCTTTGCACAAACTGCAGATACTGTCGCTGAACGCGAGGTGCAGCGGCGTCAGAGCGCCATCCCGCAAGGCGAAGCAGCCCTCATTCGCGCCAAAACCGCGATGAAAGCGAAAAATTTCACGGTCGCGCACGAGGAATTCCGGACCGCACTTGTCTATTTACCGGATGCTGTGGTCTCAGGAAAAGCGCACGACGACGCGGTCGAAGGCTTTTGCAAAAGTGGAGTCATACTAGCGGAAGCGCGCATCGCGCAGGCCGATTATGCCGGGGCGGAAGCCATCCTCAACGAGATTTTGAGTGATCGTTATGATCCGAACTGTCGCCCGGCGCGGGAGCTGCTGACGCACTTGCGCCAGCCCGGCTATTTCAACAGGACCATGGGCCCGAAGTTCATCGCCAAGGTCGAAGAAGTAAAAGCGCTGCTCACCGAAGCCGACGGCTATTACCAATCCGGCCGATACGATCTCGCGTTTAAAAAATATGACCAGGTACTTAATCTCGATCCCTACAACGTGGCGGCGCGGCGCGGCCAGGAAAAAATCAACAACACTAAATACAAATACGGCGAAGAAGCTTATAACGAAACGCGGTCGCGGCAGCTTTGGCAGGTGGAAAAAGGCTGGCAAGAACCGGTCCGCAAATATGGCCAGGCGGTCGCCCCATTGGGAGAAGCTTTCGCAAGAGACACTGCGGGTACCGCGCGCATCACCAACAAGCTGAACACGATCATTATTCCGCGCGTGGAATTTCGCGACGCCAGCATTCGCGAGGCGATCGATTTTCTCCGGGAACAGGCAGCCGAGAACGATCCCTCCCCGGAAGGGAAAAAAGGCGTCGATATTGTGTTGCGCATGACGCCGCTTGGACAAGTTGCTCCTCCGCCGGTTCCTGTTCAACCCGCGGTTGCGCCGCCTGAGGCCGCTGCTTCTCCGGCTGCTGCCGCGCCTGCTGGTGCCCCCGCAGGAGGGACGACGCCGGTTACCGCGCGTCCAGTTGTCGCTCGTCCAGTGGTTGCCGCGGGAGCGATTTCTCCAGCCGAAGCGCGCATCACCATTACGCTCAATCAAATCCCACTGGGTGAAGCGTTGCGTTACATCGCCTCGCAAGCTGGCTTGAAAGTGAAAGTGGAACCGTATGCCGTTTCCATCATTCCGATCAGTGAACAAAGCAACGATCTGCTCACAAAAGAATACCGCGTCCCGCCCGATTTCATTAGCACCAACCTGACTGGCGCCTCGCTGCTTCAAAAGGGCGCTTACACGAAAGCAACGGGAACAGCTCCAGCCGCCGCCCCGGCCGGCACGGGAAAAGACACCCAGGAATCGACTGGTGGGCAACAACTCGTTAACCGCGAAGGAGCAAAAGATTTTCTGGCAAGTCAGGGAGTAGCGTTCCCGCCCGGCGCCAGCGCAAACTTCCTTCCGCAGAGCAGCCGGCTGATCGTTCGCAATACGCAGGACAATCTGGATCTTGTCGATGCGATTGTTGAGCAGTTGAACCTGGCAATCCCTAAACAGGTCGAGATCGAATCGAAGTTTGTTGAGATTACCCAGAACAACCTAAAAGAACTTGGCTTCGATTGGTTGCTTGGCCCGTTTAACATTGGCAATCACAAAGTCTTTGGATCCGGTGGCACCGCCGGAACGGGAACTGCGGTAAGTTCGGGTAATTTCCCATTCAATAACAATGGAATTCCCGTTGGCGGCCCTGGAACTACAATCCCTAACGACGGCACGGGAGGCGGGCCAGTTACCGCGGGAAATCGCAGCGGCACTTTTGGAATTAGCGCGAATGCGCTCGACGCGCTCCTATTTCCAGGCGCAAGCGGCATGGCGCCGGGAATTTTTGGATTGGCCGGTGTTTTCACCGATCCGCAGTTTCAAGTTGTGATTCACGCGCTCAACCAGAAAAAAGGTGTCGATCTTCTTTCCGCGCCGATGGTGACAACGAAGAGTGGCCAGCGCGCCATCATCGAAATAGTGAGAGAATTTCGTTATCCGACCACGTTTACTCCGCCGCAGGTTCCGGCTGTCAGCAGTTCCACCACCAACGTTGGAAATCCTCCTGTCGTCGTGACACCGACAACGCCGCAGACGTTTGAAACTCGAAATACCGGTGTAACTCTGGAAGTTGAACCCGTGGTCGGCCCGGACGGCGTGACCATCGATCTCAACTTGGTGCCGCAGGTTGTCGAGTTCGAAGGTTTCATCAATTATGGCAGTCCCATCTTTGCGGTGGGTATTAATACCATCGCCGGCGGAATATCGGTCTCCCGGCCAGTTCTTCTCACCGACAACGTGATTAACCAGCCGGTTTTCAGCACGCGCAAGGTCACGACAAATGTCAGTGTCTGGGATGGCCAAACGGTGGTGCTGGGAGGTCTGATGCGGGAGGATGTGCAAAAGACCGAAGATAAGACCCCTATTATCGGCGACCTTCCTCTGGTCGGCCGCCTGTTCCGCACCAATATCGATCAGCACATCAAGCGTAATTTGGTTATCTTCGTGACCGCGCGACTTGTTACGCCTGGAGGATTGCCGCTGAACCCGAGCGAGGAAGAAGAGGAAGGGCTGTTGCAGCCGCCGGTGTTGCCCGAAGTGCCAGCGTACAAAAAGTAGGAAAACAGTTGATGGTTGATTGTTGATAGAGCAGAGCGGCCGGCCGGCCTACTCCGCCAAAATCCAGCGCCTGTTGCAGCAGGATTTTCACATCCAGTCTATGTGCCAGTTAATCCTCCCAATAGTATCAGGGTGTGTTGAATCACCTGCCTTGGTACGGCGACGCACATCCAAGCAGTTCGTCGGCTCGACAGAGTCTCGCCCCACCAGCGTCACATCGGTTTCACGATCGCACGGTTCAACGCCAAACAGCAGGACTAACGTGGCGAAGCCATTCGTCTGCTACGTGCCGCGGCTGCGATAATCTGGTGGGGCGAGACTCAGTCGAGCCGACGAATAAAGCTCGACGAACGAGATTTGACCGAAAATCATCGCAAGGATGTCGCAGATTGACGTTTGGCATCACTCAGGCCGGCGCAACCCTGCTACTGGCGTCCTGATTTCGCCGGATCGTCCAACGATCGTCTTCCTGACTGTTTGTACACTGCGTCGAGCAGCAACACTCGCACGGCAAATCTACCACGATGCTCTCGTGCAAGCGTGGGGCGAGGCTGACGCATGGCTCGTGGGTGCCTACGTGATCATGCCTGATCACATGCACCTTTTCTGCGCGCCAAAGAATGAAGAAATCGCGATCGAGCAGTGGATCGCTTTCTGGAAACGGCAATTTCGGCGTAAGGTCGGCCCGGCCGCGCCTCGCTTTCAACCACGCGGTTTTCATCATCGTTTACGTCGCGATGAAAATTATCACCAGAAATGGCAGTACGTGCGAGCCAATCCTGTCCGGGCCGGACTCGTTAAGAACGCTGAAGAATGGAAGTATCAGGGTGTGTTGAACCACCTGCCTTGGTACGGCGACGCACATCCAAGCGGTTCGTCGGCTCGACAGAGTCTCGCCCCACCAGCATAAGCACGTCACGTTTAGAGGCAGCCGTGTCCTACGCCGCAACCCCACGTGATCCGTCACATGGTCACATCGGTTTCACGATCGCACGATTCAACGCCCAACAGCGGGACTAACGTGGCGAAGCCATTCGCCTGCTACGTGCCGCGGCTGCGATAATCTGGTGGGGCGAGACTCAGTCGAGCCGACGAATAAAGCTCGACGAACGACATTTGACCGAAAATCCATCGCGATCGTCTTCCTGACTGTCTTAAACGTGCAGAACCTGCGTTGTCACCCGTCTGCTACTTGTCCTGAGCGTCAGTCGAACGGATCCGCGCCTGCCGCGCCGCAGCGGAGCGAAGGCGGGCCACTTCCGCCATCCGACCGGCAGCTGGCGAGTCCGCGCCTGCCGCGCCGTCTTGTCGTGCCGGAGCCTTGGCGGGGAGGCGAAAGCGACCGGAGGCGGGCCTGCCACGCCGTAGTCCGGCGGCTGCCGGACGAAGGCGGGTGGTTAAAATGGGGCCCGCTCCCGCCACGGGAGCAGGCTGGGGCCGGCTCTGAATCGTCTTCAGCTTTTTTTTGAGAACTTCGGTCCGCCATTTCCGGAGAAGGAGGTGAGAGATGGAAACATCCAAAAAAAAGAGTCAAAAAATAATTATTGACTTTATCTGTGAAACCTGCGATTTATCGCGCCCTCAAGTTACAAAATAAACTATGAAAATAAATAAAACAAAATTGTTCTCCTTTGCGTTTACGCTGATTGAATTGCTGGTCGTGATCGCGATTATCGCTATTCTGGCCAGCATCGCGCTTCCTGTGTTCAGCTCCGTGCAGGAACGCGGCAAACAAACCAAGGACATGTCCAACGGCAAACAAATCGCCCTCGGCTTGAAACAGTTTGCTGTCGACCACAACGGCGTGTTTCCAAACAAGAAGCCCGACGTCGTTTCCACGGATTATGACGCTGGCGCGACCGTCCTTTCCGGCACTGACTTCTCCAACGACGCGTTCTGGTGGATGTTTCCAACTTATCTCACGAGCGAAGACATCTTCAGTATCGGAGGCTCGGCATGGTCTCCCAACCCGCCTAACAACATTTTAGACGCACCCACTGATACCGCCCGCGTTAACACGCTTGCAGCGGGCGAGTGCGGATATGAATACATTACTGGCCAAAATGACACTTCGAACCCGCAGTTCCCATTGATTATGGACGCAGGCACGGCCACCGGTGAAGCCGATGTCACCTACACCAATGTGCAAAGCGATAAAGGCGGTATCTGGAGGGGCAAAAAAGCCATTGTCATTTTTGTCGATGGAAGCGGCGCGGTGACGACAGTTAATGATCAGACGACTGCGACGGCAAGCTTCGTTAAGCGACCTGGGCACAGCTATAATATCTCCTCTAATGTTGACGGCACTTCCACCGATCCGTGGCTGTCCACCGGGAACTTGAGGCTACCGCCTCAATCGCCGCCGTAATTCGAGAAAGTTTCGCTTAATTAGTTTCAAAGCGCCCTGTCTGATCCGTCGGACAGGGCGTTTTTGTTTCTTCTTCTAACCACGAGTCCGCCTTCGCGCGAGGCTACGGCGGGACAAGTGAACACGAACGGACACAAATGAAAGGAATGACGAAACAAGCAACCACGTCCGCCACTAAAGAAATCCAACTGTGGGTCGCACGCTCGCCACGGGACGAGTCCGTGTCGCCCGCACACGGCGGGCAAGCCATGGGGATTGCCGCTATGGCCTGTCGGATCATTCAGTACCAGGCTTGTAGCCGGTGAATCGTACGACTGAAGCGTCTTCCAACTGGTTCACCGGTCCGGGCGCAGCAATTGTTTCAAGCTTTCCTTGCTGCGCGTGATCCAGCAGGAGCGTTGTAACCTGTTGGTTCCACCAATGGAAATACGATCCCATCCACCATCGGGTGGGCATTTCGGACGGCAGGGGCGGCAGCGGAGTTGGCCCGGGTGGCGCATTCTTTGAACGTGCGATGGGTATGCTCGCCACCACCCAAATATCGTGGCCGCTGGTCAGAGTATTGGTTATCGCACGCAACACCGGACTCATCGCCTCCGGTTGGTTCATTGCTGCCATCACCAGATCAATGCGATGTACCTCGTGCGAATCGATCGGAGGTACGCTGAGCCATCGAGTCCGGCCGCGGTAATACCGGTTAAACGTGATACCCTCCCATACGTCCTGGACTACGATTAGGTCGCCCGCTGAAGCTTTCTGGCTGAGAAAATCGGCAACCACATCTAAATTGCTCCGACGGGTGTGCGCTTCCGCCCACGCCGGCCCGGCGTTTAATATTATCATCATCACCAGGAAGCCGATGCGCAACAATCCCCAGGGACGGAGCGCCGGCCAGCTCGCACTTAAGATGCCGTCCAGTGAAATGGCGCAAAGGATTAGGATTTCGACGTAATGCCATGGCTCCATGAAAAGCTCCAACTTCAGCAGGAACCAAAAGTACCCGATGATTCCCAGAACCATGCTGGTGGCACAAAACAGGGCCAGGTCGGACCCCGGGTTGGCGGCCTTTGAGGCAACTTCTGGTTCCGGCGTCTGGCCTACACGCGTTCGTTGCTGCATTATGACGGCGACTATGATGCCGGCCAACAAAAGCGTGATCCAAATCCAGAGCTGCGGGCCGTTGGCACCGTGAGGGTTGGGACTGCTCCACGCAGCCAGAGCGTGACCGAGTCCGTTCCAAAGGGTTGCAGCGTTAAAGGGCGGGTAGCGCCAGAACGACAGGTATTCCGAACTCGGGTGGATGATCGGCAAATAAATGAACAAAGATGCGGCGGCAATCAAACCGATGCTCGTCATCGTCAAAAGTATTTTCCACTGTTGCCGTCGAATTGCCACCAGGGCTCCAGCGGCCAGCATCGCCCAGAGAAAGATCACGTCGGAATAGACACATTGGGCGAACAGCAGACAGATAAAACCGGCTGAAAAGATCCACGACCTGGTCGGAGACTCCAGGACCCGCCAGATATTGCCGAAACTGAGCACCAGCAGGCAACCGGCCAGACCGTAGGCACGATTCGCTCCCACGACAAAAATGAACGTGGGCAAACCGCCCAGCAACGCGATACTCACGGTGGGCGCGCGTCCCCCAATCCACTTCTGGCACAGCCACAGCGAGGTCAGAAAAAACAAACCAACACCCAGCCCCAAAATACGGATGCCTATATCGCCGTTGGTAAGCCCCAACATGCCGCATCCGCGCACCAGCAGCGGCCAGAGCAGGGGACATGAGTCAAACTGCAGATTGTGCCAGATGTCTCGGAGGGAGAGCATGTGGGCCAGATTCAATGTGTTGGTTTCATCGCGCCACAACGGCCCGGCATTCATCGCCATCAGCACCAGTAGCATGGCCGAGAAGGTGGTACCCACCAGCCCTGCCGCCGTTTCTGTCCCAGCTTTCGGTACTCGCTTCAATGACATGGTCTTGAGATTTGACCAACGGAACTGTCGCCGGTCAATTACCGACTCGGAACAGGGAGGGCGAAATCCCTTGCGAGGATGCATTTTGACGTTGTTGTTTCCGGCTCCACGGAGTTCTTCGGCAGGTTAACTCATCCGTTTTGCCCCCCTAGGAGGAGTGATAACTTGCAAAAATCTGTAACTACGTTTTTCGTTTGAAGATCAGAAGGTAATATTCCGAAAGTCGGACCGATCCCGGATCGACCGATAGCGGGAGATAATAATCGGTGCGGTCCCGCGATACGATATTGACAAGTCCATCCAATCGGAAGTCCGGTGCCGCGTATCTGTCAAACCAATCGAAGATTTCAGTCTCAGAGTTCCGCCACCTTAGCCAGGACGTTGGAACCACGACAAAAACCAGATATTTTGGCCGCGCGGCCTCTATTTCCCGCATCATTTCGCGCTGCATTTGCCCGGCAAACTTTTGAGGCTCCATCAATTCATAGGTATAAATGTAGCCAGTCGCGGAATGGCGATGCGCATAAAAGTAAATCTCCGGTTCCGAACCGAGAATCGCGATGGTATCTGTAGGATTGGTATGCTCTCGTAAGTATTCGGCGACTCGAACAGCTTCCGGAAAAGGATCGAGACCATAGATCACGCGACCGGCATCGGACGTGCGCCGCGACAGAAGAGCCTCCTGTCCAGCAACCAGCGCCACCCTCGAGCACACGACAAAGATGGCAATGGGGAGGAAGCGGAGTGGTCGCGCCAGCTGCGAACAAAAATTGGAGGCACTCGCGATGGCCACGCCCACCAGCAAGCAAATCGCTGGAAGAACAAAAATGAAATAATGCGAGCGGAAATAAAATCCGGAGGAAAGGGCGAGCCCTGAAAAGACTAGAAAGCTCAGAACGAAGAACGCAGCATTACGCATGGCTTTGTCGAGGAGGCTGGCAACGACACCGAGCGCCGCCAACGTCCACAGAGGCCATTCAAACCGGATTACATCTCCAAATTCTCCAAAAAATACTCGAGGTGCCTGAGAGATCGGAATTACACCGGCGTACTGCCGCGCATAATGCACTGTCCAGAACCAAAATTTTGCGAACACACCGGCCTGCCACAACCAGAGAGAGACACACGCCAAAGGCAGGGCACTTGCGGCAATAAAAACAGCAGCCCGCAACAACATCCGATTGAAACCTGACTTGGTGCGCCAATCCCGAAACAATAGATAGGCGACGCCAAAGCAGATGAAAAATATGGCTGGCTGCTTCATCAACAGGCCGGCTCCAAAAAGTATTCCGCTAACGAACACCATCTTCTTTGTTAAAACTGGCTTCAATAACACGAGAGCGCCGAGAAGGGTCGGCAACATGACAAAGTGCGTCGCATGCGCCGCTAATCCCAGTACCGACGAGCTGGCCGAGAGGATCGCGTAGCTGGCCGCCGCGGCGATGCCGGCTATCAAACTTATCAATCGCCTCGCAATCAAAAAAACAATCACGATAGTCGCGATGTTCACGACCAACAGGCCAAGGTGGATGCCCACGCTGGTTTGCCCGAACATTGCCATGATCAAAGCGTACGCAGCGTAAACGCCGGGAAACTTCATGTTATAGGCTAATTGGTAGGGCGGGATTCCCTGCAGCATGAGTTGCCCCGCATAGGCATATTCGCCCTCATCACGTTCAAGCGGAATTGCAAGAAAACGGATTCGAATGATTACGACCAGGGCAATGACAACTGCCAGCAGGAACCACCAGCACAGCTGAAGGCCACGTTCAAAATTTCGAATGCGGAGTGTCATCGGGCGATGTTCCGCAACTATTCGTTCGGCAAAAACATCGAATTCCTGCCTCGCATTTTGGCGTAGCGATACTTAAGCTCCGTAGCGATACAACCAAAACAGTAGCCCAGCCTCGGGCGAAAGTTAATCACTGGGGCTCCTGGAAAATATTTCACCGGCCAAATCAGCCAAGTCACTTCTGTGACCGAATAACCGACCCAAACCACGTTGACAAGGATTTCGTTGTGCAAACGAAATCATCCGAGGTTTCGTTGGATCGGCAACCGCTCCAGAAAACTGCGCGCAAGGGTACTCCGACGGCCTTGCGGCCAGCGGTGGCTACAGGAAAACGGCGAAGGGGGTTTTGTTTTCGCTGAGCGCGAATTCACACGAACAAACGCGAATCACCTGCGGTATAGGGGCGGCTACCTGCTCACGCATGTTTCGGTGTCCTCAGCCGCAAGGCTTGCCCACATGTGCTAAACAGGTGCAGAAATTGTGATGCACGCAGCAATGCACTGGAACCCTGTGGCATAGGAAATATACTCCATTCGGATGAAGCTGGACATGTGGGAAAAAACTATCTTGGAGAAGTTCAACAGGGAGAGGCTAGGGCAACCGGCGTTTATTTGTCTGTGGCTCGCCCTCGTCACCCTGCTGGTTTACGTGCCGGTGTTTCAAGCGCAATTCATCGGCTTCGACGACGACGAATATGTCTTTGCGAATCCTCACGTCTTAGGCGGGATCACTCTCGCAAACCTGCGCTGGGCGTTTGTCACAAATCACGCAGGCAACTGGCACCCGGTCACGTGGATTTCCCTCATGCTAAACAGTCAGTATTTCGGTTCCGGTGCGGGCGCTTTCCATGCCGTCAATTTGCTCCTTCATGTTGCCAACACGCTTCTCTTGTTTCTCTGGCTGTATGGTGCCACCGGCGCAAAGTGGCGCGGCGCACTCGTCGCGGCCCTCTTCGCACTGCATCCTCTGCATGTCCAATCCGTAGCGTGGATTTCCGAACGCAAGGATGTGCTGAGCACGCTCTTTTGGATGCTCGCACTCGTCACTTATACCGATTATGCGAAGACTGGTCGGATTTCCCGTTACTTCTTCGCACTGCTGTTATTTGGCATCGGTCTCATGGCAAAACCGATGCTGGTATCACTGCCACTTGTGTTGCTGCTACTCGACTACTGGCCTCTGGGACGCTTTGCGGAACGGAGGACTTTTGGTCTGCTGATTGAAAAGCTTCCGTTCCTCGCATTCAGCATCGCTTCGAGCGTAGTCACAGTGTTCGCCCAGCAGGGGGTGCACGCGATGATGCCGCTGGAAATGGCTCCGGTCTTCGTGCGCGCGCAAAATGCGCCAATTGCCTGCATTGCTTACATTGGGAAACTGTTCAGGCCCGGCGGCCTCGCCGTCATCTACCCCTACGACCGGCATCCGTCACTACTACACGCTCTTCTTGCACTCGCGGCGCTGGTCATTCTTTCGGCAGCGGCCATTCTGATTAGACACCACAAGCCCTACGCTTTGACAGGTTGGTTCTGGTTCCTTATAACCCTCGTTCCCGTCATCGGTATCGTCCAAGTCGGTCTCCAGTCGATGGCCGACCGTTACACTTACATTCCTCTCATTGGTTTGTTCATCATTCTTGCATGGGGCGGATGGGATGCCCTGAACCGGTTGCGTATTCCTCCGTTCGCTCAAGCTCTCGCCGCGTCAATTGCACTGGTGCTTTGTGCAGGGCTTACACGCGCGCAACTGCGATACTGGCACGACAGCATCGCTCTTTTCCAACACGCCCTGAATGTAACGGCGGATCATGGTCCAGCCGAGGCCAACCTCGGTTACGCACTCGCGGAACAAGGACAGGACGATAGAGCCATTGTCCATTACAAAGCCGTGCTGAAGAGTCATCCCCGCGGAGACGCAACCGTCTGGAATAATCTGGGGGGATCCCTCGCAGCCACAGGGAAACTGGAGGAAGCGATCGATGCTTTTCAAAATGCGCTGAAGCTCGACCCGTCCATGGGCGATGCCCATCAAAATCTAGCGCTGGCCCTGGCCCGCAGCGGGAGACAGCAGGAATCGCTGATCCATCTTGGCGATGCGGCGCGACTGGAGCCCGAGAATGCGAGGGTCCATAACATTTATGCAGTCATGCTCGGCGAAGCAGGAAGAACAGACGAGGCGATGCAGGAGTTTCAAAGGGCTCTGCGACTGGCTCCGGACTCGGCGGCCACTCACGCCAATCTCGCCAATCTTCTGGCGAAACAACATGCCCGGGATGAAGCGATAGCCCAGTATTCCGAGGCGCTCCGTCTTGATCCCGCGTTTGTCGAGGCTCACTACAATATCGCGTCGCTCCTGCGGGAAGAGGGCAGGACGGAGGATGCAATAGCTCACGACATTGCCGCATTACAGATTAAGGCCGACTATGTGCCAGCAATGGTAAGTCTGGCATGGATTTACGCTACTACCAGCGGCAAAGCAGCGGGTCAACATGCTGGTGAGGCTGTCCGCCTGGCGGAGCAAGCTTGCCGAATCTCAGGCTGTAAAGACAGCGGACTGCTCGATACGCTCGCTGCTGCTTACGCGAATGCGGGACGATTTCAAGAGGCTGTAAAGACGGGCGAAGAGGCGGTTTCCATCGCGAAAGCCGAGGGGGAAAATGATTTCGCGGATTCCATACGCGCAAGGATCGCTCTATATAAAAAGGAGTCGCCTTTTCGCGCGCCGCAGTAATTCGAAAGAGTATCGTAACCTGATTTCAAGGCGCCCAGCTACTTGCTCCAAGTAGCTGGGCGTTTTTGTTTTGAGCTAAAATGGACACGAACGTTGTGTGTCACAAGAGCCGCCAAAACTCATCCGGCGAGAGGCCACACTGCTTCGCAATTTCTGCTTATGTGGACTTGCTGTTCTTTGCGCGAGACGGTCGTCGTTTTGCCCTATGCTGCGGCTGATCTACAACCGCCCGTGAAGGGCATTCGACTGAGACGACGGTACAATAATTCGCTTTCGCGGGTGAGTGTCGGGAATCGGTTCCCTGCCCTGAGCGTAGTCGAATGGGCTGCCAGACTGCCACAGGCCCGTGGCTGCAGGCCGAACTGTTGTCTAAGTCGGCCCTGGCTTCGTCACTCTTGCGTCATAGCGGGGCGGTCCAAGACGAGAACACTCTCGGCCTCGCTTGCGATGAAATCGCGAATAAGCGTATGATGGGATCGTAAGAGGTCGACAATCACGTCGGTTGCGCAATTGCCGACACGTAGCCAGATAAACTTTGGCGGCGAACCGAGCGCCACACTTCTCTGATAGAAATCGGTGTCTTTGGGATACAATCGAAAAACCGTGATGCCTTGCCCAGTCGGCAATAGCGGCGTCGTCCGCGCGCATAAGCGCCGGCGCCTTTCACATATTGAGAATAGCCCAGCGTTTCAACGCTGGGTGTTCGATGATATAGAAATGACAAGTCCCGGCAGGGACGGCAGAAATACTCGCCTATGCATTCGTTCACGAGTTGCCTCGTTCATTGCGTCTGGAGCACGAAAAATCGCGAACCTTGCCTCAGTCCGGATTTACGCGGACGGCTCTCGCCGTATCTTGGCGGTATCGCAAGACAAAATCAGATGAAGACGCTCGCCGTTGGCGGAGTAGCGGATCACGTTCACGTTCTGCTCTCTTTGCCAGCGACAATATCCGTCGCTAAGGCGATACAGCTTTTGAAAGGGAATTCATCTAAATGGATTCGAGAAACGTTTCCGAAAATGCGCGCGTTCGCCTGGCAGGAGGGTCACGGCGCATTCAGCGTCGGCGTTTCAGGCGTGGACGCTACTGTGGCGTACATTCGGAATCAGGCGCGCATCATCGAACGCGATCCTTTCGCGAGGAGTATGTGGCGATGCTCAAGAAGCACGGTTTTGCGTACGAGGAATCGATGCTCGCTTGAGGGATTCTGCCGTCCCTGCCGGGACTCAATTTATTGCGAATCTGTTTACCCAGCGTTAAAACGCTGGGCTATTCAGCTTCACGCTGACGCAACAAAAAGCTTGCGCTCGCGGTCCGCTGCGAAGGCCAGGCAAGCCTTAATGTCCTGGCATGTCAATTCTGGGAAATCCCGCAAAATCTCATCCTCACTCATTCCACCGGCGAGATACTCGAGCACGCCTTGCACTGTAATCCGCATTCCGCGGATACACGGCTTGCCGCTGCGCTTTCCTGGCTCGATCGTGATGATCTTCGAATAATCCATTAGACCAAGCCTGAATGAGCTCTCGTCGTGATGCAATTGTCGGCAGATTTCGACACGGTGAACAGCATATCATATCCCTGATCGCGGCTGAATCCACGGCGTAATTCGAAAAAGCTTCGTTTCCTCTTTGTTGGTGGATCGTCCGCTCCCTTGGCACGCCGTAGCCATGGCGAAGGCGGCGTCGGGCGATGCTAAATCCACTCGGCGACGCTGCGGCGTGCCGAGGCGACTGCTCGATACATCTGCGATGTCGGACAGGCGTTTTTGTTATACTGGAGGATAGCCTTCCAGGCTGTCTCGGCCGACAAGCATCTTGCTTGTCGGTTCCTTGGCAAGCCGCGAGCGAAGAAAAGACGGGCAGGCTGAAAGCCTGCCGACCGGGTCAGGCTCGCCACGGGACGAGTCCGTCCGACTGGCGGACAGGATGCCTAACTTCCGACGCGCCTCTACCAAGGGCGTTTTTGCTTTGCTGTGGTGGCACGCGTGTCGCGTGCGAAAGACCATGATCGCGCAGCCGACACCCATTCGACTCCGCTCAGGGCAGGCTCGTTCTGCCTCTACAGCTGCACCCAGTTGCTAGCGTGTGGGTTGATCGTGCCCTCGCGATCACGAGCTTAAAATTCGCTTCGGGCTCTGGCATGCTTCGAGCGTGAGTAATGCTGATCTGGCTGAGGCAATTGCGAAACTGGAAACCCTCTCCGATTCCCGTGCTAACCGTGTGGTGTCTCTGATAGAAGATTTAACTGAGCTTGAAGCACTGGAGAACACGGCTGATCTGAAAGCGGCGCGCGATGTCCTAGCTGAATCACAAAAACCTCTGCCGTGGAAACAGGTGAAAGCCAAGCTGGATGCGCAATTCGGTCTTCCTCAGCCGACTAGCTGAGAAATTTCTCGCCGGGCTACGGGACGCAAAGCTGTACGGCCGATTGCGCGCGGTGATTGATGATCTTGAGCAAAAATGCGCGCCCTTCTGGTTGCGCGAAACTTGCTGGCGAACCTGATCTGTATCGAATTCGAGTCGGGGATTACCGGATCATCTATCAAGTGAATGATCCCAAGCTGACTGTGCTGGTTCTCTCGATTGCACATCGACGCGAAATCTATCGTCAATGGAATACGTTTGCATCCGGAGTAATTCGAAAAAAGCTTCATTTCGTTTTTGTGGTAGCCACGGCGCTGTGCGCCACGCCGACTCGTCACGTCGTTGTCGAGCGAAGACGGAAACTTGGCGAAGGCGGGGTGCGCCGTACAACTTTTCACGCCCGCGCCGCACTCGTCCGACCGGCCACAGGCCGGTGGCTACACAGGGAAACCGGCCAGGGAATTTTCCTCTGGCTGGTTTGTTGTAGGGCCTGTCGCGAGCGTTGCGAAATTCTTCACAATCGAGTCGCGCGAGAAGAATCGGAACTTCGTCGAGACCGGGGTACGATAATCGCCGCTGGGCGGCCACCCTCGGGGATCGGTTGAACTGTCCACATCCAGCCGAGATGGCCATTTTTATCGAAATACCAATCTCCGCCGCCACGTTTTGTGATCTCCACGCGCCAATGGTCGTTGTTCGCCGGGATTGCGAGTGTAAATGTGACGGCGGCCGCCATCATCACTCCGCAAAGGATTCCACCCAGAAACGCGCGTCTCATTTGTCCCCTTCGATCACGCTGTAATCGAAACTCGCCTTCAGATCGGCCCTGCCTTTGCGATTTAATCGAATCAGGTCACGGAAACTTGGGCAGGCCCACCACGAATGAACACGAATGAACACGAATTATTTGTGTAGGCGAAAGTCGACCAAGACTTGGGCGGCCACAGATTCACACAGATCGAATACAGATGGAAAAACAAAATGCCGTCGCCGCCAGACTTCACTCTTATCTGTGTAAACCCGTGTTTATCCGTGGCTGATCATTTTCGCGTGGCAAAGCTCCTGCTCTTCTGTTAAACGGAAAGTCATGAAGAACAGACTCTTCATCGTTGTTTCTATTCTCCTCGCTGGGATTACGATTACTCCAGCTTTCGGCAAAGGCAGGAAAAAGAAGGCGACACCGGCTCCGGTGTATCACGCGCCGGTTATTTCAAACGCAACGGGCAACGCGATCACTGTGAGCGACCAAAAGACAACAAGGACGTTCACGATCACTCGGTTCACCGAAATCAACGTGAATGGACAACGAGCAACCATTGCCGATCTCAAGCCTGGAATGACTGTGAACGTCACGATTGGGATGGACCCTTCCTACGCGAGCCGAATCGTCGCAACAGGCCTGCCGACGGAGGGGACCCGAAAAAGCGGACCAAGCAAAGAAAACGTCCAACGCTGAACGTCGAACCTGGTCCGTTAGAGGTTAAAGGTTGGGTGTTCGATGTTTACGCAGGCAGGGTGGTGACTGCAACTGCGGGGGCGAAGCGACCGGGAATCGAGCTTCGTCATTCATTCGTGCTTCGTGATTGTTTGCATGTCGCCCGCTCGCTCACGTTTCGAATTTCGCTGCCGAGTAAGCGGCTGCAGGCCCGCACGCTGGGCCGCAAGATCGACAAGCTCTGCTACCCGCGATTTCAGCAGACGCGCGCGCGTCGCGAGGAAGACGAGAAAGAGCGAATACGGAATAATGAACCAAAGATCGAGATGAGAAGTATTGAGTTGCCGATATACGAGCAGACTCAACGCAATCAGATTAAGGATGACAGTCGTCGTGACCAGG
>WNGJ01006852.1_pt1 | contig 17893 bp, 15 predicted proteins | sample 5400611 | NCBI WGS metagenome assembly WNGJ01 (sample SAMN13153375, study PRJNA577476) | soil metagenome | isolation source: 40 cm soil or saprolite under Garry oak tree replicate 1 | place: USA:California | collected 2016-06-15 | reverse complement strand
GCTCCTTGAAATTCTGGCGCACGCTCCGGCACAAAGGGACTAAGCGCGATGGCTACGGCACGATACCGACGCGACCGAGGCGTTGACTACTGGCCAGGATTCGTCGACGCGCTATCGACGCTCGTCCTCGCCACCATCTTCCTCCTCACCGTATTCGTGGTGGTGCAGTTCTTCCTGTCACAGGAGGTGGCGGGCAAGGACACGGCGCTGGTTCGCCTTAACGCACAAATCGCCCAGCTCACCGACCTGCTGGCGCTGGAAAAGACCGGCAAAGTCGACATGGAGGAGGAGATCGCCCGGCTGCGTGCGAACCTCTCCGGCATCGAGAGCGGCCTCAAGGCGACCGTCGCGGGCGCCGGCGACGCTAACGCGATACAAGGCATCATCGCCGAATCGCAAAACCGGATCAGCGTACTCACCAGTGCTCTCGACTCCGAGAAAAGCGTCAGTGCGCGGGCGCTGGCCCAGGTCGAAGTCCTCAATCAGCAGATCGCGGCGCTGCGCCGCCAGCTGGCAGCGCTCGAGCAGGCCCTCGACGCCTCGGAAAAGCGCGACAAGGAGTCCCAGACCCGCATCGCCGACCTCGGCCAGCGGCTCAATATTGCGCTCGCCCAGCGGGTGCAGGAACTGTCGCGCTATCGCTCCGACTTTTTCGGCAAGCTCCGGGAGATTCTGGGGACACGGCCCGATATCAGGATCGTCGGCGACCGCTTCGTGTTCCAGTCCGAGCTGTTCTTTGACTCCGGCTCCGCGATCCTCAACGCCGAGGGCCGCAGCGAACTCGACAAGCTTGCGGTCGCGCTGCTCGACCTGGAAAAGCAGATACCGCCCGAAATCGCCTGGGTGCTCCGCGTCGACGGCCACACCGATGTGAGGCCGATCGTGACGTCGCAATACCCATCGAACTGGGCGTTATCGGCGGCGCGTGCGATCTCGGTGGTGCAGTATCTCATCACCAAGGGCGTGTCGCCGCAGCGCCTCGTTGCGGCCGGCTTTGGCGAATTTCAGCCGCTCGATCCCGACCGTACCGACGAAGCCTTCCGCCGCAACCGCCGGCTCGAGCTCAAGCTGACGGAGCGCTAGTGGAGCCCCCGGGGCGGCTGGTACCGCGGGCGTTCCGCCCGCTGCTTTTTCTTTTGTTTCCTCAAATAAAATAAGGGGCGGGCGGGACGCCCGCGGTCCCAGAACGGCGGCTCACGCATTCCGGAACTGCAGCCGCGCCAACCGTGCGTAGAGGCCGCCCTGGGCGGCAAGGCTCTCGTGGGTGCCCTCTTCGACGATGCGTCCCCGGTCCATCACCAGGATGCGATCGCATGACAACACGGTGGCGAGGCGATGGGCGATCACGAGCGTGGTGCGCTCCTGCATCAGTCGCGCCAGCGCTGCTTGCACCAAGGTTTCGCTTTCGGCGTCGAGCGAGGAGGTCGCCTCATCAAGCAGCAACAGCGGCGCGTTGCGCAAGATCGCGCGGGCGATGGCGATGCGCTGACGTTGACCACCCGAGAGGGTCACGCCGCGTTCGCCGACGATCGAGTCGTAGCGTTGCGGCAGGCGGGCGATGAATTCGGCCGCGGCCGCCTGTTCGGCCGCCCGCGCGATTTCATCTGCGGTGGCTTCCGGTCGTCCGAACCGGATATTCTCGGCGATCGAGGTCGCGAAAATCGCGGTATCCTGAGGCACCAGCGCAACGCGCCCGCGCACCGCGCGCGGGTCCGCATCGGCGATGCGCACGCCGTCGAGCGTCACGGCGCCGGCCTTCGGATCGTAGAACCGCAGCATCAGATGAAAGATCGTACTCTTGCCGGCGCCCGACGGTCCGACGATCGCGACCTTCTCGCCAGCGCGGACCGTGAAGCTTATTCCGTCGAGCACGTCGGTCTCCCGTCGTGTCGGGTAGGCAAACCGCACGGCATCGAAGCTGATTTCGCCGCGCGACGCCGAGGGGAGCGGCACCGGCGCTGCGGGCGCTTTGATGTCGGGTTCGTGGCGCAACAGTTCCGAAAGCCGTTCGGCCGAGCCCGCGGCCTGGGACAGCTCGCCCCATACTTCGCTGAGCTGGCCCAATCCAGTCGCCGCGAATACAGCAAACAGCACGAACTGGCTCAATGTTCCGGCGGTGGTACGGGCGGCCAGCACGTCCTGCGCGCCGACCCACAGCACCACGACGACGCTCGATGAGGCAAGAAAGATGATCACCGCCGTCAAGATGGCGCGGGCTCGGGTCGAAAAGACTGCCGCCGCATAGGCGCGCTCGACCGCCTCGGCAAAATGATGGACCGCAAGCTTCTCATTGGTAAAGGCCTGCAGGGTGCGAACCGCGCCGATCAGTTCGGCCGCGTAGGCGGAAGCGTCGGCCAGGGTATCCTGGGCGGCGCGCGAGCGCCTGCGCACCATGCGGCCGAATCCGACCAGCGGCATCACGATCACCGGTATGGCGCCGAGCACGAATGCGGACAGCCGCGGGCTCGTAACCACCATCATGGTGGCGGAGCCGAAGAACAGCACAAGGTTGCGCAGCGCCACCGAAACCGACGCACCGACCGCTGACTTGATCTGGGTGGTGTCGGCGGTGAGCCGTGACACAAGTTCCCCGGTTTTCGCGGTATCGAAGAACGACGCCGATAACGTGGTAACACGGTCGAACACCGCGTCGCGCAGATCGGCGACCACCCGCTCGCCAAGTGTCGTGACGAGGTAGTAGCGCAGGGCGCTGGCGCCGGCCAGGACCGCCACCACCAGGATCATCACCCCGAAATACTCGTCGATCAGCCCGGCGCGGGTGGGATCGAAGCCATGGTCGATCATCCGCCGCACCGCGATCGGGACCGCAAGCGTTGCGACGGCCGCCGCCGTGAGGGCAACGAGGGCCGCGATGGCGCGCCCGCGGTAGCGCGCTACAAACGGAATGAGTCCCAATAGCGGTCGGACGCTGCGCCGCCGTGCAGCAGGACCGGCAGCTTGGATCGCCTCCTCGGCGATATGTTCAACTTCGGATTCGGTGGCAACGCTCATAAAAGGGTACCTGTTGGCGGCATGCGGGCCGGACAATGCCGCGCCCGAGCGGTCCTGACAACCGGGATCGACGCGCCAAACAGCGCACCTGACGCATCTTGTATCTGCGCAAGCGCCGAGGTATAGAGCCGGCATCCTTTTGCCACAACTTGCAGGTGCGCCGTTGCGCGGCGCCGAAAGCTTTAAGTCATGAAATCCGAAATTCACCCCGGCTATCACACCATCAAAGTCGTCATGACCGACGGCAGCGAGTTCGTAACGCGTTCGACCTGGGGCAAGCCGGGCGACACCATGCATCTCGACATCGACCCGAAGTCGCATCCAGCGTGGACCGGCGGCGCGCAACAACTGGTCGATCGCGGCGGTCGCGTGTCGCGGTTCCAAAAGCGGTTCTCAGGTCTTGGCCTGACGAAGAACAAGAAATAGCACCGCCAGCTCGAATCGAGCAGCTGTAGCCCGGGTTGAGCGCCAGCGAAACCCGGGGGCGGCGTTGCCGTTTTGACACGGCAATCCCGGATTTCGCTGCGCTCAATCCGGGCTACGGGTCTGATGCTTGGGGGCTACGGCGGACGACGCTCGAAGGCCGCGCGCAACTTTCCAAGCTGAAGTTCGAAGGGATTGCCGCTGGCCGCCGCGGTCGGCGGCGGCGCGTGAATCGTAGCGTCGAGGCGTCGGACCTGATCTTTCAGCTTTCTTGATCGCGCAATGAGGTCCACGAGCCTTGCGGGCAGCGCCAGCGTCCCGTCCTCGGGACGCTCTTCGGCCGGAAGCTTGACCCTCGTGCGTTCCCTGTTGGCCTGCGCCAGCGACATCTCGCCGTCGTTGACGGCGCGATGAAGGAGAAGCCAGGAGGCAAGCTGCATGAGGCGCGTCGTCAGCCGCATGCTTTCGGTCGCATAAGCGAGCGACGCCGCGCGGTCGAGCCGCTTGGATTCCTGGCGCCCGGGGCCGTCGAGATAAGCCGCCGTATCCTCCACGAGCTTCATTCCGTCGCGGAATAATCGGGAAAAATTCTGCGACGCAGCAAGCCGCTCGCCGAACGAAACTGGTTGCAGCCCATCAATCAATCGATCCGCCATATCCGCGCCTCACGACGCCAAAAGCATGCCTCTGCGCGGCGCCCGTGTCCAGCAGCGATGGCAGAATCTTTACGAGATGGTTTGCGGCACGCTGCCCCCACCCTACCCTCCCCCGCTAGCGGGGGAGGGTAGGGTGGGGTCGAAGCATAACAAAAGGAGCCGCCATTCTTGGCGGCTCCAAGTCATAACAGAGAGGGCGTCAAACAGAGTGGATAGGAGCCACTCGGTGTCCACGGAATGGACATTCAATGAATGGGGCGAAAAACGTTAAGGCGGTGTAAATCTCCCCACTTTACTGACAGAATTGACCGATGCGTGTCGGCATTCCGACACTCTAGCGCGTTCCGGTCATAGGGAAGCGTCGTAGGGTGGGCAAAGTCGCCTGCCGCAGCTGATGACATGGCGCGTTGGCAGCGCGCGACTTTGCCCACGCGGTCATGCGGCGAGGTCGAACAGCGTGGGCAAAGGCACATGACGGTCCGCGCGAATAACCCAGCTCGGCACGACGCGCCTTTGCCCCCCCTACAACTGTTGGAATCCGCAAGGCGGTCTTTGGTGCTCTAAAGTCTTTTCTTGGCAAACGTTCCGTTGCGGGGAATGCGCCGCTCTATCGCTTAAAGAATTGATCGGCCGCGGAACGAGAGGCGTGCTTTTTTTCCATTGCGGCTCGCAGGCGGGCGATCTCTTCGTCCAGTAGCGAAATGCGATCACTGAGTTCCTCGACTGACAACAACGCCAAGTCCTGCCCAATTTCATGGGCAACCTTCTTTTTCGGCCGGTCGTCCTCTTCGAGAGCCGCCATATTCGTCTCCTTGGCGGCGTGAACATAGCTGCGCCGACGCGATTTGTCAGGACCTTAATGTTCCGGCGCCGTTGTCACCGACGGCGGGGAACAGTAAACAGGCACTCTCGATCCTTCCCTCGCAGATCAAGGACGCCATGACCTCGATCCCCGCCACCATGACGGCAATCGGCATCGCGTCTCCGGGCGGACCCGAGACGCTTGTTCCGCAAGAGCGCCCGGTGCCACAGCCCGGCGAGGGCGAGATTCTCGTCAAGGTCGTTGCCGCGGGCGTCAACCGTCCTGATGTCGCCCAGCGCAAGGGCGTGTACCCGCCTCCCCCGGGGGTTACTGACATACCGGGGCTCGAAGTGGCTGGCGTCGTCGCAGCGTGCGGGCCCGGAGTCGGACGCTGGAAGGGAGGCGACGAGGTGACCGCCTTGGTCAGCGGCGGCGGTTACGCGCAATACTGCGTGGCCCACGAAACGCATGCATTGCCTGTTCCGGGCGGCCTGACGCCCGCCGAGGCTGCCGCTATCCCGGAAACATTCTTCACGGTTTGGCACAATGTGTTCGAGCGCGGCGGCCTCAGGAGCCGGGAGACGCTGCTGGTGCATGGCGGCAGCTCCGGGATCGGCACAGCTGCGATCCAACTTGCCAAGGCGTACGGCGCACGGGTCATTGCGACTGCCGGAAGTGCCGAGAAATGTGACGCCTGTCGTGGCCTCGGCGCCGATCTCGCCATCAATTACAAGACCGAGGATTTCGTTGCGTTGACGAAAAGCGCGACCGGGGGCGCCGGCGCGGAGGTGATCCTCGATATGGTGGGCGGCGACTACATCGAACGCAACTACGAGGCGGCGGCTGTCGAGGGCCGCATCGTGCAGATCGCATTTCAAGGCTCGCCGCGCGCCAGGCGGTTGAGCGCAGCGTCTGGCCGCTGATCATCGCCGGCAAGGTGCGCCCGGTCATGGACAAGGTCTTTCCGTTCCGCCAGGCGGCCGAGGCGCATGCGCGGATGGAATCAAGCGTCCATATCGGCAAGATCGTGCTTGCGATGTGAACGCCGCCGTCGTGCCATCTCGCTGCCCTACCCCCTCGGTACCTTCCCCTGCATGCGGGGGAGGGGTAGGAAGGGGGTACCGATTGATGCACGCGGAGAATGCACTCCAAGAGCATGCATTTCTTGCGCTTGGTAGCTCAGTCAGATACTCAGAATGGAGCCGGGATGGACAGTGAAGGATTGAGGAAACAGGCACGGAGGATTGCCGCTTGAGGGCTCTGCACGTCGTTTTGGCGGCGGCCGCTTGGATCATGTCGTTGACGACGTCTCCGGTCCATGCCGTTGAGGCCGTCAACGTGCGCGTCGACATTGCGGCAATCGATCTTACCGGTGCAGTGGAACAGTTGAAGAGCGAAGGCGGCCGCATCCAGGTCTCGACCGCGCCGGGCAGCGATGGAATCGTGCGCCGTATCGAAGTGCCAGCCCGCGAGGCCGGTACCAATTGGGCCGATTTCGCCCTCGCCAACTCGAGCGACGAGCAGATTGATCGGCTCATCGTGGTTCCCCATTATCAGATGGTCGGATCGAAAATTCTTTGGCCCGACCTCGGGCTGTCGCGCGTCGTCAACATTACGCCCAGCGCCGGCGATCGGCCCGACCGCCAGGACAGCGCCATCGCCGACATCTTCCGCGTCACCCTCGATCCCGGCACCGTGGTCACCTACATCATGGAGCTTCGCACGGACAAGCTGCCGCAGGTCTATCTTTGGGAGCCGGATACCTACAAGGACAAGGTCAACAGCTTCACGCTTTACCATGGCATCGTGATCGGCATTGCTGGGCTGCTCGCGCTGTTCCTGACCATCCTGTTTGTCGTCAAGGGCAGCTTCATGTTCCCGGCAGCCGCCGCACTCGGTTGGGCGGTGCTGGTGTACATCGGGGTCGATTTCGGATTCTGGGGCAAGGTGTTTGACATGTCGGCCGGCGCCGAGCGGGTCTGGCGCGCATCCGGCGAGGCCATCCTTGCGGCGACGCTTCTCGTGTTCCTGTTCGCATATCTCAATCTCGGTCGCTGGCACGTTCGCTACGCCCATATCGCGATTGCGTGGCTCGCGTTCCTCGGTGCGCTCGTCGCCGTTGCCCTGGTCGATCCCTCGATCGCGTCCGGCATTGCGCGGTTGTCGCTGCTGTTCGTGGCCGTCGGGGGCTTCGGCGTCATCATCTATCTTGCGGCCCAAGGGTTCGACCGCGCCGTCTTGTTGATTCCGACCTGGTTCCTGCTGGTGTCCTGGGTCAGCGCGGCGGGGCTTGCAGTCGGCGGGTGGGTGACAAATGACATCGTGGCGCCGGCCCTGTTGGGCGGTCTGGTGCTGATCGTCATGCTGATCGGGTTCACCGTCATGCAGCACGCCTTCGCGGGCGGCGTCACGCAGGGCATCATCACGGATGTCGAGCGACGGGCGCTGGCGCTCACGGGCGCTGGCGATCTGATCTGGGACTGGGATGTCTCGGTCGACAAGGTGTTCACGAGTCCGGAAACCGAATCCATACTCGGCGTCAAGCCCGGCACGCTGAACGGCCCGGCGGCGCAATGGATCGATGTCGTCCACCCGCACGACCGCGACCGCTTCCGCGCCGCACTCGACAGCGTGATTGAACAGGGGCGAGGCCGCGTTGCGCAGGATTTTCGCTTGCGCACTCCCGACGGGCATTCGCTGTGGTTCACCATGAAGGCGCGGCCGGTGGTGGGCTCCGACGGCGAGGTGATTCGGCTGGTCGGCACTTTGACCGATGTCAGCGACACCAAGATCGCGGAAGAGCGCCTGCTCCATGACGCCGTACATGACAATCTGACCGGTTTGCCGAACCGGCAGCTTTTCGCAGATCGCCTCGATGCCGTGCTGGGCCTTGCCAAAAGCAATTCGGATCTGCGACCGACCGTGATGGTGATGGACGTCGATCGCTTCAAGCAGGTCAACGACTCCGTGGGCATGGCGGTCGGAGATTCGATCCTGTTGACGCTCGCGCGTCGGCTTGGCCGCCTTCTCAAGCCGCAAGACACCGTCGCCCGACTGTCCGGTGACCAGTTCGGTTTTATCCTGGTATCGGAGAAGGACCCGAATCGCATCATCGCCTTCGCGGAAGCCTGCTGCAAAGCGATCCGCGCGCCTATCACGTTCAACGAACGCGAAATCTCCCTCACCGCTTCTCTCGGCATTGCGATGTTGGACGCGCAGCCCGATCAGGCAGATGAACTCATCAAGAATGCCGAGCTTGCGATGTATGCGGCGAAACGCCTGCGCGGTGACCGCTTCGAAGTATTCAAGCCCATCATGCGAGCGCGCAAGACCGACCGGTTGAATCTCGAATCCGAGTTGCGCCGCGCACTCGGCCGCGAAGAAATTGCGCTGTTGTACCGGCCGATCGTGCGGCTGGAGAATCGCACGGTTGCGGGCTTCGAGGCGGTGGCGCGCTGGGATCATCCGAAAATGGGCCGCCTTTCGCCATCCGAATTCATTGCGATGGTGGAGGAAATCGGCCTCATCGCCGATCTCGGGCTGTTCGCCATCGAACGCACCGCGCGCCAACTCGGCATCTGGCAGCGCGCCGCCCGCGGTCGCGTGCCGCTGTTTGCGAGCGTGAGCATATCGTCGCGGCAACTGCTCAGGAATGACGTCGTCGATAGTTTGCGCGCCGTGCTTGGACGCGGCGGCTTGGCGCGCGGCTCACTCAAGCTTGAGCTCACCGAATCCGCGGTGATGGAAAATCCCGAGCAGGCGGCTCAAATCCTCAAGCGGCTGCGGGATTTTGGCGCCGGCCTCGCGCTCAACGATTTCGGCACCAGGCATTCCTCTCTGGTCTATCTGCCGCGCTTCCCGTTCGATACGATCAAGATTGACCGGTCATTTGTGCGCGCCAACGCCAAAGGAACACGGCCGGTCGTCCTGCGCTCGATCGTCGGTTTAGCGCACGATCTTGGTATGGATGTTGTCGCCGAAGGGGCGGAGAATGAATCCGATGCCGTTGAACTCTATCATCTCGGTTGCGAGTTCGCCCAAGGCCTTGCATTCGGGCGTCCGATGTCGGCCGCCCAGGCGCAGCACCTTATCCTCGGCAGATCAGGGATCAGTAATCAGGTATCAGTGATCAGAAGTCAGTAATCAGGTATCAAGAGGCTGGCGGCGACTTGATACCTGATTACTGATACCTGATCACTGATAGCTACGCGTGCCCGGCCTCGCTCGACAGCATGCCGGCGTGAATGCCGAGCTTCCGGAGCGCCCGATCATATTTGGCGCCGATGTCGGCGCCAAATATGAGGTCGCTATCGGCGGCGCAATGCAGCCAGCCATTGTCCTGAATCTCGGTCTCCAGCTGCCCGCGCCCCCATCCCGCATAGCCGAGCGCCAACAGCGCCTTCCCGGGCCCGTTGCCTTTTGCGATCGCCTTGAGGACGTCGAGTGTCGCGGTCAGGCAGATCCCCTCATCGATCGGCAACGTCGAATTTTCGACAAAGTAATCGCTCGAATGCAATACGAAGCCGCGGCCGGGCTCTACCGGCCCGCCTTTGAGCACCTGCACGGATCCGGCGCTCAGCGGCAGTTGGATCAGATCGCTGTCGGAAATGACGTCGAGTTGCACCAGCAAATCCGGAAACTTGATGTTGCTTGCCGGCTGGTTGACGACAATGCCCATCGCCCCTTCCGACGAGTGTGCACAAATATAAATCAGAGTGCGGGCAAATCGCTCGTCGCGCATGCTCGGCATCGCGATCAGCATCTGGCCGTCGAGATATCCACGCCGCGAAGACCCTGTCGGGGAACTTGCCCTTATGCTCTTTCTTGCTGCCTTCATGGCTGAAAACGTAACCTCATCTTGGTAGAACGGCAATGCGAGAACACGGTTCGGTCACGAGGAATTCAATGGTCACTGGAATCCATGTCGGCTAGACGATCGTCCATGGTTGCATCAATATTGCGACAATGTGTCTCGACGGCGGCGCTTGGTGCGCTGCTCGTGTCGCTGCCGAATTTCACCGCGGACGCGGCGGATGCATCGTCGTGGGATGGTGATGCGCGTTCGGCGGTGCGGCTCCTCGCCGGCAGTCCGCTCGGCGCGGACGGCGCGCTGCGGGCGGGCGTCGAGATCCGGCTCGCCGCCGGATGGAAGACTTACTGGCGGTACCCGGGTGATAGCGGCGTGCCGCCGGTGTTTGATTTCTCCAAATCCGAAAACGTCAAGTCCGTCTCCATCCTGTGGCCGGCGCCGCTTCGTTTCACAGACGACGGCGGCGCGTCGATCGGATACAAGGGCGGCGTCATATTCCCGGTCCATGTCGTGCCTGAAAGTCCGAGCCGACCGATCACGCTGCGCCTCGCTCTCGACTATGCGGTTTGCGAAAAGCTTTGTGTTCCGGCGAGAGGCCAGGCGGCGCTGGAACTCGCATCGACGTCCTCCCCGCACGATGTGCGGCTGGCGGCGGCGCGAGCGCAGGCGCCCAGGCAGGCCCGCGTGGGTGAGGCCGCGCCCTTTGGTATCGCGGCAGTGCGGCGGCAGCCTGGACGGCCCTTCCCGCGGATTGTCGTAGAAATCGCAGCGCCTGCGGCGATGCCGCTCGACTTGTTTGCTGAGGGACCGACCGCCGACTGGGCGTTGCCTCTGCCCCAGCCCGTTCCTGGCGCGCCCCCTGGTCGGCGGTGGTTTGCGTTCGACCTTGACGGCGCACCGCCCGGCGTTGATGCGACTGGAGCCCGCCTGCGTTTCACCGTGGTGTCGGGGGGCAATGCCATCGAGGTCACGGCCGTCCCGGAATAGGAACGATCCGCCCGGCGCCCCCACCCTGCCGTCCCCGCGAGGGGGGAGGGAAGAGTGGGGGAAAAACCGAATCCGCTTTGCCGGAGGGGTGCTATAAGCTCGTCCGCCCCCTCCCTCCTGGGAGCGCGGGCGTCTCGCCCGCAATTCCCCCACCCTACCGTCCCCCCACTTGTGGGGGGAGGGTAGGGTGGGGGCGGCGGGACGCCCGCGCTCCCAGGGGCAGGGAGGGGGTTGACAGGCTTCTACCGGTCCGCCGGCGTCCGCCGACGGCGTCATCTTCCAGAAGAAACGAGGATCAAGACCATGGCCATCAAGGTGGGCGATCGTATTCCCGAAGCAAAGTTTCGTGTGATGACGGCCGAAGGACCCGGCTGGAAGTCCGCCGACGAGGTATTCAAGGGCAAGAAAGTGGTGCTGTTCGCGGTGCCGGGGGCCTTCACACCGACCTGTCATAAGAATCATCTGCCGGGCTTCCTGCAAAACAGCGATGCCATCAGGGGTAAGGGCGTGGATACGATCGCCGTGACCGCCGTGAACGATGTCTTCGTCATGACCGAATGGAAAAAAGCGTCCGGCGCCGAAGGAAAGATCGAATTCCTTGCCGACGGCAACGGTGATTTCGCCAAAGCGCTCGACCTCACCATGGACGGCTCGGCAGGCGGCCTGGGGCTGCGCTCGAAACGCTATTCCATGCTGATCGAAGACGGCGTGGTGAAGCAACTCAACATCGAGGACGCGCCCGGCAAGGCCGAAACGTCCAGCGCCGAGACGCTGCTCAGGCAATTGTGACAGCGATCGTGGTATCGCGACGCACAGCAAGCTCTCGTGTTAGAGCGGATCTCGATCACATCGAATTACTTGACCGGCGTCGCCGCCAGCCTTGTAGCGGCGACCCCGAGTGGCTTTTAGGCGCGGAGCAAAACAATCGAGGTGGCCGGGACAAGCCCGGCCACGACCGCGGTAGAGGTGCAAGACGCTTCAGCCCGACCGCAGCCCGCTCTGAAGGTGCGTGCGATTAGCCTTCGCCGTCCGCCGCACCCCTGAACCCGGCAATCGCTTCGCGGGCAAGTTCGTCGGCGCGTTCGTTGAGATCGTGACCGGAATGACCACGCACCCAATGCCAATGCACCGTGTGGCGGTCGACGGCGGCGTCGAGGCGCTGCCACAGATCTGCGTTCTTGACCGGCTTCCTGTCGGCGGTCCGCCAGCCGTTGCGCTTCCAGGTGCGGATCCAGCCGGTGATTCCCTGGCGCAGATATTCGCTGTCGGTATGGAGATCGACATCGCACGGGCGCTTAAGCGTCTCAAGCGCCACGATGGCGGCCGTCAGTTCCATGCGATTATTGGTCGTGTGCGGCTCGCCGCCCTTGAGTTCGCGGGTGTGGCCGCTCCATTGCAGGATCACACCCCAGCCGCCCGGCCCCGGATTGCCCGAGCAGGCGCCGTCGGTATGAATGGTTACGCGGCCATTTCCCTGCACGTCAGTCAATGCCGTAATCCCGTGCACTCACGTCGGCCTGGTGAAATCGCAGCTTGCGATAGTATTCGAGCGGATCCTTTGGCCTCACCAGGGCGCCCGGCGGCACCTCCAGCCAATCGACCAAGCGAGTCAGCAGGAAACGCAGGGCGGCGCCGCGGCACAGCGTCGGCAGCATGGCAATCTCGCGCGCGGTAAGCTGGCGCGCCCGCATGTAGCCCCTGAGCAGCGCGCGTCCCTTGGTGATGTTATAGGTACGGTCGGGCTCGAAGCACCACGCGTTAAGACAGATCGCTACGTCATAGGTGAGGGCGTCCGTGCAGGCGAAATAGAAATCGATCAGGCCCGACAAACGGTCGCCCAGAAAGAACACATTGTCGGGGAACAGGTCGGCGTGAATGACCCCCTGCGGAAGGTCGCGCGGCCACTCTCGTTCGAGCCACGCAAGTTCGCTCCCGATGGCCGCACTGAGCCCCTTCTGCACCGTATCGGCGCGCCCCCCGGCCGCATCGAACAGCGCCCGCCAGCCATCGATCGACAGCGCGTTGTGCCGTGTCATGGCGAAATCGGCGCCGGCGAGATGCAGTTTGGCCAGCGCATCGCCGACCGCACCGCAATGCGCGACGGTTGGCCGCCTGATCCACATGCCGTCGAGAAAAGTGAAAATAGCGGCCGGTCGGTTGACGATGCGGCCCAACGCCTCGCCGTCGCGGCTGCGGACCGGCTGCGGGCAGGTGAGGCCGCGCGCTGCCAGATGTTCGATGAGATTGAGGAAAAACGGCAAGTCACTTGCCGCAACACGCTTCTCGTAGAGCGTGAGAATGAAAAAGCCGTCGGTCGTGTGCAGCAGGAAGTTCGAATTCTCGACCCCTTCGGCAATTCCCTTGTAGGCGAGCAACGTCCCAATATTGTAGCCGGCGAGGAATTGCTGGAGTTCCTCGTCGCTGACATCGGTGTAGACGGCCATTGCGGGTCCTGAGGGTAATTTCGGTGTGCGCCTCCCTGGGAGCGCGGGCGTCCCGCCCGCTCTTTCTTTGATGCGGGCGAGACGCCCGCGCTCCCCGGGGAGGTCTACTCTGCCGCTTCGCCGCCACGCACCAGCCGCGGCAGCTGAAAAAAGATTCCCGATTCCTCGACCGCGGAGACGGTCTCCACACTGACCTCGTAACGCGCCGCGAATGCGTCGATGATTTCCTCGATCAACACTTCGGGCGCGGACGCGCCAGCCGTCAACCCCAGACGCCCGATCGCGCCGAACTTGTCCCAGTCGATATCCGCGGCTCGCTGCAGCAACTCAGCGTGAGGACAACCGTTGCGCAGCGCCACTTCTTTGAGGCGCTGGGAGTTCGAGGAATTGGGCGAGCCGACCACGACGAGGGCGTCGACCACCGGGGCGACGCGCTTGACCGCCTCCTGGCGATTGGTCGTGGCGTAGCAGATATCCTCCTTGTGGGGACCCGCGATGTTGGGAAACCGCTTCTGGAGCGTGGCAACGATTTCGGCGGTGTCGTCCACCGAAAGCGTGGTCTGCGTCACATAGGCAAGCCGGTCGGGGTTTTCCGGCTCGAAGGTCGCCGCCTCCTCGGCTGTTTGCACGAGGCGGACCGCGCCGGGTGGAAGCTGCCCCATGGTACCGGTGACTTCCGGATGACCTTCGTGCCCAATGAGCACAATCTCGCGCCCGCGCCGAAAATGAATTTCGGCCTCCCGATGAACCTTGGTGACGAGCGGACAGGTCGCATCGATTGCCAAGAGCTTGCGGTTGCCCGCGTCGACCGGGACAGATTTCGGCACCCCGTGGGCCGAGAAGATAACCGGCGCATCGGTGTCGGGGATTTCGTCCAGTCCTTCGACGAAGATGGCACCCTTTTGCCGCAAGCTTTCGACCACATAGCGGTTGTGGACGATCTCGTGGCGCACATAGACCGGCTTGCCGTAGATGGCGAGCGCCCGCTCCACCGTGTCGATTGCCCGGACGACGCCGGCGCAAAAGCCGCGCGGCGAACACAACAGCACTTTCAACGGCGGCTTTTCGGAAGGACGGGAATACGTCATGGCGTGTTCGGTCCATGGTTCGGGTTGACTGTAACTGTCGCAACCTCAGGATTTGGTTTTTTGCTCAAGCCCATGTCAAGACTGAGCCGGCCAAAAGGCAAAGTTGCATCGCAACGAGATTAACGACGGGCCACGGGAACGGTGGAAACCCCACCTACCCTCCCCGTTGGGAACACGGGCGTCCCGCCGCCCCCCGGGGACGGCGGGGGATGCGGGCGAGACGCCCGCGCTCCCCAGGGGAGGGCGGTGGCTTCCACTGAATTTATTCATATTCCCAACACGTTCTCGGCACGGGGGTTGCGCAAGTCGATGCAGCGCGCCTATATAACGCGTATCCTCGTCATCTTCGATGGCAATAGGCTCCGCCCCGCGGGCGACCGGAGCGCAAGGAGAATTTATCATGGCGGCCCAGCCCCTTATGCCGAAGGCGACCGCAGTCTGGCTGGTCGAAAACACAGGCCTGACGTTCGACCAGATTGCCGATTTCTGCAAGCTCCACCCCCTCGAAGTGAAGGCAATTGCCGATGATGAGGGGGTTCAGAGCATCATCGGACGGGATCCCATCGTGACGGGGCAACTCACCCGTGACGAGCTTGCCAAGGGCGAGGCCGACCCGGACTATCGGCTTCGGCTCGCTGAAGCGAAGGTACACTTGCCCGAGCCGAAGCGGAAAAAGGGGCCACGATACACCCCCGTTTCGCGCCGGCAGGATCGCCCGAACGCCATCCTGTGGCTGGTACGCAACCACCCCGAGCTCAAGGACAGCCAGATCATGCGCCTGGTCGGCACTACCAAGTCGACCATCGAGGCGATCCGCGAACGAACCCATTGGAACGCCTCCAACCTTGCCCCGATGGATCCGGTGACGCTCGGCCTTTGCTCCCAGATCGATCTCGATTTCGAAGTCCAGCGCGCCGCCAAGGAAAAGCCGGTCGAGCCGGAAATCGGGGCGACCCTGCTTCCAGCCGAGATCACGACTGCACGCCCTGCACTGGAGCTCGAGCCGGCAGCCAGCCCGAAGGAAGGCGAAGAGCTCGACGTCCAGGCCGTGCTCGCCAAACTCAAACAGATCGGCAAGAGCGAATAGAGGACGTCCCGCTGACATTCATCCGGCGTCATTGCCGGGCTTGACTTGTCTTGTCTTGTCTTGACCCGGCAAGTCTTGTCTTGACCCGGCAAGCCATCTTCATGCGAACAAGATGGAACCGCGATTTAAGCCCGCGGTGACGGGGGCGCTCTCGTTGAGGGACTCCATGAAACCCATCAATTTGAGACATCAACTTCGGGCAGTAAACGCAGACTTTTGTAGGCTCCATATGATTCGAATTTTAGCAGCGCTCAACTAGTCGACGTGCGGGTTTCCTCGAACGCTCGGACGGATGCCCGCAATTCAGTCGTGTCAATTCATCGATATTACCGAAAGGTCTGGATGCGGGTTCGCCTACGTCATGGCATTTTTGCGTGTCGTTGCCCTGAAATCTCCGAATAATTTGCACACGACCGAATCGCGTGCCCAAAAAAAGATTCGCAATTTCCCATCAGGTCGGTGCAACATTGTTTCAATTCCGGATTGCAGCCTTGGTTTCCGGCGTCAACGCCGGGGGTGTCTTGGCCGCAGCCGGGAATACCGTGAGTTCAGATAATCAGGAGCCGCGCAAAATGCGCGGGCGATGCCCTTCGAACAGCGAACTCGCTCCATGGATAGGCAGCTAGGTTTCCCTGGAAAGTCGCGGGTAACGCGCACGGACACAAGATTCGACGCACTGCTCCTCGCATCGGCTTCCATTGTCTGGTGGACGAATGCTGCGGGCGAATTTGTCGAGGAGCAGCCTTACTGGCAACAATACACCGGGCAGAGCTGGGACGAGTATAGAGGCTCGCGCTGGGTGTCCTGCCTGCACCCTGATGATCGCAAATCCATTATGGCGGATTGGGCATCGGCTCTGGCCACTGGCTCGCAGTACTTTACGCAGGGACGTATTTGGAGCGCTAGGCACAACGGCTACCGCGCGTTTCAGACCCGCGGTATTCCCGTTAAAGATGAAAGAGGCCAGACCGAGCAGTGGCTCGGCGCGCTGACCGACATCCAGGACACCGCCGACCTCAAGGTTGTTCTCGACAGAACGCAGACTGATCTGGCGGATTCCTTGACGGCTCTCCAGGCGAGCGAAGCACGCAGCCGCGCTCACCTTGCTGACTTGCTGGCGGTCGAAGCGCAACTGGCAAACGACGCATCCGCTTTGAAACAACTGAATGAGGCAAGCTCGCGACTTTGGCAGGCGCGCGAGCTGCATGCCGGCTTGAATGAGATACTCCAAGTTGCCATTAGGTTGCTTGGCGCGGACAAAGGTAATGTTCAGCTTTTTGACGCCACCCGCAAAATCTTGGTGATCGCGGCCCACCAGGGATTCGAGCAGCCTTTCCTGGACCTCTTCAAAGAAGTCTCGGCGGAGTTTGATACGTCTTGTGGCCGAGCGTTGCGCGCGGGCCGGCGTACGTTCGTGGAGGATATCGAGGCCGACGAGGACTTCGCTCCGTTCCGTGCCTTTGTCTCCGCGGCAGGCGTGCGGGCCGTGCAGTCGACCCCGCTGTTCGGACGGGATGGAAGACTGCTGGGGATGCTGTCGACATACTTCCGCAACGTCCACCGGCCCACGACGCGCGAATTGGATCTCCTCGATCTATATGCGCGGCAGGCAGCGGCTTTTATCGAACGGCATCGCAACGATGAAGCGCTGCGCGAGAGCGAGGAGCGCTACAAGGGCATTTATCAGCACGCCAGAGTGGGCATTGCGATCTGGGATCTGGATGGTCGGTTGGTGTCTTGCAACCCGGCCTATTCCGATATGCGCGGGTACTCGGAAGACGAACTTCGTGGGTCAAGCTTCGAAGCCATTGTGCATCCCGAGGATCGCGAGCGGCATGCATGCGAGGTCAAAAAGCTGATTTCGCAGCACATACCTTCGTTCGAGATCGAGAACCGGTGTCTGACGAAGGAGGGCAAGGTCTTGTGGGTACACAAGCATGTGTCGCTGCTCCGCGACGCCGCCCGACGGGCAGCAAGCATCATCACGCTTGCAACCAACGTAACCGAACGCAAGCAGCACGAGGAGCAGATCGACCTTCTCCTGCGCGAAGTCAATCATCGCTCCAAAAACTTGCTCTCCCTTGTGCAGGCCATTGCGCAACAGACCATCAACACGAGGCCGGATGACTTCCTTCCTCGCTTTCAGGCGCGTGTCCAGGCGCTGGCGGCGAGTCATGACATCCTGGTGGGAAATAAATGGAAGGGAGCGGATCTCCATGAATTGGCGAGGTCGCAGCTTGCGCACTTCCGTGACCTGATGGACAGGCGCATCGAGCTTACGGGGCCGCCGGTCTTTGCCTCTGCCTCCGCCGCGCAGGCCCTCGGAATGGCGTTCCATGAGCTGGCGACAAACGCGACCAAATACGGGGCGCTTTCGGACGAAAGCGGCTGTGTTGAACTCGGCTGGAAGACGGTGCAAAGCGCTGAGGGCGAAGAGGTTTTTGTCCTCGAGTGGATCGAGAGTGGCGGGCCGCCGGTGGCGGTGCCATCAAGTCGAGGTTTCGGTTCGACCGTGATTTGCCGTTTGGCGGAACGAAGTCTCGATGCCAAAGTCGAACTCAATTTTCCCCGCACGGGGCTGACT